>CERQ01114388.1_pt1 | contig 22345 bp, 23 predicted proteins | sample 530711 | NCBI WGS metagenome assembly CERQ01 (sample SAMEA2620882, study PRJEB7988) | marine metagenome | biome: marine biome (ENVO:00000447); feature: mesopelagic zone (ENVO:00000213); material: "saline water (ENVO:00002010), including plankton (ENVO:xxxxxxxx)" | depth 850 m | reverse complement strand
GCGGCCCGCCATGGCGATCGCTTCCCAGCAGGCGGTCGAACCGTCATACATCGACGCATTGGCGATGTCGGTGCCGAACATGCGCGCGACCTGCGTCTGGAATTCGAACAACACCTGCAGCGTGCCCTGCGCGATTTCGGGCTGATAGGGCGTATAGGCGGTCAGGAATTCGCCGCGCTGGATGATGTGGTCGACCGTCGCGGGAATGTGATGGCGATAGGCCCCCGCCCCCAGGAAGAACGGCGCGTCGGCCGCCGACAGGTTCTGCGCGGCCAGCTTCTTCATGTGCCGTTCGACCGCCATCTCGCTGGCATGCATCGGCAGGCCCGACACGGGGTCTTTCAGCAGCGCCTCTGCCGGAACGTCGGCGAACAGCGCATCGATATCGTCCGCACCGATCTTCGCCAGCATGGCGGACCGGTCGGTCTGGGTCAGCGGAAGGTAACGCATCACATCATGTCCTTGCGGCGAATGCCGATCAAAGTCTTTGCAGGGATCAGGGTCTTTGCAGGGATCACAGGCTTTCGAGGAATGTCTTGTAGGCATCCTCGTCCATCAGCCCTTCAAGCTCGGACTTGTCGGACAGCGTGACCTTGAACAGCCAGCCCTCGCCTTCGGCATCGTTATTGACCAGCTCGGGCTGTTCCTCGAGGTCGGTGTTCACTTCGGTGACGGTGCCGGAAACCGGGGTGTATACGTCGCTGGCGGCCTTTACCGAATCGACGACCGACACGCTGTCGCCCTTGCCGTAATCGCTGCCCACTTCGGGCAGTTCGACAAAGGTGATGTCGCCCAGCTGTTCCTGTGCATGGTCGGTGATGCCGACGATGCCGGTCGATCCCTCGACGGAGATCCATTCATGGTCTTCGGTGAAATAGATGGTCATGGCGTGATGATCCTCAGAGGAATTAAGTCAGGAAAATCAGGATTTCTTGCGGAAATAGCGATGCGGCACAAAGGGCATGTCGGTGACGGTCGCCGTGATCGCCTTGCCGCGCATCTCGACGGTCAGCTTCGTGCCGGGCAGCGCATGGCCCGCCTCGACATAGCCCATCGCGATGGGCTGGCCGACGCTGGGCGCGAAGCCGCCGCTGGTGACGGTGCCGATGCGCGCCTCGCCGGCATGGATCGCGGCGCCCTCGCGCACGGCCATGCGCCCCTCGATCATAAGGCCGACACGCTTTGCACTGGGCCCGTGGGCCAGCAGAGAAAGGATCTTGTCCGCCCCCGGAAAGCCCCCGCTCTCGCGCCGCTTTTTCGACAGCGCGAAGGACAGGTCGGCGGTTACCGGATCGGTGTTCTCGTCAAGGTCGTGGCCATAGAGCGGCAGCCCCGCCTCAAGCCGCAGCGAATCGCGCGCGCCAAGGCCGACGGGCTTCACCATGTCCTGCGCGCACAGCGCCTCGGCCAGCGCCTCGGCCTGTTCGGCGGGGACGGACAGTTCGAACCCGTCCTCGCCGGTATAGCCCGAGCGTCCGACACCCACGTCGACGCCGTTCCATTTCGCATTGCCCGCCTGCATGAAGCTCAGCGTGTCGGCGATGCCCGGAATGACCCGCTCCAGCGCTTCGGCCGCGCGCGGGCCCTGCAGCGCCAGCAGCGCGCGGTCGTCCAGATGATTGAGCGAAATCTCGTCGGGCAGGAATTCGCGCAGATGGCCGATGTCGTCCCACTTGGTCGCGCCATTGACGACAAGGTAATAGGTCGGCTCGCCGTCGTTCTGCGTGACATTGGTCACCATCAGATCGTCGAGGATGCCGCCATCCTCGTTCAGCAGCAGCGAATAGCGGACACGCCCCGGTTTCAGCGCGGAAATATCGCCGGGCAGCAGCGTCTCCAGCGCCTCGGCGGCGCCTTCGCCCGACACGATCAGCTGGCCCATGTGGCTGACGTCGAACAGGCCCGCGTTGGTGCGGGTCCATTCGTGCTCGGCGATGATGCCCTCATACTGGATCGGCATGAGATAACCCGCGAAGGGCACCATGCGCGCACCCCTTGCGCGATGCCACGCGTCCAGCGGCAGAGCCTCCGGAGCGATCGGCTCTTCGATATGATCTTCGGACATGGTTTCGCTCACAATCAGGCTCCGTGAATAGGCAGGCCTGCGCGTCCGGCAGGCGGATACGCGCAAGACCCCCTCTGTCGCGGAAACCTGAGAGCTTCGCCGGTGCCGCGAACACGGCAGCCGGAATACCCCTTCGGTGGCCTCGGCAATGAAACGCCGCTGCTCTTTCCAGAGCATCGCTATCGACCCACATGGTCCCTGTTGCCTGAGAGTTTCCGGGGCGGTTGCTCCTTCGGCGGCATGCGAATTCGCCAGACGGCGAATCGCACGCTCTCTCCCACACGGGTCAGCGATGTGGCGGCAAATTCCTATGCTGCGCCTGCAAAGTCAATCAGCGCGCTGGGGTTCTGGCGGATTTAACCGAGCAAATCGCGCTATTCACCCGCCAGCGCCGGTTTTTTCACCGACCGCCGCAAGGGCGCGGCGCGAATGGCGTCATTGTCGTGCACGAAACGCCCGTCCGCGCGCATATGCGCCATCGCCAAAATGGCATCGGCAACCGCGCCCGCCGGGATCGATCGATATTGCCGCAGCGAACCGTTCATCAGCAGGTCGGTGACCGGCGACAGCATCGCCGCCAGCTTCTCCTTGCCGCGCGGATCCTCTTCGCGCCGGCCCTTCAGCAGGCCGGGCCGCAGCATGTCTACGCGCGAGAAGGCCAGCTTCTTCACCGCCTGCTCCATCTCGCCCTTGGTGCGCAAATAGAGGTTTTTGGAAAACCGGTCCGCGCCCACCGACGACATCCCGATGAACTGCCGCACCCGCGCCTGCGAGGCACCCTCGGCGCAGCGCAGCACCAGTTCGAGATCGACCGACTGGAACGCGGCCTCGTCCCGCCCGGCCTTCTTCCATGTCGTGCCCAGCGCCGACACCAGCACGTCGGGCGCCAGCTGCGCGATGACCTGCCCCCAGCTGGCCGGATCGGCGATGATCATCTCCATCCGCGCACCTTCGGGCAGCGGCACTTCGCGGCGGGCGATGGCGGTCAGGCGGATGTCGTCCTGCGCCCCGCTGCGCGCCATGATCTCGCGCCCCACCAGACCGGTCGCACCCACCAGCACCATGTGGATGGGCTCTGCCGGCCTGCCGCCGCGCTCAGACATTGCTGAGCTCCTCGGGCGCGTGGCCGAAGATGTCGGCATGGGCGCGGATCGCATAGCGGTCGGTCATGCCCGCGATGAAATCGGCGATATGGCGGCTGCGCTGCGGCTCGCTTTCGGGCAGCGCGGCGCGCCAGTCTTCGGGCATCAGCGAGGGATCGTCCGCATAGGCCGCGAACAGCCCCGCGATCAGCGCATCGGCCAGCTCCGCGGTGCGCTTTTGCGCGGGGTGGTAATAGAGCTTATCGTACATGAACCGCTTCAGCGCCCGCTCCGCCTCCGCCACGCCGAGCGAAAAGCCTGCCAGCTGCACCCCCGCCTCGCGCACGTCCTGCGCGGTTTCGACGCCCGCCTGCGCGATGCGGCCTTTCGTTTCGGCAATGACGTCGGTGACCATCCAGCCGATCTGCGAACGGATCAGCTCGCGCTGCAGGCGCTCCTTCGCGACGCCGGGGAACTTGCGATTGATCGCATCCCACTGGTCCGCGACGAACGGCATCGACAGGATCTGGTCGAGCGAGAGGAAGCCCGCGCGAATCCCGTCCTCGATGTCATGATTGTCATAGGCGATGTCGTCGGCCAGCGCCGCCACCTGCGCCTCGAGGCTAGGCCAGCGCCCAAGGTCGAGCGGGAAGGCTTCGTCGAGTTCGCGCAAGGCCCAAGGCAGCGTCTTATCCGCCGAGACCGGCCCGTTGTGCTTCGCCAGCCCCTCCAGTGTTTCCCACGAAAGGTTCAGCCCTTCATGCGTGCAATAGGGGCTTTCCAGCCGCATCAGCACCCGCAGCGTATGCGCATTATGGTCGAAACCCCCATGGCCCTTCAGCGCGCGTTGCAGCGCCCGCTCGCCCGCATGGCCGAACGGGCCGTGGCCGATGTCATGGGCAAGACACAATGCCTCGGTCAGATCCTCGTCCAGACCCAATGCGCGCGCGATCACCCGGCCGACCTGCGCGACCTCAAGGCTGTGGGTCAGGCGGGTGCGGTAATGGTCGCCATAGGGCGCGACGAACACCTGCGCCTTGTGCTTCAGCCGGCGGAACGCGATCGAGTGGATAATCCGGTCGCGGTCGCGCTGGTATGCGCTGCGCGGGCCTCGCACCCCGCCCTCGACCTCCCCGAATTCGCGCCCGCGCGTGTGCGCCGGATCGGCGGCATATCGGGCGCGCGCGCCGCCGCCGCTGGCGATATCGGGTAGGGCCGGTGCAAGAACGTCGTCCATCGCCGACCCCGATGGCAGATCGGGGCGCACAGGCAAACCGGATCAAAAACGGAACGCGGCGTTAAACGGCGGAAAAACCCGTCATCCGGCGGGCGTATCCGTCTGCGCCGGTTGTTCGCCGATGATCCAGTCCGCCGCCGCCGCCGCATGGATATGGCCGGAATCGAAGATCGGCAGCACGTTGGCATCGGTGTCGATCAGCAGGTCTAGCTCGGTACAGGCCATCACGACAGCCTCGGCCCCGGCCTTTTCCAGATTGGTGATCATGGTGCGCAGCTCACGCTCGCTGTCGCGGCGGACCTTGCCGTGCATCAGCTCGTCATAGATGATCGTGTCCAGCGTCTCCACGATATCCATGTTGGGGGGCAGCAGCTCGATATCCTCGACCACCAGCCGCTCGCGATAGAAATCCTCCATCATCACGTTGCGCGTGCCGATCAGCGCGGCGCGCTTGATGCCCTTTTCGGTCATGCGGGTGGCGACGCAATCCGCGATATGGATGACGGGGATGGAAACCGCTCCCGCGACCCGGTCATAGACCGCATGCATCGAATTGGCCGCGATCACCAATGCGCCCGCGCCCGCGCTCTCCAGCCGCCGCGCCGATTCGATCAGCACATCGGCGGCATGGTCCCATTGTTCGGGCCCGTTGGTGCGGTAAAGCCGCGAGAAATCGATGCTTTCGATCAGCAGCGGCGCGCTGGCCGTGGGGCCGACGCGGCGCTGCACGATGCGGTTGATGTCTTCGTAATAGGCACGGGTGGAAACCCAGCTCATCCCCCCGATCAGACCAAGTTTTCGCAAAAGACCAGGTCCCTCATGCTTGTGTGTCCCGCCTTTCGCCTACGCAAAAAGGCACCGCATGCCAACCGGCAGCGTGGCGGACATGTTCGCTATGACCGGTTAATTTAACCGGAACGCCCGCGCGCCCGGCCATCGGGGCGCGATGCGCGTATTCCGGCAAGGCCTCGCGCTGTCAGGCGATGATCAGCACCACGACGGCGGTCAGGATGGCGACGATGATCGTGCCCCATTTGAACCAGCTGACGAAATTCGAATAGGTCGATTTCGCCTTTTCGATCGAGTGGGGATTCTTCATGGCCATCGCGGTTTCCTTGGAAGCTTCGTGCACTATTCCTGTGGTGCCCCGCCCGGCCGGACGGGACCCCATACCCGACAAGCCTCTAATGCGGGCCGCCGTTTCAGACAAGACGCCGTATTCGAGCCGCGCCAAGGGCCGGCCGCCTGTCTTTCAGGAGCCGGACGGAAACGCTATCGTCAATGGCGCGTTTACCCTTCAATGCGCGGCTGGTGGCGGGCGCGCGAACGCGTTAAACATATTGTTCACGATATCCCGTTAGAAGTCGTCAGGGGCGGCCAGGGGTTTCCGTCGCCGCAACGGGGCAAGTAATGGTGGATGACGAACCGCGCCTGATGCTGCTGGTCGCAGACGATGCCAGCCAGATCAGGCAGATCAATGCTTTGGCAGGCCGTGCAGGCTGGCGCATGCGCACCGTCCCCGACGGAGAGACCGCGCTGCGGATGCTGGACGACACCTCTCCCGAAAAGCCGCAGGCTCTGATGCTGGACAGCTGGATCGCGGGCGACGAATCGTGCCGCCTGATCGGCCGCTTCCGCGCCGCCGCGCCCGAAATGCCGCTGCTGTTCCTGACGGGCAGCGCCTCGCCGCTGCTGGCGGTAGAGGCGATGCGCGCGGGCGCGACCGACTATCTGATAAAGCCGATCGCTTCGGAACGGCTGATCTATGCGCTGGAAAGCAGCGTCCAGCACGCGCTGGCCTCTGACGAGCTGGCCCCGCTGACCGAGAAGATCGAGGCGCCGCTCGATTTCGACCTGATGATCGGGTCCTCCCCCAATTTCCGTACCGCGCTGGCCCGTGCGGCCAAGGCGGCGCGCGGGCATTCCACGCTGCTGATCGCGGGCGAGCCGGGCACCGGCAAGGAACTGCTCAGCCGCGCGATCCATTCGGCCAGCCCGCGTTCGCGCGGGCCCGTCGTTGTGGTCCACACCACCGGCATGGCCCCGGCGGCCATCGAATCGGCGCTGTACGGCCACGAACGCGGCGCCTTCCCCGGCGCGTTCGAACAGCGCGCGGGCGCATTGCAGAACGCCGATGGCGGAACGCTGATCATCGACGATCTGGAACGTCTGCCCCCCGCACTGCAGCACCGGCTGGCCGACACGATCATGACCGGCATCGCCAAGCCGCTGGGCGCGGCGCACAGCTTTCGCGTGGATGTCCGCATCATCGCGACGGCGGGCACCGATTCGGCGACGCTGGCCGAACAGGGCGTGCTGGAACCCGCGCTGGCAGAGGCGTTCAACGGCCATTCTATCCAGCTGCCCCCCCTGCGTGAGCGAGTCTGCGACGTCGCGCCGCTGACGCGCCATTTCCTCAAGCTGATCGGCGAGCAGCCGGGCCTGCGCCATCTGGGCATCACCGACGATGCGCTGGCCCTGCTGGAGGGGTATGGCTGGCCCGGAAACCTGCGCCAGCTTCAGGCGGTGCTGTTCCGCGCCGTCGTCTTCTGCGACCGCGACGCCCTGACCGAGAGCGATTTCCCGCAGCTTGCCAATATCGTGGGCGACATCGGACCGCGCGCCGCCGACAATGCGGGCGGCGTGACCCTGTTCGGCGCCGACGGGCATTTGCGTTCGCTGGAAGAGATCGAGGCCGACGTGATCCGCCTTGCCATCGGCCATTATCGCGGCCGGATGAGCGAGGTCGCGCGCCGCCTCGGCATCGGGCGCTCGACGCTCTATCGCAAGCTGAGCGATCTGGGAATCGACAACGCCGCCTGATCGCGCCACCTTGCCATCCATGGCAGGGGATTTCGACTTTTCGAACCGCAGCGCGCTGATCACCGGCGCGGCATCGGGCATAGGCGCGGCGACCGCGCATTGGCTGGACGCGCACGGCATCGCGCGGCTGGTACTGATGGATCTGGACGCCGAAGGGCTGTCGCGACTGGACCTGACCTGCGAGGTGGAGCGCATGGCGGGCGATGTGTCGGACCCCGCCCTCTGGACCGGCTTCGCGGACCGGCCCGCCTTCGATCACGTGATCGCCAACGCAGGCATCGGCGCCGCCTACCCGATAGCGGGCGGCGATTTCGCGCAGTGGCGGCGGGTGATGGCGATCAATCTCGACGGGGCGTTCCTGACGCTGGCGGCCACCTTGGGCGCGATGCAGCGGGCGGGCAAAGGCTCGGTCGTCGTGACCGCATCCGCCGCCGCGCTCAAGGCAGAGCCGACCACCGCCGCCTATGCCGCGTCAAAGGCCGCGCTGGTCCAGCTGGCCAAGGTGGCCGCGAAGGAATCGGCGGTGTCGGGCGTGCGCGTCAATGCCATCGCGCCGGGCGGGGTCGATACGCCGATCTGGGATTCGATGGATTTCTTCGCCGACATGACGCGCGAGGCTGGTAGCCGCGACGCCGCGATCCAGGCGATGGGCAGGATGGCGACACCGCTTGGCCGCTATGCAAGCGCCGGAGAGATCGCGGGCCAGATCGGCTTCCTGCTGTCCGACATGGCCGCGACCATCACCGGCGCGGTGCTGTCCAGCGACGGCGGCTATACGCTATAGGGCACCGCACGCACGTCGCTGCGCAGATAGAGCGGATGGCGCGGCAGCCCCGCCTTGGTCGTGCCATAGCAATGCAGCCCCCCATCGCCGCACAGCCGCAGCACTTGCCGATCCCGCCCGCGATGCGCGCCATGCACGCCCCACGCGGCAATCGTGCGCGGCGCAAGCGCCAGCGCCAGCCGGATCGCGTCGTCGTTGTGCCGCCCCACCGGCCCCCTGCGTTTCTTGAGCTGAAGCGGATCGGTTTCGCGCAGCGCGAACAGGTTCCACACCAGCAGCGAGGCGTGCTCACCCAAGGCACGCGAATGGCATCGCGCGATGGTCGGATCGTTCGCCAGATGATCGGCCTTCGACGGATTGAGCATGGCGATCGCCATCATCTCATGCGCGGGAAAAGCATCGCGCCACAGCAGGTATCGATAGCGCCCGCAGCGGCTGAAAACCGCGCCATGGCCAGCGGCCTCGTCATGGCGGAAATCGAGCGCGGCCGCCTCGGCCCACTCCGCGATGCGCGCTACGGCCTCGCGCGCATTCATTGCGGCAGTTGCGAGAAATCCGTCAGCGCCGCATCGCGCAGTCCCCGCCACACATGCATCGCCTGCACCGTTTCCGCCGCATCGTGAACGCGGATCATCTGCGCGCCCGCATCCATCGCCCGCATCGCCGCCGCCAGCGATCCGCCCAGCCGCCTGTCCGCGGGCGCCTCGTTCGACAGCGCGCCGATGAAACGCTTGCGGCTGGCCGCGAACAGCAGTGGCTGGCCCAGCGCATGAAACAGCGGCAACGCCTCTATCAGCGCAAGGTTCTCCGCCAGTGTCTTGCCGAAGCCGATACCGGGGTCGAGCACGATCCTGCCGCGCTCGATCCCCGCCGCCATGGCCGCATCGCGCCGGGCGCGCAGATGGTCGAACACGTCGAACACGACATGATCGTATTTCGCATCGGCGTGCAGGTCCGCGCCTTTTCCCGGCGCATGCATCAGCACCACCGCCGCGCCTGCCTCGGCCACGATCTCGGCGCTGCGGGGATCGTGGCGCAGCGCGGATACGTCGTTGATCATGGTTGCGCCCGCCGCCAGCGCCTCGCGCATGGTCGCGCCATTGCGCGTGTCGACCGACACCGCCGCCCCGCCGCGCGCCAGCCTTTCGACCACGGGCACGACGCGCTTGATCTCGTCACCTTCCCATACCGCCGCCGCGCCGGGGCGCGTGCTTTCGCCGCCCACGTCGATGATCGCCGCGCCCGCTTCCAGCATGTCGACGCCGTGGCCGACCGCGGCCGACACATCGTCATGCGCCCCGCCATCCGAAAAGCTGTCGGGCGTGACGTTCAGGATGCCCATCACTTGCGGCTGGTCCAGCCGGATCGTCCGCTCGCCCAGCTGTAGCGGCGGATGCGCGGTGCGCAGGCTGGCAAATTGCTCCTCGCCATCCGCGGCCAGATCGTCGGGCAGCGACGCCAGCACCGGCGCGATTTCCGACGGGCGCAGCACCTGCCGCCGCGTCACCCGCACGCCTTCTCTCACGATCAGCGCGATCTGCGAGACATAGCACATCGTGCCTGCCAGCCGGATCACATCGGGCGGATCCCTGCCCTCATCATAGGCCTGAGGAGAAGGCGCAAAGCCCAGCGGCAGAAGATAGAGCTTGCTCATGCGCCGCTGGCTAACGGATCAGTCTTCGGTGGCCAACAGGTAAAGCTGCCGCGCATCGTCCAGCGGCTGCAGCCCCTTTTCGCTCTCCATGTGCCAGAAGGTCCAGCCATTGCACGACGGCGCGCCCTGAAGCGCTGCACCCAGCCCGTGGATCGACCCGCTTTCCTTGCCCGACACCAGCGAACCGTCGGCGCGCACGGTGGCGCTGAAGCGGCGCTTCTTGTCGGTGACGGTGCTGCCCGCGGGGACATAGCCCGCCTCGACCAAAGCGCCGAACGCGACGCGCGGGGCCGAACGCTTCGACTGCATCACCTTCAGCGCGCTTTCGTCCAGCGGCAGCGCGCTTTCGATGCGTTCCAGCGCGGCCTCGCGGTAATTGCCCTCACGCTCGCAGCCGATCCACTGGCGGCCCAGCCGCTTGGCGACCGCGCCGGTGGTGCCGGTGCCGAAGAACGGGTCCAGCACCACATCGCCCGGATTGGTGGTGGCCAGCATCACGCGGTACAGCAGAGCCTCGGGCTTTTGCGTCGGGTGCACCTTGGTGCCGCCCTTCTTCAGCCGCTCCTGCCCGCCGCAGATCGGCAGCACCCAGTCGCTGCGCATCTGAAGCTCGTCGTTCAGCGTCTTCATCGCGCGGTAGTTGAAGGTGTATTTCGCCTTCTCGCCCATCGACGCCCAGATCAGCGTCTCATGCGCATTGGTGAAACGCGTGCCCTTGAAATTGGGCATCGGGTTCGACTTGCGCCACACGATGTCGTTCAGGATCCAGAACCCAGCATCCTGCATCGCCGTGCCGACACGGAAGATATTGTGATAGCTGCCGATCACCCAGATCGAGCCATTGGGCTTCAGGATACGCCGCGCCTCGCCCAGCCATTCCCGCGTGAAATCGTCATAGGACGAAAAGCTGGCGAACTTGTCCCAGTCGTCGTCCACCGCATCGACGCGGCTGCCATCGGGCCGGTCGAGATCGCCGCCCAGCTGCAGATTATACGGCGGATCGGCAAAGATCATGTCGATCGTGCCCGACGGGATGCTGCGCATCGCCTCGACGCAATCGCCGTCCAGGATCTGCCCCAGCGGCAGTTCCACGCTCATCTGGCGCGGCTGCTCTCGCGGCTGGATAAGCGTGGTGTGCTGCACCGTGCGGGTCTTCAAAATCGTTGCCATGCCGTCCCTTACGGGGCCTTCTTCAAGGCCCGCCCCCTGTGGATAAGTCCCTTAGTGAATCCATGGGGACTCGCCGTCAAGCGCGGATCGGTCAGCCGAATCCGCTTCGCGCCGCGAACTGAGTCCGCGCCGCGGCAGCGCGGACAGGCGTTTTCGCAACATATTGAGTCCGCCCCGCAGGCCCGGACTCATCATCTTGGGGCTGTGTCCTTCAGGACTCGCCGCGTATAAAAGTCGATTGCAGCGGCGCGCCGCCGCGCGCATGTTCGCCTGCGTTCAGGGTCGCGACCTGACACGGGGGAAGCCCAGATGGCACTGGAAGTGATCGGCGCCGGCCTTGGCCGCAATGCAACCTTCACGCTGAAATTCGCGCTCGAGAAACTGGGTTTCGGCCCCTGCTTCCACATGGCTGAGCTGTTCGCCGACGTGCGCCGCCGCCTGCCGCTGTGGCTGGACGTGGTGGATGGCAGACCCGACTGGGACGCTGTGTTCGAAGGCTTCCGCTCGGTCACCGATTACCCCGCCTGCACGTGGTGGCGCGAACTCGCCGCCTATTACCCGGACGCGAAGATCGTGCTGACCACCCGCGATCCCGACAGCTGGTTCGATTCGGTCAGCGAGACGATCTTCAGCCCGCGCATGCAGGCGACACTGGTGGGCACGCCTGCCGAACGCATGATGCAGGGCGCGATCTATGACGCGTTCAAGGAAGGATCGATGACCGACCGCGCCTTCATGACCGACTGGTACCGCCGCCGCAACGAAGAGGTGATCGCCAGCCTGCCGCCCGAACGCCTGCTGGTGTTTCACCCCAAGGAAGGCTGGGAACCCCTGTGCGAATTCCTGGGCGTGCCGGTGCCCGATGGCCCCTTCCCGCGCGTCAACAGCCGCGACGAGCTTGGCGCCGCGAATGACAAGGCGGGCGGCCTGCCCGCCGATCCGCTGGTGATGGAGGAATGGGGCAAGGCCTATATCGACGCGATGCGCGCCAAGGCCTTCGCCTGAGAAATCCTTCGCCTAAGATCTAGGCTGGCGGCAATTCCGGATCGACGCCAGTCATCCGCACCGACACATCCCACAGCCGCCGCGCCAGTTCGGGATCGCGCGCGGCCTTGCTGCGAAAGGCCGGACCCGATGGTCCGCGCGCCTCGAACAAGCCGCGCGATCCGACATATTCACCGCCCCGCAGCGCCGGATCGCACGCCGCCTGCAACGCGGGCCACGCGCCCTGCTCCGCCGTGTTGACCACCCAGCCCATCATCGGCGTGAAAACCCGGCGCAGCGGGATATGCCGCGTCAACTCGCTCTGCGCGACGCCGGGATGGCAGGCAATGGCCTTCACCCGGCTGCCTTGCGCCCGCAGCCGCCGGTCCAGCTCCGCCGCGAAAAGCAGATTGGCCAGCTTCGACTGCTGATAGAACGGCATGCGCGCATAGCCGCGCGACCCGTCCAGATTGGCGAAGTCGATCCAGCCCTTCTTGTGCGCGATGCTGGCGGTCACGACCACGCGCGCCTCGCCGTGATCGGCGGCGGTCTTCTCAAGCAGCGGCAGCATCAGCGCGGTCAGCGCGAAGGTGCCGAGGTGGTTGACCCCGAACTGCATCTCGAACCCGTCCATGGTGAAGGACAGCGGCGGCACCATCACGCCCGCATTATTGATCAGCGCATCGATGCGCGGCTCCGCAGCGGCGAGCTCGGCGGCCTTGCGAACCGAGGCCAGATCGGCCTGATCCAGCGGCAGGAACGCCAGATCGGCCGCGGGATGCCCGCCCCGGATCCGGTCCATCGCCGCGCGGGCCCGCTCCTCGCTGCGGCAGGCCATCACCACCCGCGCGTTCTTCGCGGCCAGCGCCTGCGCAGCGGCGAAACCGATCCCGGCATTCGCCCCCGTCACGACGAAGCACTTGCCCGACTGATCGGTCAGGTCGGCACCGGTAAACTCGTTCACAGCCGCATCTCCATCTGCGCGACCGGCGCGAAACTGCGGCGGTGCAGCGGCGTCGGGCCATGGATGCGCAGCGCCTCAAGATGTTCGGGCGTGCCGTAACCCGCATTGCGGTCCCAGCCGTAATGCGGATGCCGCATCGCCGCCTCGCGCATCAGCCGGTCGCGGTGTTCCTTGGCGATGATCGACGCGGCCGAGATGCACGGCTCCTTCGCGTCGCCCTTGACGATGGCGCGCGCGGGCCAGCGCCATTCGGGGCGGCGGCCCGCGGGCGTCAGATTGCCGTCCACCAGCACCTCCAGCGGATCGCAGCCGATCCGGGCGCACACCGCTTCCACCGCCAGCGTCATCGCCAGCATGGTCGCGCCGAAGATATTGAGCCGGTCGATCTCCTCGACCTCCACCACCCCCACGCCCCAGGCGCAGCGGCGCTTGATCGTGTCCTCCAGCACGGCGCGCTTTTCGCGGCTCAGCACCTTGGAATCGCCCAGCCCCGCAGGTCGCGGCTTGCACAGCAGCACCGCAGCGGCCACAACCGGCCCCGCCAAGGGTCCGCGCCCCGCCTCGTCCACCCCGACGATCACGGGCGCACCCCGCGCAGCCGCGACCAGCGGCAAGAAGTATCACGGGTCATGGAGTTCAAATCAGTGCGTTTCGCCAGCATCGCCCTTGTTTCGCTTGCCTTCGCCACGGTTGCAAGCTGTCAGGAAACCCCGACCCCCGCCGCCAGTGGACAGCCTGCGGATAATCCCGCCGGCGCCGTCGACTTCGCCAAGGAGGACATGGGCACTTTCGACGAGCCATGGGCCATGGCGTTCGAGCCGGGCACCGGCACGCTGTTCGTGACCGAGAAATCGGGCACCCTCAAGTTCCGCAAGGCCGACGGCACCACGGGCACCGTCAGCGGCGTGCCCGAGGTCGATTATGGCGGCCAGGGCGGTCTGGGCGACATCGTCTTCGCGCCCGATTACGCCAGCAGCCGCGCCGTCTATCTCAGCTTTGCCGAGGCCGGGCCCGGCGACACGCGCGGCGCGGCGGTGGCACGTGCCACGCTGCAATGCGGCCAGCCCGATAACTGCACCCTGCGCGATCCGCGCGTGATCTGGCGGCAGGACGAAAAGGTCACGGGCCGCGGCCATTACTCGCACCGCATCGCCTTTTCGCCCGACGGCGATTTCCTGTTCATCGCCTCGGGCGACCGGCAAAAGATGCAGCCCGCGCAGGACCTGTCGAACAATCTCGGCACCGTGGTGCGCCTGCTGCCCGACGGCACCCCCGCGCCCGGCAATCCCTTCACCGGCGAAGCGAATGCCAACCCCGAGATCTGGTCCTACGGGCACCGCAATATCCTCGGCCTCGCCTTCGATGCGCGCGGGCAGCTGTGGGATCTGGAACACGGGCCGCAGGGCGGGGACGAGCTCAACCTCGTCCAGCGCGGCGCGAACTATGGCTGGCCCAACGTGTCGAACGGCATCCATTACGACAATGAACCGATCCCCGACCACGCGCCGGGCGATCCCTATGTCGCGCCGGTCGAATGGTGGGACCCGGTGATCGCGCCGGGCGGCATGATCTTCTATTCGGGCGCGCTGTTTCCCGGCTGGCAGGGCAATGCGCTGATCGCCGGACTGGTCAGCCAGGGCCTGGTGCTGGTGAAGATGGACGGCACCAGCGCGAAGGAAACCGCCCGCTACGATTTCGGTGAGCGCCTCCGCGCCGTCGCCGAAGCGCCCGACGGTTCGGTCTGGGTCGCCGAGGACGGACCGGAGGCGACGATCTGGCGGCTTACCCCCGCCGGCTGATCGCCCCTGCTGCATGGGCCGGCCTTTCCGGGCGCAAAGCAGAAATAGCATCGACAGCGCCGCGCGAGGTCCCTATTCGCGCGGCGCTTTCCCTTATGTGCCGAGTTTCCTGCCCGCCATGCCCACCATCATCCCGCTCGATCAGGTCGACCCCGCCATGGTCGAGGAATTGCTCGACCGCGCGTTCGGGACCGATCGCCATGGCCGCACCGCATACAGCGTGCGCGAGGGGACCGAGGCGCTGGGCGCATTGTCCTTCGCCGCGCTTGACGATGACGACATGCTGGCCGGATCGATCCAGTGCTGGCCCGTCGCGCTGACCGATCCGTCGGGCCGGGCGCACCCGATGATCATGGTCGGCCCGGTCGCGGTGGTCCCCGAACTGCAGAACGCGGGCTATGGCAAGGCGCTGATGCTGGCCAGCATCGCCGCGCTGCAGGCGGGCGGCGCGGTGCCGCTGCCGCAGGTGCTGATCGGCGACGCCGATTACTATGGCCGCTTCTTCGGTTTCGTGGCCCAGCCGACGCAGGGCTGGACGCTGCCCGGCCCCTATGATCCCGCGCGCCTGCTGGTCCGGGCCGAAAACCTGTCCGTATTGCCGCAAATGGGCGCGCTGGGGCCTTGGCGCGGCTGACCCGATCTGGCATCGCCTGATGCTGCGATGCCTTATGAGATACCCCCCGATCTGGCAGGCCTTGGTCTTGCCGAGATAGCCGAAGCGGTCGCCGCGCGCCGCCTTCCCCCCGTGGACGAATGGCAGCCGGAGGCCACAGCCGACAGCGGCATGGAAATCCGCGCCGATGGCCGCTGGTACCATGACGGCAGCGAGATCAGGCGCTCCGGCATGGTCCGCGCCTTCTCCTCGCTGCTGCGCCGGGACGAGGACGGTTACTGGCTGGTCCTGCCCTATCAGAAGCAGAGCATCGCGGTCGCCGACGCGCCTTTCGTGGCGGTGGACGTAAAACAGGACCGGGAAGACGGCACCCCCGTCCTGACCTTCCGCCTGAACACCGACGAGTTCGTCACCGCCGATGCCGATCATCCGATCACCGCGCGCGGGGATGCCGACACGCCCGCGCTCTATGTGCGTGTGCGCGGCGGGCTGGAGGCGCGGCTCGACCGGTCGACCTATGCGCAGCTGGCCGAGATCGCGATCGCGCGCGATCCCGATGCTCTCGCGGTAGAGAGCAAGGGCGCGGTCTTCCCGCTGGTGCCGCGTTGAGCGAGCTGCACGACCGTCTTTCCCTGCTGTACCGCGCGGGCCATCGCCGCACGGTCACCGGCCTGCGCGACGACAGCGAATGGCTGCCCGAGGGCGCGCGCGCGCGCCGCGCCGCCGTGCTGGTCGCGATCACCGACCGCCCGCTGCCCTATGACGATCCCGCCAGCCCCGGCCCCGGCATATTGTTCATCCAGCGCCCCACCCGCATGCGCCGCCATCCGGGCCAGGTCGCCTTTCCCGGCGGCGGCATCGACCCCGGCGAAACCCCGATCCAGGCTGCGCTGCGCGAGGCGGAGGAGGAAATCGCCCTGCCCCCCACCCGCGTCAAGGTGATCGGCGAGAGCGACCGCTATCGCACCGGCAGCGGTTTCGACATCACGCCCGTGCTGGCGACCGTGCCGCCCGACCTGCCGCTCAATGCCAATCCGGCAGAGGTCGACAGCTGGTTCGAGGCGCCGCTCTCCTTCCTGCTCGACACCGGAAACGTGCGCGAGGGGACGGGCGAGCTGAATGGCAAGAAACGGCGCTTTCTTGAAATGCACTATCAGGACTACCGGATCTGGGGCGTCACCGCGGCCATCCTCGACAATCTGCGCCGCCGCCTGCTGCGGGGGCCCAGACTTTGAGCGGGAAAAGCCTGTGACCGGGGAAAGCCTGTGAGCGACCGGGTCATGCCGCCTGCCGAATGGGCGAAGCGCGACGACCTGCCCGCGCTGATCGCCGCGCTGGGGGCGGAGGAGTGCCGCTATGTCGGCGGCTGCGTGCGCGATGCGCTGCTGGGCGTGCCCGCCAGCGACGTCGATATCGCCACCCGCCACCGGCCCGAGGTCACGCAGGACCTGTTGAAACAGGCCGGCATCCGCAGCGTCCCCACCGGGATCGAACATGGCACGATTACAGCGATCCTGCCCCACGGCCCGGTCGAGATCACGACCCTGCGCAAGGATGTCGACACCGACGGCCGCCGCGCCACGGTCGCCTTCGCCAGCGAATGGTTCGACGATGCCGCGCGCCGCGATTTCACCATCAACGCGCTCTACGCCCATCCCGAAACGCTGCGGATCTCCGACTATTTCGGCGGTCTGGACGATCTGGAGGCGCGCGTGGTGCGCTTCATTGGCGATGCCGAGACCCGCATCCGCGAGGATCATCTGCGGATCCTGCGCTATTTCCGCTTTCAGGCGCGCTTCGGGTCCGAAGTGGACGACAAGGCCGAGGCCGCCTGCCGCGACCTCGCCTCCACGCTGAAGGGCTTGTCGCGCGAACGCGTTGCGGGGGAACTGCTGGCGATCCTCGCCCTGCCCGACCCCGCCGCCAGCATCGAGCGCATGGCGCAACTGGGCGTGCTGCCCGTCATCCTTCCCGAAGTGGACGACGAAGGCATCGCGTCCCTCGCCGCGCTTCAGCACGCCGAACAACGCGAGCAGATCGCCCCAGACCCGATCCGCCGTCTGGCCGCATTATTGCCGCCCGATGCCGAGCAGGCCCGGCAGGTCGCCTCGCGCCTGCGGTTGTCGAATGCTCAGAAAAAGCGCATCGCGCTCGCCGCCGACCGGCAGGCGCATGACAGCGAAGATCCGCGCTCGCTCGCCTACCGCCTCGGCATGGAAACGGCGCAGGACCGGCTGCTGCTATTGGGCGAAAGCATCGCGCCGATCGCCGGGTGGACCGTGCCCCGCCTGCCCGTATCGGGCGGAGACATCCTCAAGGCCGGCATCGGGCAAGGCCCCCTGATCGCCCGCACGCTCCACGCCATCGAAGGGCGCTGGATCGCGGAAGGCTTTCCCGGCGCGGAACGCACCCGCGCCATACTCGTAGAGGAAGTGGGGAAAGCGCGCATGTAGCGCGCCCCATTTCACCAAAGCCGGTCATGCGGGCGACAGCCTGCCCGTGCTAATAAGGCGACACATGGACTTCGAACGCCTTTCCCAGCTTCCCTATGGAGAGCTTTTCGCCAGCAACCCGCTGCTGATGGCGGCGGTCGTCGCACTCGGCATCTCGATCGTCGGCGGCGCGATCATCCGCACCATGCCGCGGATCGGATCGCTGATGCGCGGGCTGGGCAGTTTCGGCCTGGCCGTGGTGCTGGTGCTGACCATCATCGACGTCGCGCGCCTGTCGGGCGGCAGCGATTTCGCGCGCAGCCTGTCGGTCGCCGAACTGGGCATGCCCGAACAGGTGGTCGAAGGGGGCGAGACGCAGATTCCCCTGTCGCGCGACGGTCATTACTGGCTGGAGGGCACGGTCAACGGCCATCCCGAACGCTTCCTGATCGACACCGGTGCCTCGCTCACCGCGATCTCGCCCGACACCGCCCAGCGCGGGCGGGTAGAGGCGAACCCGATGCGCGGCACAATCGCTTTGCAGACCGCGAACGGCGCCTCGCCGGGCCGCATCGCCACCATGCAGGAACTGCGCGCTGGCAATATCCTCGCCCGCGACCTCGACGTGGTGATCGCACCAGGGCTCAACGGCATCAACGTGCTGGGCATGAACTTCCTGTCGCGCCTGCAGGGCTGGCGGGTCGAGGACGGCACGCTGATACTGGTGCCGCACAACCCACAGCCGATTTAACCGGCCTGATTTCGCACGGCAAATTGCTGCGCCTGCGAATTTAGTTGCGCGATACGCAAATGATCCCTATCTAGCGCCTCGTGACAGTGTCGGATGATCCGGCACCTTCGTATGCCCGCGTGAGCCGCGCCGTCCGAAATGGCGATATCTGGCCCCGCATGCGAACCTTGGGTTTACCCTTGGGTGCACACCGCAGCTTCCCGATCACGCTAAGGGTCGCCGTAAGGCCCCGCACGTCCGCAAAAGGCGGATCCGTGCCCATGTGAGTATATATATTTGTCCTATTTTTCGGATCTCGGCCTCGCCGAGCCCATTACCCGCGCTCTGACCTCCAAGGGTTATGACGAGCCGACCCCGATCCAGCGGCAGGCGATCCCCGCCTTGATGGAAGGGCGCGACCTGCTGGGCATCGCCCAGACAGGCACCGGCAAGACCGCGGCCTTCGCGCTCCCCTCGATCCATCGGCTCGTCGAAAACGACAAGCGCCCGCAGGCGGCCTCGTGCCGGATGCTGGTGCTGTCGCCGACGCGCGAACTGGCGGCGCAGATCGCCGACAACATGCGCTTTTACGCCAAGAACACGCGGCTGCAGGTGCAGTGCATCTTCGGCGGCGTTCCCGCCGGCAAGCAGGCGAAGAAGCTGGTCGCGGGCACAGACATCCTCGTCGCCACGCCCGGCCGCCTGCTCGACCTGATCGACCAGCGCGCGCTGACCCTGCGCGATGTCGAGATCTTCGTGCTCGACGAAGCCGACCAGATGATGGACCTCGGCTTCATCAAGCCGCTGACCCGCGTTGCCGCCCTGCTTCCGCAGGACCGGCAGAGCCTGTTCTTCTCGGCCACCATGCCCGATGCGATCGCCAGCCTCGGCAAGCGTTTCATCAAGAACCCGGTGAAGGTCGAGGTCGCGCCGCAGTCGACCACCGCCGAGCGGGTCGAGCAATTCGCAATCCATATCGACCAGAGCGAAAAGCAGGCGCTGCTCACCCTGTCGCTGCTGAAAGGCATCGAGAGCGGCGAGATCGACCGCACCCTCGTCTTCACGCGCACCAAGCACGGCGCCGACCGCGTCGTTCGCCATCTGGCCGCGGCGGGCATCAATGCCGCCGCGATCCACGGCAACAAGACGCAGGCACAGCGCACCCGCGCACTCGACGGCTTTCGCGACGGCAAGGTGCCGGTGCTGGTCGCCACCGACATCGCGGCGCGCGGCATCGACGTTTCGGGCGTTTCGCACGTCTTCAACTTCGAGATTCCGAACGTGCCCGAACAATATGTCCACCGCATCGGCCGCACCGCGCGTGCCGGCGCGGACGGCATGGCGATCAGCTTCGTCGCGCCCGATGAAAAGCCCTATATGCGCGACATCGAGCGTCTGACGAAGAACAAGCCCGCGATCCTGCCGATCCCGGAAAACTTCGTCGCCAACGCAGCCAAACTGCCCAAGCCGACCCGCGCCCCCGCCGGGGCCGAGCGTGATCCCAACGCGAAAGGCGGTCGCGGACGCGGCGGCGCACGCGGCGGCGGCGGCGGCGGACGCGGACGCAGCGGCGGCGGCGGCGGCGGATCGAAGCAGTTCGAGGAACGCCAGCAGCGCAAGTCGGCGGAAAACCGCGGCGACGGCCTTCCGCGCGACGACATGGGCCGCAAGCGCCGCTTCCGCCCCAAGGGCGCGAATGGCGTGGGCGCGCACAAGAGCGCGGTAAAGGCCCGCTAAGGCCGGACCACACGACGAAAAAGGGGCGGGAAGGCACATGCTTTCCCGCCCCTTTTCCTATCCGCCTATCCTTCAGCCCGGTGCGCGCAGCTTGCGGAACAGGGCGGCGCGTTTGCTTTTCGATCCCACGATGGGTTCGAAGAAATCGCCCGGATCCTCGGGGTCCAGCCATTCCTCGTCCGCCATGCGCTTTTCCAGATCGTTCATCTCGCGCGGGGGCAGCACCTGCAGCCTGCGGCGGGGCTGCGGATGCTGCGCGATCATCTCGTGCATCGACCCGTAACGCTCCAGCAAGCCCTCGATCTCCTCGGGCTCGACGCCGATATGCTCGGCCAGCAGCGAATGACGGATCTGCCTGATCTGCACGTCGCAGCCCGCATTGGCGGGGCGGTTTGCATCGATGAACAGATCGCATTCGCTATCCAACCCCAGCGAGCGATTGTTCATGTTCGCCGACCCGACCTTCAGCATCATGTCGTCGACGATGGTCAGCTTGGCATGGACATAGATCGGGCTGCCGCCTTCGGTCAGCGGGTTGTAGATGCGAAACCGCTTCTTGTGATCGACCCGCGCGATCGTCTCCACCAGCCGTGCGCGGGCGGTGTCCATCGCTTCCTGTTCCAGCCAGCCATCGGCGAACAAAGGGTTGAGCAGCACGATCTCGGGCGGGTCGGGCTCGGCCATGCGCTCGGCGATGACCTCGGCGATCTTGCGCGATGCGAAATACTGGTTCTCGGCATAGATGAAACGCTTCGCCTTGCGGATCATGTCGAGGAACAGCGTCTCGATCTCGAAAATGCCGTCGTTGTCCTTCCACTCCGCGCGGGTGCGCGCGATGCCGATCTCGATATCGGTGAACTGCGGCTCCAGCCCCTCGGGCCATGGGCTGTCGGGCTGATGCGGCAACGCGCCGATGTCCTCGCCCCCCGCGATGCGCCAGCGATTGCGGCCCAGCTCGTCCAGCGCGCCCGCGACCTCGCCCTCGACCAGCATGGTCAGGTCGTGCCACGGCATATACCGCCGCCCGCCCGGCGCGCGGCGCAGGCGATCGGTTTCGCTGTGCTCCGACGTGTCCCAGCGGTCGGCGGTCATGTCGATCCCGCCGCACACCGCGAAACGGTCGTCGATGACGACGATCTTCTGGTGATGGCTGCACCCCATCGGATGCGCCGCATCGAACTTGAACGTGATCCGCCTGTTCTTGAACCAGCGCCACATGTCCAGGATCATCGAGCCGCGGAAGAACATCTTGATCGCGGCGAAATTCCACTTGAGCACGCGGATCTTCAGATCGGGATTGCGCTTGGTCAGCCAGACGATGAATGCGCCCAGCCGCCGCGGCGGGTGGTGCCGCTTGAAGATGTTCAGCCAGCCCCGTCCGCGGCCCAGCGCAATGCGCGTGTCGAAATCCCACCCGATCAGCATGATCCGGCGGCGCGCCTTCATCATCGCTTCCTGGATCAGCAGGAAATAATCGGCGGCGTCGATGACCAGCCGCGCCCGCGTGCAATGCTCGTATCGCCAGATGCCGCGTTCTTCGCTCTCGGTATCGTCGGGGCCGGGCTCGTCCTCGGGCGGCCATAACGACCCGGGCTCCGCCTCGCCGTCACGCAAGGGGAGCCTGTCGGGCCGTTCTTCGTCATTGCTCGTCGTCAATCCCACCTCCGGCGGTCGTGCGGGTATTTGACGGCCTACTCCTTTGCGTCCTCCATGGCGACAGGCGTCACCTCGGCTTCCTCGCATTCCTCGGCCTTGCGCTCGTCGAACACCTTGCGCATGTGCTGCTTGTCCTCGTCGGTGAGATATTGCTCGTAATCGGGGAAGTTGTCTTCCTCTTCCTCGTCGATGTGGTGGTTATAGCGGTGTTCCAGCTTGTCGAACTTCGCCTTCCACGCGCTGCTCGACATGTCGGTCGCGGCCAGATCGTTCAGCATTTCCTCGATCTCGTGATGCTCGGCGACCGAATGGCGGGTCTCGTCATTGGTCGGCGGCTTGCGCAGCATCGTGGAATAGAGCGCCATTTCCTCGGCCGCCGCATGGCTCTTCACTTCCTTGGTAAAGCGCTCCAGCAGCTCGCGCCGCTCCGCGCTGTCGCCTTCGGTCTTCGCCATCTGCTTGAGCAGTTCGCGGTGCTTGTCGTGGTCCTCGATCAGGCGATCGAATATCTTGTCGGCCATGGGTGGGGCTCCTGCTGGTGGGGTGTTTCCGGATTAACAGGCGAACGCACCCTGCGGTTCCTGAACAGGCGGGTGACCGAAAGGGAAAGGGCGG
>CERQ01064702.1_pt1 | contig 22514 bp, 55 predicted proteins | sample 530711 | NCBI WGS metagenome assembly CERQ01 (sample SAMEA2620882, study PRJEB7988) | marine metagenome | biome: marine biome (ENVO:00000447); feature: mesopelagic zone (ENVO:00000213); material: "saline water (ENVO:00002010), including plankton (ENVO:xxxxxxxx)" | depth 850 m | reverse complement strand
AAAGGTATCACTTGTACTTAATTCAATGGGTGTAAATACCCAGGCTAAAACCAAAGCAGGTTTACAAAAAAGAGTTGATGCTTTAAAACCCGATGATGTGACGGTTCTAATAAAGGGTTTACATGGTGAATTTTAATTTATTATATTTGAATAAATTAATAAATAGAAATTATGATTAAAGAATTTATTAGATATTTAGGTTATGGTGCTGTTACCTTATTCTATTTTACTAGTATATATGGCATGGTGCTATTTGTATTAGAGGTTAAAAATAAGGTTAATCTTTTAATGGTTTTAATAGGTATATTAATGTTATTAATACTTATAATCTCTATCATATTTATAGGTTATTGTATACTAGGTATAGTTGAATCCTCTTTAAATATATTTGATAAGGATGGTAAATTACCTATAGAAAAAATAAAAGATAAAATTCTTAATAAATAACAATCATGACCAGAATTAATTGTGGGATACCTCCAGCCGAATTAACAGACAAACACCTATTAGCTGAGCATAGGGAGATAAAACGTATACCTAATACTATAAAATCGGGTAAAGCTAAGGTGGAAAACATACCCAGAGTATTTACATTAGGTAAGGGGCACGTTAAATTCTTCTATGATAAGCTTTATTATTTACATATAAGGTATGTATTATTATATACTGAATGCATAAAGAGGGGTTTTAAAGTTACCTTTTATGGGGGTGCATTTGAAGGTTTACCTGACCACTTATATAGGGATTATTGTCCAACAACAGAAGATGAAAGAATCATCAGAGAGAGGATTAAATTGAGATTATCCGGTGTAAAATAATAATTTATATTTGTATAAATTAAATAAAAAATAAGAATGGTATTATTTGATAAATTAAGCCCAGCGCAAAAACAAATAATTGTTGATATATCCCGTATTCAATTATCCTCATTACGTAGAATATATAATAATGAGCATTTAACCGATGATGACCTGGTAATGTTATTTATTTATAATGATATTACTAAGGAGGATTTTATAGCCGAACTTGATATTAAAATCGCAAAAATAAATAATTTTATCAAGGACCCGGATTCTATTCAAAAAATGGATAAATACGAGCTATCAATATATAAGCATATACTTTTTCAAATCGAGGATAATTATAAGGATAGGTATCCTCAGGCACTATCCTCTATATGGGAAAGGTTATTTATTTTAACTGATTTTAAAATTGATTGGCCAATGGCCTTAAATTAAATTATTATGAAAAAAGGTGAGTGGGTAAAAACGGTATCCTCAAATATTAACCGTGTAAAGTATGACCAAGATAAACAGATATTATCTGTAGAATTTTTTAATCATATTATATATCATTATCATGATGTACCTGAAACAGAATATGCTATGCTTTTAGCAGCAGATTCAATTGGTTCTTATTTCGCAAGGAATATTAAAGACCAATTTGAATATACTAAAGAGGACTAAGCGATTTTTTCTGTATTTTTATTTATTAGTTAATTACACCTGAAAGACCCCAATAATATGGGGTCTTTCTCTGTTTATATGGTGTTCTTTTAATTATTATATTTGAATAAATTAATAAATAAAATAAATAGTTATGGCAAACATGAGTTATTGTAGATTCGAAAATACCCTATCTGATTTAAGGGATTGTTTAGAAGCATTCAAGGATATTAAACTTGATCCAGAATGCGAAGAAAATCAATTAAGTACAAGAGAATTAGGATCTCTTGTAGAGATGATAGATATCATGAGAGAATTCTCTGAGGAACTCATTGAAATAGATTTAGATCTAGAAGATGATATAACTAAAGAAGATTTAATAAAAGCATTACCTGGCATAGATGGAAAATATTAAAAAGAAAATAGCAGCTTTATTCAAGAAAGCAGAATCAGCAAAAGAGATAGATTCATTAGAAGAAGCCCAGGCCTTTATGGCTAAGGCCCAGGATTTACTAGCCAAATATAATCTAGAAAAATCCCAATTAGATTTAGATGATGAAACTATTAAAATAGAGCATGATGTATTCAACATGAGGGATAAATTTAAATGGCAAAAAACAGATGGTAATTGGTTAATTAGCCTTTATCATACTGTATCCATATTTAACTTTGGTAAAATTGTAAAACATAACATGTATGAATTTACTATCATCGGTGAGCAGGCCAATATAGATATGATAGATTATATGTGTAGCAATATAATCCCAAAAATAAAGGAGTTAAGATTAAAGGCTTGGAAAGAATATAATGGGCCAGATAAATCCAATGCTTTTAAAAGGGGTTATTATAAAGGGGCTGTTAGTGGTATCTATTTTAAACTAAGGGAAATAAGAGAACAGGCCAAAAAGGAATACTCGGGTATGTCATCTCTGGTTATATCACATAATAGAGCTATATCAGAAGAAGCTAGTAAACTATTTAATACCATAAGAACGGGTAAAGCCCGAAGTTATTCATCTGAATCCGGTAGAGAATTAGGTTTTAGGGATGGTAAAAACCTAAACCTAAATAAAGGGGTCTCGGGTAAAAGTAAAACAAGTAGAACTTTAAAATTAGGACAATGAGAAAGGTATTAGCTTGGTTAGCAATAACCAGTATAATAAGTTCAGGATATTTATTACAAAGGAATAGTTCTAGAGCTAGGCAGAAAGAATTAGAAGAGAATACAGTAGGACCCCCTAAACAAGAAACTACCTATCAAGAAATCAGGGGCTACAACTATAATGAAGGGGATGGTTATAAATCCTACTCTGACGAGGAGATAAGGATGTTAAGAGAAAAACAGTCCTTTAAAAGTGAAGGTAGTTATATTTATACACCTGGTAGGCATGTACCTACCAGAGAAGAGGAAATTGAAAGATACCTAGAAGATAACCCAGATTTAATAGAAGAGATTTATGAAAAATACCGAGACTAGTGATTGGGAGTTAAGATATTACTATAACTTTGGTAGAGATTATGATGTACTGGGTAATTATGGAAATAATAAGACTTTAGCATTTGGTATGCGTAAGGTAAAAGCTAGGGAATCAAATTTCCCCCTACAAAGCCTAAAAGTAATTGATAAGGGGAAAGAACAGAAGAAAATAAAAAAGTTTGGATTGGTATTATCCCGATTAGACATAACACCTATTAGGAAAAGATTTTATAAGGATCTTAATAAGAAGCCTAAGAAAAAGAAAAAGCCTAAAAAGGTTAATAATGGGCAATTAAGGCTATTCTAGTTCAAATTAGTTGTCAAACGGCTATTACGGTGAATTATTATAAAATATATTTGTATTATCAAATTAAAATAAATTATTAATTAAAACCATTTAGATTATGGCAACTGTTAAAAAAGTAAGTAGTAAAGCTAAAACGTCCAAAAGTACAAAAGCTAAAGTAGGTAATACCAAAAAGGTAACCAGAAAAAAGGTAAACAAAAAAGACCTTGATCAAAAGAATATCAAGGATACCGTTACCAAGGTAGTAGAGACCAAAAGGGAATTGAAATATGATTACCCAAACGAAATGAAGGATACTCTTAAAAGGAAAAAATTTCGCCAAAAAGTTAGAAATAAAATCAATTCCTTCCAATTGCATTTACTTAAATTGGATGAAAAATCCAAAGAATATAAAAAATTGGATAGGGAATATAAATCTTATAGGAAAGAGGTATTATTGGTACCTTAATCATATGGAAACTGTATTAGTATAAGGGGGTTGTATTTAATGGTATAATCCCCTTATTAATGTGTTATACCGGTGTTCTTTAATTTATTATATTTGAATAACTAATAAAATAAAAAAAAATATAGAAACTATGAGTAATTTAAATCACGGGGAAATTAAAGATTCCAACCTATTACAAGAACATAGGGATTTAGTTGAATCATATCTTAATAATGAAACTAAATTAGAACTAGAAGCTAAAAATAAGATACTAAAACTTTATGACCATTATTTACATAAAGATAATATCCGGTATTATATTAACCAACATGTTAAAGTACTTATAGTACATATAGCCCAAGGTCAAGTAAAGAAAGCTGCTAAATACTTTCCTAAAGGATACCTAGAGGATGAGAATACTATTTAATCTAAAACACATATAAAATGGAAAATCAAACTAATTCTTTAAATCAAAAAGCTACATTATTCTATGCAAGATATGCATTTAAAACACAAGGCCTTAAAAAAGTTAAGGTTCACTATGAGGGATTAATTGATAAATGCCCTGGTGATTTAAAACAAGGCTTAAAAGGTTTAGAGAATTTTAAATACATAAGGATATGGCAGAAGGCAATTTAAATTGGGATTATGAAGGTTCGCCAAGTGGGCTTAAAAATAAAGCTCAAGAAATATTAAACCTTGCAAAGAAAAAAGAACTAAATATACCTAAAGGGTATAAAGCTATATGGGTTGATGGTCCCCTTAGAGCCAAAATAAGGAAAATAGTAAAAGAATAATATGGAAAGTCTTGGCGAATATAAGAATGATATTTATATATTAGCCCAAAGGGTTAATGAATTTAGGGATTGGTGGGATAATAAAGTTAAATCACCAAATCGGATATCAGAAAGTCAATATGTTTCACTTTTAACTAAAATGGATTATTAATGGTGATACATGATGCTAACTATATAGATAGGAAAGAGTTCTTAAGTATGGGCTATAATCATAATATTATGTTTTTGTTTATATTCTATAATAATGAAATCCTAAATAAAAAACCATTCAATTTAGGCCCAGAATTAAATAGGGATTGGTTATATTCTAAAGAGTTTGAGGATAGGATAGACAACCTAGTAAAAAGGGGTTATATTAAAAAGGTATTCAAACCTTTCAAAAACCAATCTTACAAACTTTACTCAATTACACCTTATGGTTTAAAACAAGCAGAAAATGGCCTCAAAAATAAAATTTCAACCACAGCCTAAATTAGGGCCTCAACAACAGGTACTTTCCTTTATAGAGAAAAATTATAAAGGCCCTAAAAGAACACATCTCATTAACTATTATAAAAACAACCCTATATCATGAAAGATTTAAAACCCTGGGAAATTATAGGCTTAATATATATTGCCTATGCTATATTTTTATTTATGATAGCCTGGGCCTTAAGTAAGGATAAAAAACCTAAAAAAGGTGATAAAAGGTGAATTATTAATTTCTATATTTGAATAAATTAATAATAAATAAAAATAAGTAATTATGGAAAATTCAATTAAAACACCCTTTTGTTATCAAATCACCCAAGATATTATTTGGGAGTACATTGAACTGAAATATGGTATCTTAACCGTAGAAAATTCTTTAGGTATAAGCGATATATTTGATCTAGCCAAAAACCTGGAAGAAGATGTACCTCAAAATGATAGGGTTAAACGTAATATATTAATCCTTGCTTTATTTGAAAATCCTTGTAATGATTTAAAACTTAACGAGGTAATAATTGATTTAAGGAAACCAATAAATGATCAAATAAGTTGGAGTATAGCATCATATGAAAAAATTCTTTGGTTAAACTATATAAGTCAACCAGAAGGTTATTATGGGGAATTTAGCATTGAATTTCAGGAAACCGATATAAATCCCAGTATATTTGAAGAGGCCTTAGAAAAAGGTTTGATTAAACCGGGACCTAATTATTTAGATAAATATTGGGAAATAATGGAATGGTTCTTAAAACCAGTGTCATTTATAGATTGGGAATCTATAGAAAAAAGTAAAGGTGATACTTTCCTAGATGATGATCAGGTCATAGATATAGTTAAGCAATTAGACTTAGATAGGAAAACCTTAAGTACCCATAAATTAAATCAAATTAGAGTACAACTTATAAAAACATTATTATAATGGAACTAGAAAATTTTAAATTCAGAATTACAAGAGAAGCAATAAGAGATCTAAATGGTTTATTAGGGAGTCTAAGTGATTTAAGTGATACACTTGGCCTTACCGGAAATGAGGATATAATGGTAGAATTTAGAGATCGCCGGGGATTTAATGAAAGGCCTATTGTTATTATTTATGACCTATATGCAGGGTTAAGTGATTTCCCAACTGGAGAAGAAGCGGCCGGTATAAGGGATTACAGTTATGAGGACCTAATAGATGCTGGTATAGAAGATGGTAAGGCCATAAGGAAATTGATAGAAAAAGATTATATCGAGAAAGTAGACCCTGATGGGGAATTCCTGTTAGCGGTAAACGGTATATTCACCTTCCAAGATAAACCTAGCCCTAAATATATTTTAATTAGGGATAAAATACCTATGGATTCTTTACCCGGTATAGGTGAACAATGGGAACCTGTTTTAAGGTTATTGGATAAAGAGTTTAAGTATTCAATTATAAAAAATTATAAAGAGATTTGTCATAAAAATGAGGATCACTGTAAGACCAATCTAGAATTTGGATTTAAGGGATTAAGAACCCTAATATTTAAAAAATTGGGGATTTTATAATAATCCCTAAAAATTATAATATATTACAAAGGCTCTACACTAAGGGCCTTTGTTTGTTTATAGGCCTTAAACCCTTACAAATAAAGGCCTTATAATATATTATATTAAATCAAATCCTTTGGGCTTCCTAGAGCTCGACAAAAGAAGACAGTTGTTTATATAGTGAATTATTAATTACTATATTTGAATATAATTAATAAATAAAATAAAATGGAAAAACACCTAACATCTAATGAAATAAAATTAATAGGCTTATTAGTTCACTCTTCACAAAACCATGAGCTTATAGAAGAGCTTATCGAAGACTCTTGGGATGAAATGGAAATGGATATTCCCAAGGATTTTGATTACGTAGAAGAACTAGAACAACTTAAAAGGTTATTCCCAGACCCTGAAGAGAATGTGTTAGAATATTTAACTATAAAAAACAAATAATGGAAAACTCAAATTACACCTTCGAAGATTTCGAAAAAGAAAGAGAACACCTATTACAATATATTGAGGTAGTAGGTAAGAAAGCCCCCAGTAAAGAATTTTGTCAAATGTTCTTTAATAGAATTACTAAAGGCTGGGAATTATCCCAGGAAAAATGGAGGGGTGATTTAATAGATTACCATGCTTGGGGTTATGCTTTTTATGGTGATATAGATTATAATGGTGAAATCATAGCAAATTCCCTAAATATATGGCATTGGTTATCAGTTTATGGTATAAATGGAACTGACCCAGAGGAAGGTGTTTCTATAGAGATTACTTATAACCAGTATAGTTTCCTTTGGGATTTATTACAAAAGAACAAAACCTTTAATCAAGGGGTTATAGATAAGGCTCATACTATAAATAGGAATACTTCTGGATTAGAGAAAAAAGCCCAGGATAATATAGATATGATTAATAAATTGTTAGATTCATTAACCGAGTAATTATGAGAAAGTTATTTATATTAATGGTAGGCCTATTATTTATATCATGTGAGTATATTGGCCCTGGGGAAACAGAAAGGGGTTTTACTACTTATGTATGGTTTAACCCCGATAACCTTGAAAAAATAGATATATCTGCTTACCCGGATAGGGAGATATATACGGTAGAAAATGGTAATATGTTTAAAATAGGCTGGGAAATACAAGGAATAGATTACCATTTAAGGGTAGAATTTCCTGATGGTATTATAGATAAAGTAAACTTTACTGGTACCGATATAAGAAAAGGAGAAGAATATCCCAATGATTCAACATTTACCCAGGTACAACCTCAGGTAAATTTATTGGATACACAGGATGGTAAATATCTATTAATAATATATACAGATTGTTATAAATGTCAATAGAGATATATCAAATATTCGGCGGATTAGAGATTTTAATAATCCTAGTTTTATTATTAATGTTTTTAAAAGAATATCCAAAACTGAGATGAGAAAGAATACACTAGAACCTAATAAAAAAGCTATAAAATTATTAAACCATTATAGTAAGAAAAATGCTCTAGCTAAGGCTATATCTAAAAGAAAAGAGATGCCAAAAGGAACTATTGGGTACTTCTACTGGAAAGATGTAATTAAAATTATAAAAAAATGATTAGTAATATAAGTCCAGAAATAGAAGCAAAAGTATTATCCTGTGTAGATAATATAAAAAGAAAGAATATACCTAAAGTATTAGGTGTAACAACAGCTTTGGTTAACTATATATTTGCTAAACATAAGATCAAGAGAAAGCCTAATAAGTATGATAAATATGGTAGGCTAAAAGAAACACATAAAACAATATACCATTATGACAAAGATTAAGATGATCACAGTATTTGATCCACTATCAGGTAAAGATATTAATCTACCTTTACCAACTACTAAGTATGAATTGGTAAAGGCTACTATAAACGATATGAAAAAGGCTAACCCGGGTAAGGATATCAAAATAACCAGGGTTCAAGATGAGTTAATTTATGAGCCCGTGGACCCTAAAAATGAGTAATACCAGTGTTTTTTAATTTCTTATATTTGAATATAATTAATAAATAAAAAATAATGGAAAATTTTATTGTAGGCAAAACAGTATTAAAAGGCATAGATAAACAAACCTTCCAAGACGCAAAGAATTGGTTAGACCAACAAAATGGCTGCCCTTATGATATTGATGAACATGTATTAGATGCAGCTAATAATATATCACAAGAAACCGGTGAAACAGTAGTGGAAGTAATAGAATCATGGGCATATAGTTATAATGACCTAATGGCAGAGAAAGGTTTAAAAGAATTAAATAAACAATAGTTATAGTTATGGATAAAGGGATACTAAATGCAAAGCTTCTCCAAGATGGGAGATCATTCTGGACAACAGACAATGGGTTCACATTTAAAATGCAGGACCAAAAAGGTGAAATCTTAGAAGTAACAGAGGCTTATTATAAGAAAATGCTAACACTGTGGAGAAAGGAGCAAAAACAATATAAGAAGGCGGGTAAGATTTTGGATAAAACTCATAAAACTATCGAAAAAGGTTTTGAAAAAGCAGAGTCTGAAAGAGTTGAATTTGTAAAAGCTTTAAAGAAAGGTATACCAGTAAGACCCTTAGGGATAGGTTATGCACATACTGATTTACATGATAATGAGCTTAGGAGTATAGGTCATAAGGCTTCTCATTATTTACCAAAGGATGAGATTACAATAAACCTAAGAGCACTAGATGAAGAAGCCTTGGATGACCTTAAGTTTATATTAGAAGATCAACTAGGAATGAAACCAGATGACACCAACGAGAAGGCATTAGATGCTATTAATAACTATAAAGAACTATAAGATCATGAAACACATAAGAGTTAAACTAGCAGAGACAAAAACCCAGGTAAATATCCTAACAATAAAGGATAACAATAGTGTTTATCAAACTGTACTGGATAATCAAGAACTACAAAACCTAAAGGATGAGCTAAATATCAATAAGGCCGAATCAGAAGATAATCACCTATCACCTGTAAAAATTAGGGCCTTAGCAGAACTAAGAAAGGCATATAGACAATACGAAAACCATAAAAACCTAAGATATCTAGAATTAAAGGATAACTACCTTAAGATAGGACTAATCACCCAAGCGGATATAACAGAACTACTCCTAAAACAATAATAACAATGAAACAACCAGTAGAAATAAAGGTAATCAAAACCTTATACAAAGGTAACCAAAACCTAACACAAATAATGTTCACCAATCGCAATAAGGGAGGCATTATAAGTAAACAATCCTTAATCACCTTAGATGAGAAAGAACTACAATCACTTAAAAGCCAATTAAACGATAACGGTAAATCTAATAGATTAAGTTATACACCTAACCCTTGTAAAGGTGAAGCAGATAAAGAAGTTAACCAATGGATAAGCGTGGAAGATAGATTGCCAAATGGTGACACAGAATCCAATGAAACTGAAGTTGAAGTAATTGGTTATAATGAAAATTGGGTTCATCCAGATTTTAACCCCAATGGAACTAGAGTTTGTTGCATGGATGATTTTGGTTGGTATTCCGCTAGGTGGAATAATGAACATACTTTTTACAAAGATGTTAGTCCAGAAGAAGAGGATAATCCAACACATTGGAGACCAATACCAAAATCACCTAATCACCCAAAACACAAATAACAATGAATACAATAGAATTAAAAACCAACACACCTATAATAGGTAATCACCAACTAATTATCACAGACGAATGTGATAATGAAACCACCCACAACCTTAGTGACTATGAATTAGAACAACTAATCACCCAGGTATCAAACCTAACCAACAACCCAAAAACAAAAATAAATCTTTAAATAAATAAAACAATTATGAGAACACCAAGGCCAATAGGAACAACAAACATAGGGGCATCAATAAATAATAATCAAGATAACAACCTATTACAATTACATATAATAGATTCATATATCAATAGCAATTTCACTTACTGTAATAAGGCCATGAGCATAGAAGTATTTGCAAGGTATATAGGAATAGACAGACAGATGATATTAGAAAGGATTACTAATAAGGGTAAAGATCTATATCAAATGGTAGACCCAGAACAACAAGGTGATCAACTCAGGGCACTAATTGGAATCACTCTAGGAAATGCACTGACTGACCGTAGCTTAGCTCTAGAGCAGCATAGTATACTAGCTTCTGAGCAAGGGGGTGTATACAAACCTTTCATTTCCGGAGAGGTCAATAAGGCCCTAAAGCTAGTTATGGAATCCACATCCGGAATCCTTAATATCGCCAAATCGCTAGGGGGCAACCAAGGCCTTAATATAACTCTGAACAACCACAATGGCGATAACAACCAAGAGAACCATAATTACCTTACTGCCCATCAAGCATTAGAACTTATGCATCAGCAGGCTAAGTTAGAAGACGGCCCCTCGTTGCTGGAAGATCCATCCGCTAAGAAGGCCTTATTTGAAAAGTATAATATAGGGGCTACTCCTATTGTAAAGGCTAATGAACAACAAGGCCTTGATGATAGTCGAGAGGGCCTTAATTTTAAGGATCTGGCACAGTTATCAGATAGCAAGGTAGACCGGCCAGCTAAGGCTACACATATAGATAGAAGGGCTAGGGAGATTGAGATAGATCCTGATGAGGATCAGATATAGGGCCTTAAGTCCTTAATACATATTGAAAGTTTTGTTGGGGGTAAAGTACTCGTGGTAGGGCTCTGGGATTAATATCTTAGGGCCTTATTTATGTTGTTTTAGGGCCCCCAGCAAAGGTGCTTTACTTACGATCTTAGGGCCTTCAATGGTAGGGCCTTATTGTTGAGGTGATTTAGGGCCTTAATAGACTAGGGCCTTTAAGCAGTCTACGGCCGTAAAGGATAATCTGGTGTTTTATTAATTATTATATTTGTATTATAAATAAATAATTAAATAAATAGAAATTATGAAATCAATTACAGCAGATCAAATCCTTAAAAACACCTACACATTAGGCAAAGCATTTAGGGAATTACCAACTAACCTTATAAGTAAACTTTTATCAGATGACCTTAAAACACCTAGGGATTTAAATTCATTTAACCCCTGGAAAAACTATTTACCAAAAAGGACCTTTTTTCAAACAGAGGGTGATTTAAATGAGCTCTACCTTATGGCCATAAGGGATATGTTATCACCTTATGATTTGATTAATCCCAGGGTACCAGGTTTTATTAATCTGGTGGATTTTGCAATGGCATCCAGTGATATTATGGGTTATGAGGAATTTGAGAAACTAGAGGTAGTTCAGGATTGGAAACATGAATACCCTAATATGTTCAAGACACTATTGGTATGGGCTTGGGGTTAATTTATATAAGGCCTAGGATTATATCCTGGGCTTTGTTGTGTAAGGATACTGTGTTAGGGCCCAGGAGCAATGGGTGTATGTATATGGCTTGAGGGCCTTATAGAGGATTAACCTAAAGGCCTTAATACTCCTTCGACGGCCGTGGTAGTATTACTGGTGAACTTTAATAAATTATATTTGTATAAATAAATAAATAATTATATTATGGAAAATAAAAAAACACCTTATCATTATGCTTCAACCAAAACATATCCAAATGCCAAAGTGGGGGATATATTACATGCATCCTCTGGAGCACCAGGTTTTGGTAGAACAGAAAATAAAGTTACTGAAATAAAAGGTAATGAGATTTGGGCTATAGAGATATTTAATAATATCCAAATAATGGATCCAGATGACTGTTATTAACCAACACAATTAAATAAATAAATTATGTTAAGATTAAATAAGATACCAACTAACGTTATTATCATAGCCCTAGTCCTAATCGATTTATTAATCACATACATAATCATATTTGGAATCCCTACATTCTAAATATAACCTGGGCCCTTATCCCTACATAGGGCCCTCTTATAAAACATTACTATGGAAACATTATATAAGGTTACACTAATACTAAGACAATTACAATTCCGATCAATATTCCTAAAGGATTTAGATGATGAATTTGAGGATTTAAATGAAAACCTTTTAGATTTCGACATGAGTGTGTCAGATAGGGTAAAACATTTAGATAATTTCCATGATAAGTATTACAGGGATTACCTTGTATACCTACACAGTATGGACTTTAATGAGCAGGATATAGAAAATCTTAGATCATGAGAAAGGTATTTTACACGGAATCCGGCATAGGGCTAACATTGCTTAATATAGATTCCATTATCAGGCAAAGGATTATAAATAGGGACTACTACCCAAGATGTTTTTCAGAGATGGACAAAGAAGTCTTTAATAAGAAATATGTAGTTCCATATAAGACTACACTAGATAAATTAAAAGGTACACAAGGTTAGATTTCTATTGTTTATTTATTTGTTAGAGAAGGGGACCTTTTTGCTGGGGTCCCTTTTTTTGTGTTTTCCCACGAGCTAAGGCATTATTGAAAAGTTACCTAGAAGGCCCTATTACACAATAACCATAAAGCCTTTGAAGGCCTTCTGGCGCTTATAGCGAATCCCACCAGCTAAGGCGCTTTTAGCAAGTTCCTGACGGCACCCTAAAGGAGAAAAAGGGATAAATTTCTTAATAAATTTTATCTATGAAAATATTTTTTTCTATAAGAAAATGAAATAAAAAATATTTGTATGTAATACTAAAAGGACATATATTTGTAATGTAATTAATTAATAAACAAATAAATATTTTAACATTATGAAAAATTCAGTAAAAAATTCAGCAAAAAAAGTTTCTAATAAAAAAGAAACTGTAAAAGAAATTGACGTTACAAAATTAAGTAATGAACAATTATTAAATATAGATTTAGATAAAGTAAATCTATACGACTTATTAGAAAATAATCCCGATCTAAAACCAAAATTAAAAGGGAATAAAGGCAGTAAAGAAAAAATGTATAAAGATACTGCTAAAAAAGAAAATGAAAGCGACAAAAATTTTCGCAGACGTATAAGAAATACAAGAAATACTTTTGTAGAAAATATTCTTTTATTGTTTCAAAATAAAAATGATAAAGAATTAAAAGAACAAATAAATTCTTTTGAAGATTTTTATTTTGAAACATATACAAAGAACGATTTTAGTTTAGAATCAATTTGTAGATTAAATTCTGATGAAGCAACCAAAGCAAAAATAAAATTATTCTTTCATATATTAAAAATGAATAAGACTAAATAATTTTAGAGGGGGGCAATTAATTTTGTCCCCCATCTTTTTTTATCTTTTTTTTATATTATTACATACCGAGTGCCCGTTTTACTACCACAACTTTTTACGCATGAGATAAGGGGAGTTAGGGCCCTAAACACACAACAACAATGACAACACAACAAATACAACAACGTATATATAGACTACATGATAAAGCTTGGGACTTATATGATAAAAGGCACCAAGACCTTTTTTGGTCTATACCCTGGAGAAGATATTGGGTAGTAATTGAATACTATCAAGGAAAAATAAGAGAGCGATATAAACACTTAAGATAACACATCATGAAAAAAGAACAAATTGAAAGTTTAGCCATCGAAGAATTAGAAGATGATGGAAATGTATCCGGACTAGATATAGATATATGGGTAAAAGGATTCGAAAAAGCCCAGGGGATATATAATGTAGAGTGGGCTAAAAGAATAACAAGGCAAAGAGTTTTAGTATCTACTTTATCACAACTTTGTACTAAGGCCCCAGACTTACCTACTTTTGCTTCCCATAATAAGGTTATAAAACAAACACTTAAAAAGGCAGCCAGAACTTATGAGAAAATCAAAGCTGACCCCCTTTATATACCTAGGCAGGGTGATACAGTGCCTAATAAAGGGTTATATGAATTTATAAATAAGTATTCATTCTGGGTTTACAGAGAAGAAAAAAGAAAATAAGTATGGGAAAGAAACCAACTAAATTTAGTTTTAAGAAACATGCCCCAACTGGTAGGTACCGAAGTTTTGAAAACAGCTACTGGGATATAAAGATAAAAGGTAGACAAGTAGGAAATATATGGGAAAAGGATTATGGGACTTATTTTAGGATAGGACTAATGGTTAAGAAAGGTGATGGTTTTAAATTTATCTATCTTAAAGCCAAACCTAAAACCATAGAAAAGGCTAAGGATTTCCTTAATAGAAATTTCGATAGGATATTAGAAAGATACGACTTACATTACCAACCTAAAGAATAAAAAAATAACATTATGATAACATTTTCAACAGACCTAATATGGTCACAACCAAATCCCTACCCGGGTAAGAATATAGATAAGACTCCACCAATGCCTAAACAAAGTAAAAAGGAATCTAAAGAGGAACTTGAGAAAAAATTATTTATTACCTGTAAGTATGCGGTGGATATTTCTAAGAAAGTATCTGAGCCTATAACTATGGAAGTTTCCCATAGATATATTGATTATATTACTATCATTGTATACCCTAATCAAAGGCCAGAGGATTTACATAAGATAATATTACTAACCAGGGAAATAAAAGAACTTAAAAATGAAAAATTATGAAAATTAAAACTATTACATCACTACTTTGGGCTAATGATGGTAGTGAAGATTATCACGATAAAAAGGTTAATCGGTTCATAGGTTCACTTAACCCCCATGCTATAGAGAATATAAATACAACCACAACTGGGGCCGGAACTTCCCACAATATTAGATTTTTAATCACAACAACAATAACTTACAGATAACCATGGAAGAAGGAGTAAATTACCTAATCACAACAGATGATTGGTTTATGGGCCCAAATGGGAAACAATACAAAGCAGTATGGGGCCCAGTAGAAATATTACAGGATAATGAAATTCTGGGTATTAAAACCAATGCTCGTAGTAGTAATTGGTATGCAAAAGTGGGTTACTTTAATGACCATATTATAGTAGCTGGTTGTCAGATACACTATGCTGCTAGATGTAACCAAGAACCTAAATTGGAAAACGATAATAATTGGGAATTTCACCAAGGGCAGAAAATAGATTTTGAAATCAAGAATAAGGTATATATTACCCAAAATAAAAACTTTTAATTATGGACTTATTAAAAAAAGGGGAAAACCCAAAAGATATAACATTTATTACCACCTGTGGTTGTGGTACTAAGTTTAAATATAATAACAAAGAGATAATCTCTGACCAAAGGGATGGGGATTATATTATATGCCCCTTATGTAAATCTGGTATAATACATAAGGAAGAAAACAAGGTAATCAAAAAACCCATTTGGTCGCCAGCATTGAGCACATTACCACCCAAGCTTTTTATAGATGGTATTAGTGAAAATGATAAAGAACATTTTAGGGAGATGTACTTTGGGAATTTTAAACCCATTAAAGATGTTCCCTTTATTGTAAGTTGTTACGATCCTACTAGCCCTAATGAAAAAGATTATAGTGTTATGCAAATAACCCATAGAGGTGAAAATGGTAAAGTATTCCATTTAGGCGAGTACCGAACCCAAGATAGAAAAGATTTTAAGGAGGTGGTGGATAACTTAAAAAAATTCTTTACACCACTTAATTCAAAATGGTTAACCGAAAAATAATATATTATGAAAATAGTAATTAGGGTTTTATTAACTTTAATAGGCATGGCCTTAATAGGGTTAATTATAGCCTTTATGGGTTGGCTTACAAATAATCATGGAGAACTAGTTGGACAAATAATGATTACTATCGTAGTGCTTATAGTGTTCAGTGTATTCTTTTATTTAATATATAGTTTAATAAAAAAAATATTTTAATTATGAAAACAAGTTTAGGAATTATCGAGATTTTAGGGATTGCATTTGTTATACTAAAACTAATGGGTTATATAGATTGGTCCTGGTGGTTAGTAACCCTTCCCTTATATGGGCCCTTAGCCTTATTATTTATTGTAACCATACTGGTACCTTTAATAGCTTATCCTTTTAGGCGTAAGAAGATAAAGGAATTAGAGAAAAGGATGGCTGAGTATAATGAAAGAAGGTCCCAATCTCCAAGGTTTAAATCCAGGTTTCAGAAGAGATTGGAGGAATTAGAAAGAGAAAGAAACCTTAAAAATAAATAACCATGCATACCATACAAATAGTAATCATATGTTTATTTGGTATGCTTATATTGTGGAAAATATTTGAACCACCAACACATTAATATTATGAAAATAGAAGATTTAGAACCAGAGGTATTAAATTTTGCATTAGCCATGCAAAATGAATTAAATAATAATAAACAAAATAAAGGAGAAGGCTGGCGAGAGTGGAAAGATATAAACGCTATGTGGGCAGAAATAATATACCATCAAGGTAAATTAATTAAGGCCATGATAGATGGGGATAAGAAATTAATAATAGAGCACATAGCCGACTGTGCTAATTTCTATATGTTCATAGGGAATGCTTTAGAGGTATATACTCGTAAAATTTATATTGAGGGAGTATTGGATTTAAAATCTATATTAAGGGATAATCCTAATAAAGGTATCAGATTTAGTAAAAAGGGGGTTAATTATGATAATTATATTACTTTTTTACTTACAGAAAAAGATGGAAAAATATATTTACATTATGAAGGTACTCCCTACTTTATTCATAAAACCAGGGGTTTTAGTAATACTGATGTAGATGGTATTTGTAGGGCTATATATGAACCCGGTTTATATTATTTAAAAACCTAATAAATTGAGAAAGTATAAAATCACATTGGACTCAGGGTCTATTTTTATAAAGTACAAAGAGTATAAAAATAATAAACGGGTGGTATATTATATACCCGAGTTAATTAAAGCTAGAGATTTATATAAACTTACCCCACGTTTAAATAATATTATTCATGGTAGTAATTTTTGGCCGATGACCCGTAAAGAGTTTGGTGATTTTAGGAAACATGTAAAAGCTAAAACCCTATATATAACACAGGTATGAAACATAAGATAGTAAAACTTAATACTGGTACCAGATTCCTTAAAATAAAAAGGATTCATAATCCTAAAAAAAGCCCGCCTAAGTATTTCTACCAATTAATTACTATAACCCCAAAAGACAGGAGTAAACTAAATATTGGTGAATTAAGGGAAATTACAGATATTGATGATCCTATAAGCGAGAAAAGATTTAATCATATAGTTGAAAGACTTAAAGCAAATATAAAAGATGTTGAGTAATAAGGAATTTATTATAGAACTTGAGAGTGGTTCTATATTTACAAGGAAAAATGTAAATGGCGAAAATATTTACCGTATGATAAGTATTACCGCTAATGATTTAGCTAAGTTAAACCAGTATAATAAAGAGGTTATTATGCGGGACAGTATAAGCTATAATCAATTTGATAACCTTAAGAAAAGATTAGGTACAAAAAATAAGAAAATAGAAACCTTTAGGTCAGAACTTGAATTTGGTAATTATAAACCCTGGTCTATAGCCGAGGTATTCTTACTTGGTAATGTATTTAATGATAGCGTATATGCTAAAGGTTTTAATGAGAAATATCGAGCATTTGAACATTTGCATAGAAAATATTTCCCAAATATAGCTAGGACAAATGAACAAGTTAGAGAAAAAATTAAACTAATAAATAAAAATATAGGTAAACCAAGTGATAATAGTAAATCTGGTTATAACCTACCTTTAATGGATATTATAGAAACGCTTAGAGAAAATAATTTAATCGGTTTTCATATAACCCGGGATAGATATGAAAAGGGTGTTTTACATATAGAAGTAGAAGGGGTTATTAAAAAATGTAGAATAAGGGTTACCGATATTATTTTAGAAATAAATAATAAAATAATAACGAATATTGCTATTAATAATAATATTAGGGAAATAATCGAAGAAATTAAAGACTATGAAAAATAATATTGTAAATCAGTTGCATCCAATAGATGCCGAGCCAGTAGAATTAAAAGATATAGATATATCATACCCAATATTAAGTAGGTATAAACTTAAAGAAGCTATTGCTGAGATTAATAGGAAGGATTGGGATATTAATTCAGAAAATCAGGCTATAAAATATAGAAAAATGATGGGGGCTATATTTAACACTTTTAAAAGAAAACCACGGGTTTTTGATAATAGGGATTTTTATTTACCAGAAATTAAATTCAAACACAAGGTAAAATGGTAAAGAAGGAAAATATCATGACATTAACTTTTAAAGGGTCACAAATAAAAACCTTTAATAGCTTAATTAATAAACTATCTAATAAAACAGTTGGCTTTAATAAAATAACAACACTAACTGATACTGAAGAATCATTATTAGATAAAATTAATAAAGAACTTAATAAAAAGAAAGATGACTAAAACTAGAAGGCGTAAATTAAAAATATTAGGCGTATGTGGGGGTAATGGGGTAATTCTCCACCCCCTACGTAGGTACGTCATAGGAAATATAGAAGATAGGGGGGTATTTAAAACCCCCAAGAATTTACAATGGTACACTAATTTCAAGGTACCATTTGTTGATGATGTAATGGTTGCTGGTTTTTTATTTAAAAAGGTAGACATAGTAATAGGGGCACCCAATTGTGGTAGTTCTTCTATACTGGGTTTTACTGGTAATAAGAAAAGAAAAAACCCTACTGATGATCCATCCATGAAGATGTATTTTGAAACAGTTTTGAAATATAATCCTAAGATATGGATAATGGAAAACCTACCAGCTTTGTTAAACCATATAACCATGCAGGACTTTAAGGAAAAATTTCCAGATTATCTTTTCGTTTTTCATACAATGAGTATGGCTGAATTAGGTAATTCCCAGAAAACCCGTAAAAGGTTAGTGATTGTAGCTTTACATAAATCACTACCAGCAGAAGTATATATGGCCTTTTCACAGGTAGAACCCCAGGCTGAGCCTAAAAGGATTAAGGATTTAATTGGCGATTTGGAAAAGGATAATCCTAAGTTAGCAAATGTAAGAGAACCTGGTAAGTATAAAATTAAAATGGGTAAGAAAGCTTATTCTATGAACGATATAAAGGTTACATGGGATGAAAATCTTAAAGGTAAGAAATATTGGCCCATGGATTTTGAAAAGAAGGATTCACCTTATATACCAGGAGTTTATAGGTTGTTACCGGAAAATTTCCCACAAACAGTTAGGCAAGATGCTAGGCAATTTAGACCAGATGGAAAACCTATGTCCCCAAGGGAATTAGCCAGGATTCAAGGTATACCAGATAAATTTAAATTATATGTACCAGAAGAAGTTACCCATGGTAAAAAACCTAGTTATTATATAAATAGAGCTAGGATAACAGTAGCTAAGGGAGCTCCGTATGAATTAGGTTTATGGGTTAAAGAAAAGATAAAGGTTGCTAGAAAATTTCTTTAATGACCATAAAAAAGCCCGGTAGTCCCGGGCTTAATTGTGTTTATACCCTATGAAAGGATATTTTGTAATTATCTATAATATTAATATTAACGGGTGTTGGCCCATTTTTCCGAGGATTAATTATGGGTTCTATAATTAATAAATACTCAGGTATAACTTCACCCTCTTTTACTTTATCAAATTCCATTGATAAACAGTGGTACTCTCTATTATCAAAAACATTAAAACCATATTCTGGGTTTATATCTATAGGTATTATCTTACTAAATATAATACTGAGTAATTCTGGTGGGCTAGTCTTTATAAAAGAATTTGATATAATAACTTTCCCTCTATTGAAATTAAAGAAATCTGTTTGACCTTTAATATTAAAATTTTTAATAAATTCTGATTGCTCCATAATAATTAATTTTTAATGTGTATCTTCTAAATCACCAATATCCCCACGGCTATCATTATATTCTTTTTCCCAATCCTTATAATGATAGTTAAGTAAAGCCAACGCACCAGATTCCCAACTAGTAAGTTTCTTTTTATTGTTTAACATTAGCCTAAACCATAATAAATAATCTATAGGTATATCTTGGAATCTTTCCCCTGAATGTTTGCCATATTTCATAAAACTTTTAAGTGTAACCTTTTCCATAATAACATAAATAAAAGGCCCCTTAATTAAAAGAGGCCTTGACTTAAAAATAAACCTAACCTAAAGATGATTAATAACCATCTTTAATCCTTCTATAATTTTCTTCGTTCTTAGCCATATAAGCATTAGCAATATCTGAACCAGTGAATCCAGCTGATACAACAAAATTCATAAAGAAATGAAAAGCATCGACCATTTCCATAAGTAATTCTTGTCTATCTCCCTTTGATAAATCTAATGGGCTCATAGTTATAGCTTCTTCATTTTTTGTTTTCCAAGGTTTCCATGCTGCATTACCTATACCATCTTTGATTCCTCCTAATGCATCAAACATTTCTGAAAATTCATCCTCAATAGCATGTTTATTCATGAACCAGAATTTAGCTATATCCTGTATAGACATATCTTTGAATTTATAACCATAACCCGATTCTTGTAACTCTTTTTGCATTTGGAAGATCTTATCGAATTGGTCATATTTATTTTGATCAATCTTTAAGTCTTTACAACTATTATCTGTGTTTGCCATAATATATTTGTTTGATAACTAATAGTATACAAAAGAAATGGGATACCCGTCCATTGGTACCCCATCTTTTTCAATACTAATCAAAGTTTGTTAGCTATAAGACAACTTCATTTATTAATAGTATATTCCTTTAGGTCACTCACAGTGACCAGTGATAACTTTGATATTAAGGATATAATGATAAATTGTTAGATTAACATATTGATGGGTCTAGTGATATAAACCAGATATAGTATACCACAGGTACTATTTTAAATTGCTTACAATATTTAAGCTATTGTTGGGAATTTAAAATAACCCTCTAATACCTTTAACCTTATGACAAAAATTAATACATACCTTTTGGTGATAATAGGTATATTATTATTAATATTATCTTTCGAAACCTGTAATAGGGAAAAGGCAACCCCAGAAAATATTTATAATACCTACCAAACAGATACATCTTATATTGATGAAAAATATTCTGGTATAGAAAAAAGGATTGATAAGATTATAAAAGACCTTAAAAAAACACCTCCTAAAGAAATATATTACTATCAAACACCAAACCCAGAAAAAGTGGTAATTGAAAAAATACCAGACTCATTATTAGTATACATAGATAGTTTAGAAAACCTGGTAAAAATATCAGATAAATATATTAAGAATTATCCAACAGCAGATAAATTAATAGATTTTGAACTTAATAAAAACCTATTAGATATAACATCATTAAATATTGAAGGTAATACCAAAAGGCAGAAATACCCTTTGGATTTAAATAAATTTAATTATTACTGGTACAATAATACCTTGAATTATGAGATCAGAGACAAACCTTATGTGGAGCCTACTAAAAATATATGGAATCAGTTATATATTAATGGTGGCTTTGACCTATTAAATCAGGCTCCTAAAGCTGGTTTAGATTATTCATTACGTCTTAAAAGGTTTAGAATCCAAACTGAAGCTTCAACACTATTTTTACCAACCGGTGCTAAATTATATGGTGAAGTAACATTAGGGTACAGACTATTAAGATAAAAGGGATATAAATGGCTAAGAAAGTAGAAGATAATCTAGATAGGCCTTTAACAACTAAAGAATTTGAGGAATTAAGAAAGGCTAAAATAGATCCTTTCTTTTTTTCTTTGTTTATATACGTTATACACCCGTTAAAGGGTAAGGTTAAATTCTTACTCTATGAATACCAAAAAAGGGTACTATACCACTTCTTAAACGATCAATTCAATATAATCCTTAAGTTCAGACAAGCTGGGATTACAGAGTTGATATCCATGTACTGTTTATGGTTAGCAATGTTCCACCCTAATAAGAACATTGTAATTATATCAATTAAGGATAGGGTAGCTAAAAAGGTACTAAGGAAGATTAAGTACATGTACAAAAACCTACCAGATCACCTTAAAATTCCGGTAGTAAATGGGCGTACTGGTGAATATGGTACAGCTACAGATATGGAATTTTCCAATGGTTCCATAATATCATCAGTACCTACTACAGAAGACGCCGGTCGTTCAGAAGCTGTAACATTATTAGTAATTGATGAAG
>CERQ01057637.1_pt1 | contig 22732 bp, 16 predicted proteins | sample 530711 | NCBI WGS metagenome assembly CERQ01 (sample SAMEA2620882, study PRJEB7988) | marine metagenome | biome: marine biome (ENVO:00000447); feature: mesopelagic zone (ENVO:00000213); material: "saline water (ENVO:00002010), including plankton (ENVO:xxxxxxxx)" | depth 850 m | reverse complement strand
GTCCCAAACGAGGCGCCTAACCAACCCGGCCCTAATCCGTTTTATTACAAGAGTACACGGACTTGAACCATGAAAGAGAAGGTTGAAGCTTCTTATTTTACCATTAAACTACACTCTTTAATACAGAGAATATCCGATTCGAACGGATGAGGGGTTTATTCCTAATAAAACTCAAACTTATCGCCTTAGACCACTCGGCCAATTCTCTTAGTTCTTTTAAGAATCGAACTTAAATATCATTCTTATCAAAAATGCACTTTACCATTAAGTAAAAGAACTTTAAGGTTAAATTAGGTTTATGTAGCCAATTTTCTCCTGTTTACAGTATTTATATTTTTTCTAAAAGCATTTGGATTGTTATATTAATAATTAATATATATTATTAATAATCAATTTAGGAATAAAAGGGATCGAACCTTTAACTTTTTGTGTGTAAAACAAACCTTCTACCATTGAAATATATTCCTTGAAGGGGGTAAAGTGAGTAATTATAAAATTATTTAGCTTTAATTTTTAAACTCAAAGTTAGAATTAATTAATTTTTGTTTAAAGTTATAATAATTGAACCTACCATAGCTAATACTAAAATTAAACTAGAAATTATTAATCATATATTATATACTGAGTATAGTACTAAACCAACTGTAGTTATATGACTAGTTTCTACTAAGAATCCATCTCAATTATTACTAGCTACAAACATAATATTTGTAACTTTATTTGAAAAGAAATTTCCTAAATCTTGAACTAAATTTGAATATACTAAATTAATAGTTTCAGAACTATCAATTAAACTATTATATTCTGGTGATAATAAAATTCAAGAATAATTTAATAATATAATTATTAATAATGCTAAAGGTATACTATTTACATTATTACTAAGTAATTCACTAGATCTTATATCGATTAACATTAAAATAAATAAGAATAAAATAGATACTGCTCCTATATATACAATTAGATATGAAAATCCTATAAAATTTAACCCTATCATTATTAAATATACAGAAATAGCACCAAATAGTCCTATTAAGCAAATTAAAGATCCTATAGGATTTTTAATTATTATAACAGTTGTACCAAAAAATAAAGCAATTAAACTTACTAAATCTAAAAACTCAGGTTTAAATCCGTTATTTATAAAATCGGATAATACAATGTAGTTTTGTGTCATTATTAAATTTTATTTTTTTCCTTATAACAAGGTAGCAAAACGCTAAGAACCTCAATAGTACATTGATACATATAAGAATAATCATACAACATCTACAAAATGTCAATATAATATACCAGCTTCATATCCTAAATGATGATGATCTGTTAAATGGTAAGCTAATATTCTTCATAAAGCTACAGATAAAAATATTGTACCTATAATAACATGAAAACCGTGGAAACCAGTACCAAAAAAGAAACATGTACCAAATGCACCGTCACTTATAGTAAAGGAAGACACGCTATACTCAACTCCTTGGAAAAAAGTAAATATTATAGCTAATATTACTGTAGCAAAAGATCCATATAAAGAACCTTTTCTATCTCCTTTAATTAAAGAATGATGTGCATATGTAATTGTAGCTCCACTTGATAATAAAATTACTGTATTAAGTAAAGGTAATTCAAAAGGATTTACCGGTTCTATTCCCATAGGTGGTCATTGACCTCCTAATTCAATTGTAGGAGTTAATGCACTATGGAAGAAAGCTCAAAATATGGCTAAAAAGAATAAAGCTTCAGATACTATAAATAAGATAACCCCTAAATTTAACCCTTTTTGTACAGCTAATGTATGATTACCTAAATAAGTACCTTCTGCTATAATATCTCTAAATCATAATGTCATAGAAGTTACTACTAAAAAAAGTCCTACGTAAACTAATATGTAGCTATTTGAAAATAAATGCATAGCAAAAGCAGCGTTCACTGTTAAAATAAATAATGATACGCTAGTATATAATGGCCATGGAGAAGGAGAAACTAAATGAAAAGGATGATCTTGAAAATTACTTCTAGTTATGTTAGTCACACCTAATCATACGATTTATCAGTTATTCTGCTTTCCGGAAACCTAGTCCGATCGCGCCTAATGTTTAAGGTTATAAGGAATTAAACCTTATATCCTTTATAATTTCTACATAAGATTAATATATTTATAAACCTTACAATAAAAAAGGGGTTTTTTTCCTAGGATATTCTAAGTAAATTATAAATCTTTTAATTATTTTTATCCTAACTTAAGTCTCTAAGAGGACTCGAACCTCTATCGCGATATTAACAGTACCATGCTCTACCCTTGAGCTATAGAAACATAAAGTTAAATATATAAACTATAATAAATATATCTTTTATAGAATAAATATTAACCTCTACTTTTATTAAAAAAATTACACTTAAAAGTATATTATTTTATTAATATAAGATCAATATATAGATATATATATATTATATTCTACTTCACTCCCGGATAAGGAGAGAGTCGAACTCCCAAATGTAGTTAACACAATGATTAGCAATCATCTTACCTTACCACTGGAAACTTATCCTTTATTTATAACAATAATCGAATTAGATCAGACTCGAACCGACATCAATTTCCGTGACAAGGAAACCCTCTACCTAATTAAGTTACTAATTCATATTAAATAAACATTTATGTTTATTTAGGAGACAAGAGATTCGAACTCTTAAAAGTATACACTATTGAGTTTACAGCTCAACCCTTCTTACCAATAAAGGAAGTCTCCTTTACCCATAAGTTTATCTTTGCTTATGGGATTAATTGTTTATTGTCATGCTTCCCGTGCAACTTCCGCTACACGAACCGTATTTCGACTTTACACCAATTAGAGCTACGCATACGAAGATTCATAGTATAAGAAAAACCCGATAGTTAAAAACCCTAAACTTGTTTAAGACCTTAATACTAGAAAGGCAAACTTATTGCATAGGCTCCTTTCGGCATGTGACGAGTGGTTAGTACCAATCCGAGATATATTCACCGTGACATATGGTGATTCACGATTACTAGCAATTACTTTTTCATATAGTCGAGTTTCAGACTACAATCCATATAAAATTTTATCCTATTTTTTGAGATTAGCTTAAATTCACATTTTTGCATCTCTTTGTCTAGGAAAATGTGGCACGTCTGTAGCCCGCGGTATTAAGACCATGATGACTTGTCTTTGTCCCCTTTTTTATAAACCCCACGTATAATGGAGTAAATACTTTATAGCAAATCTATTAAATAAAGTCAGGGATTACGTTAATTTCATGTAAAAAATACACAGTTTCACAACATTAACTGAAAACAGCCGTGCAATACCTGTAACTATAAAATAATTTAATTAGTTTTTCAACTATCAAAAAATAATTATAGCTATACAAACCGCGGTAAGGTTTTTCGTGGATCATCGAATTAAACAACATACTTCACTGCTGGTGTCAGAAACGGTCTAGTGATTTCAGTTCCTGCGTTGCCACATTACTCTTGAGGTGGAGTGCTTACACTTTTATTTATTAGCCAAATATTTACTAATAGGTAGATATCTAAATTTATTCAGAAACCCAAACTAAAAGTATATTCATCTGACATATGACACTCATAATTTACTGCAAAGACTACTAGGGTATCTAATCCTGTTCGTTACCAATGCCTTCGTCCTTTAACGTCAGTTATTACATAGAGAACTGCCTTCGCCATTACCAGTCCCTTTGGTATCAATGAATATGATCTCTCCTCCGCAAGTTCTGTTCTCTTGTATCTAACTCTAGTTCTAAAGTACCATTAAGGGTTACTTCTATGCTGACATTAGAACCGTCTAAGTACCCTTTAAACCTAATTCTTATGAATAACACTAGTCTCTTACGTATTACCGCGACTGCTGGCACGTAATTAGTCAAGACACTTTATATATACTGTCATTATCAATATATAAACAAAGTTTCATTTGATAATCAATTAAATTTCTTATTTCAAACGCTCTTATTAAAGATATATTTTTACCGAAATTATAAAACTTATCACTTCTCCAAGTTGCCAGTTCAGCCGTTAGGCCATTGACCAAAATTCCTCACTGCTGTACTGATATGCATTGGGGTTTTTTCAGACCCAATGTGGTCGATTAACCTTTCAGATTCGACTACGAGAGTCTTCAGCTAGCTAAGTCATCACCTTAGCTACTACTTATCTCGAAATAATTATCATCCTCTTAAAGCAAGGCTGGGTAATACAAAACATCTTTTGATTTATAAATTGACTTCTATAATCTTCTATACAGTTAGTATGCTCCCGGCATCTACTGTGATCTAAAATAGATGAAGATTATATTATTTTATTTAGTTTTTATAAGGTTGTTCTACCTAAAAAACTTTTAAAAGACGCCGATGTATTACATAACACCTCTTTGTATTATAAAGAATTTCTCTTCACTTTAAGGTCGGCAAAAATTATCTAATACTCACCTGTACACCACTTCTTAATAACTAGTATTAAAACGTACGATTAGCATGTGTCAAGCACTTGGATAGCATTCAATCAGAGCCATCACCAAACTCAATTTTGATAATCTGAAATTCGTCCAGTTATATCACTACCACGTTTAAGTTTGAAAAAATATTAAAAAGGCTAAATTTAAGCTATTTAATGTTAGATTTACTAATACTAAATTTCTAAAAAAGGTTCCGTTTCTCGCTTTTTTTATTTGATATTTAACTATCTTTTTTAGTTTCTATAGGGAAACCTTGTCTATTTATAGTCTTACTATGAATGAATATTACCGTGTATAACTTTCCTAGATTTAGCCTTTTTAAAGGTTGAGTTTGCTCTATGCAAACTTGATAACTTATATTTTTAAATTTATTAAAAATACATCAAAAGAAAATAATATTAAAGGAACTAATACTATAAACCCAAATAAAATAGGTAATAATACTGTTCAACAGAAAGACATTAATTGATCAAAACGTATTCTAGGGAAAGATGCTCTAACTCAAATGAATAAAAATACCATAAGAGAACTTTTTACACCTAATACTACGCTATATAAAAGACCATTTAATGAATGAAAATCTCATGTTTCTTCTCTCATAATACTATATAACTTTAAATTTTCTGATAAATTACCAGAAAGTGATTCATCGATATAATATAAGAAATATGGATATTCTAAATTTACTAAGTATCCTCCTAAAAACAGTATACTTGTAAAGATACACATTAAAACTATACTACCATATTCAGCTAAGAAGAAGAAAACGAATATAACTGCAGCATGTTCAGTCATAAAACCACTTACTAATTCAGATTCTGCTTCAGCTAAGTCAAAAGGAGCTCTATTTGTCTCGGCAACAGCCCCTATAAAAAATATTATTAGAATACAAAATAAAGGTAAAGCTAATCATACTATTTTTTGAAATTGTACATTAACATTTAAATTTAAACTATTAGTTATCATAATAATAATTAATAATACTGAACTTAACACCAATTCATAACTAATTAATTGAGCAGTACTTCTTAAAGACCCTAAAAAAGCATATTTACTATTAGCACTTCATCCTGCCAGTAATATACCGTAAGTAGCTAAAGATGAAACAGCTAACATAAATAAAATACCTAATTCCATATCACTTAAAGCTAAACCAGGACCATAAGGTATTACAGCATATCCTAATAAAGAAAAAATAAGAGTTACAATTGGCCCTAAAAAAAATAAAATTAAATTAGCTTGTGTAGGTGCAACATATTCTTTTAAAATCAGTTTTAAAGCATCAGCAAAAGCTTGCAATAAACCATAATAACCAACAGCATTTGGTCCTAATCTTCTTTGCATACTTGCCATAGTTTTTCTCTCAGCTACTGTAACATAAGCTACAACTAGCAAAGCTGGCAACATCAAGATTATATTTTCTAAAACAGATATAAGTGTAAGCATATAATTATTTATTCTTGTTTATTCTTAGTATTGAGTTGTTTCTTCTCCCTAATTTATTTTAATTAATTTATATTTAATTTCTTAAATGTTGTTTAACAGGAGTTTTTTTAATATTTACAAGAATTTTTTAATCTTTGAAATTCTTGCGCTTTTTCTAAAATTTGGGATTTATATTTGGTATTTTTTGTAACAATTCACTTTCTATACGATTTCCTTCCTGTATAAGTTTTTCTAATTCATCGTTTCTACTATGAATTAAACTATCTATAACATTTAACTTTTTACTTAGTTCTCTTGCTTGATCGTCAGACATGTTAGCAGGTACATCTATTGACATACTACCGCTAGCATCTATTACAACATTAGTGTTGTTTTCAATAATAGTAGATTTAAATAGATCTAAAAAATGCGTAAATTGAGGTAAAATCTTATCAATATCCATTAATATTCCCGACAAATCTATTTCAAATGTAGATTTAAGAGGATCGGCTGAATTATGAGATGGATAATGTTTGTATTCAATATTATTTGATGTGAATAATATTATTCCTATAAATAAAGAAAATATAAAAAATAGTACCCTATGTTATGTTTTAATGTTTTTACTTATGGGTTAAAATAACCACTATTTTAAATAGCTCTTTATCATGGTTTGAAAAATTTAATCTTCTTTTTTTTTCGTTATATTTTTTTTCGCTTGTAACTTTAATTTAACTAATGGATTTTTAATAAAAATTAGTTATATGTTTAATAATTTAAATATTTTAGTAAAATTAGCTATATGATTGGCAATTTAAATAAGTTTTATTAAACTTCGTTTAATAATCAATGAACAAATTTATCTATATTCACAGATTCTATAACTATTGGCATAGAACTATGTAATATACCACATATTTCAGAACATTGTCCATAAAATACTCCTTCTCTGTTTATAAAGATAGACACTTGGTTTAATCTACCAGGATAAGCGTCACATTTAATACCTAAAGAAGGACAAGCAAATGAATGAATAACATCTCCAGATGTTATAACAAATCTTATATGAGTTAATTCAGGCACTATTACTCTATTATCTACTTCTAATAATCTTAACCCTCCTTCTTCTAAATCAGAATCAGGTACAATATATGAATCAAATTCTACAAATTCTTCATTAGAATCTATAAAATCAGGGTATTGGTAGCTTCAGTATCATTGATGACCTTCTGCTAATACAGACATTGAAGGGTCATTAACTTCATCCATTAAATATAAAAGTTTAAATGAAGGAAAAGCTATTAAAATTAATATTATAGCAGGTGTTATAGTTCATATTAATTCAATTAAAGTACCATGATTTAAATATTTATGTGAAATAGGTGCTTTTGTGCTTACAAAATTTTTTATAATTGAAAACATTATTCATCCTACACTAAATAAAATTAATACTAAATAAAACATGATGTTATCATGTAATTCTACTAATCCTTCCATTTGAGGTGTAGCACTGTCTTGAAAATAAATACCTCAAGGCATAGGGGCGTCTAATTTAATTATTGAATTAAATAAAGTAATCATAAATTATATCTTTTTATCCTAACTGAACAAATATCATACCTAAAAGGAAGAAAACAAAAATAAAAAATTGGATATAAAATAAACAAATAGTTTCATTATAAAACTATTTCACAAAAAACATTAGGAAAATTATACTTCTTAATTTTTATACTTTGTGTAGTATAACTTTGATTTATTTTTTTTTATAACAATATAATAATATATTATACAAAACTGTTCTTATTAACAACAAGTATTAAAACTCTTTATTATGCTAAAGAAAACTGAAATGAAATGTTATATTTTTTATATTATATATTATATATTAAAGTAGTAACAGGATAATTTAAAACATCTAAAATTAAACCAGGGTATATACCTAATAATACTGTAAATACAACTAATATAAACAATATTAAAAATTCTCTTTTGTTTACATCTAATATATTTTGTTCTGTATATTTAGTATATGATCCTCCAAAAGTTATACGATTAAACATGTAAATTGAATAAGCCGCTGAGAAAACAATAGAAGAACAAGCAAAAATTCCTATTAAAGGTAGTTTTTCTAAAATACCATATAAAGACATATATTCTCCTACAAAATTCAAAGTTAATGGAGTACCACTATTACCAAGACATAAAATAAAGAATAATATAGATAAAATAGGTAATATTTGTACTAAACCTCTATAATAAAATATTAATCTAGTACTAGTTCTATCATATAAAACACCTCCTGCGCAAATAAATAAACCACTAGACACAAACCCGTGAGCTATACCTAATGCAATAGAACCTTCAATACCTTGGATTGTATTACTAAAAGCACCCATTAAATATATAGAAGCGTGAGCAACTGAAGAATATGCTATTAATTCTTTAACGTCTGTAGTTCTAATAGTACTAAAACTAGCATATATAACAGTAATAGCTCCAATAACATAAACTATATAAGTATAATCTCAAGATGCTTTAGGTAATATAGGTAATATTAATCTAAATATACCATATAAACTTAATTTAAGGACTATTGCAGCTAAAACTATACTACCACCAAGAGGCGACTCAACGTGTGCTTTTAATAATCAATTATGCACTCCGTATACAGGAGTTTTTACAGCAAAAGCTATAAATATACCAATAAATAAGAAAATTTGAGTTTTATAATCAAAATTTAATCTAAATAATACATCAAAATCAGTACTTCCCATAATAGAACTTATACTTAATATAGATAATAATAAGAATAAAGAACCCCATAGAGTATATAAAAATAAGTAATAACTAGCATTAACTTTATTATCTGACCCAAATAAACCTATTAATAAAAATAAAGGAGGTAAAATACTTTCAAAAAAAATATAAAATAATAAAATATCAGATGCCATAAATACTATTAATAATAATGTTTCTAACATTAACATGATTATTAAATAAGACTTAACATTTTCTTTTATAGAACTTCAATTAGATAATAAAGCTATAGGCATAATAATTGTTGTTAATAATATGAAATAAATAGAAATACCATCTATTCCCATGTTTAGATTATAATATTGAAAATCGTAGTTTTCTTTAACATATTGAAACTGATTAGTACTATTATGAAATAATACAAAAATAAACAAAGATAAAATTAAGTTAATAACAGAGATAAACAATGCTATAGCTTTTCCTTGTTTTCCACCGTATGAACTTATACTTGATATAAGTGTTATTCCTACTATAGGTAGGCTAATAAGACTTGAAACTAACACAAATTTTTAATGAATTATACTTGTGGGTTAAAGTAATCACTATCTTAAATAGCTATCTATCATAATTTGAAAAATTTAATCTTCTTTTTTTCCCGTTATATTTTTTTTCGCTTGTAACTTTTTATAGTAGAAACTGACTTATAGTTTTACTAAAATATTTAAAGAAATTAATTAAACTAAATAATAACGTAATAACGACTAGAAATTAGACTTTAATAAATCGTTAATTTTGGAGATATAATCAATATAACATTAATAAATAAAATATTTTTTATTTACTAATTAACTTGATAGTTCCATCCTAGACTCGAACTAGAATACAAATATTAGAAGTATTATGCTCTACCTATTGAGCTAATGAAACTTAGCTTATTAAAGCTAATTTATATAAATTTTTCAACAATAAAGTTGAACAAAAATAAATTTTAATAAACGATAATCTAGGTTTAGATTACCTAGAATATTTTAGATTAAGATTTCCCTAAAAAACCTGTCAAAATATTAACTATATAATATAATTAATAATTTTTTAGCAAATATATTAAGCTTGTTTAGGCAAGCTAACAAATGCGTGCGGTTTAGGAGGAGAAGTTAATCCTCACTCAAGTGAATCTGAAACTCTATTAATATTACCTTGTAAAATATCAGTATAATAATCTAATACTTTTCATGGATTTCTTTCAGCTATTTTTCCTTCTACTAATTGGATATAAACTAAGTATAAGAATAATCATGCAGCAACTACACTAACAATTGACCCTAAACTACTAATAAGGTTTCATCCTGCAAAAGCATCAGGGTAATCACTTATTCTTCTAGGCATTCCTTGTAAACCTAAGAAATGTTGTGGGAAGAATGTTAAATTAACTCCTATAAATAGTAATCAGAATTGTACTTTAGCTATGTTCATATTATAAGTTAAACCTAACATTTTAGGTATTCAGAAATATCAACCAGCAAACATTGCAAATACAGCTCCCATACTTAAAACATAATGGAAATGAGCTACAACATAGTAAGTATCATGGAATGCTATATCTAAAGATGCATTAGCTAAAACTACTCCACTTAAACCTCCTATTGTAAACATAAACACAAATCCTAATGAAAATAACATCGATGGTGTCATTTTAATAGAACCTCCATAACATGTAGCTAATCAAGAGAATATTTTAATTCCTGTAGGAACTGCTATAATAAGAGTAGCAGCAGTAAAATAAGCTCTTGTATCAACGTCTAAACCTACAGTATACATATGATGACTTCAAACTATAAATCCTAATATACCAATAGACATCATAGCATAAACCATACCTATGTAACCGAAAATAGGTTTGTTAGAATTAGCAGAAATTGTAGTACTAATTATACCAAAAGCTGGAACAATTAATATATAAACTTCTGGATGACCAAAAAATCAGAATAAATGTTGGAATAAGATAGGATCTCCTCCTCCAGCTACTTCAAAGAAAGAAGTATTAAAGTTTCTATCTGTAAGAATCATAGTAATCCCTCCTGCTAATACAGGTAAAGATAATAATAATAATATAGCAGTAATAATTACAGCTCAACCAAATAAAGTTAATTTATGTAATCTTATACCAGGAGTTCTCATATTTACTATAGTAGTAATAAAGTTCATTGCACCTAATAAACTACTAACCCCTGAAAGATGTAATGCAAATATAGCTAAATCTACACTAGGACCACTGTGACTTTGTAATCCTGATAATGGAGGATATAAAGTTCAACCTGTTCCTACTCCACCTTCTATACAAGCAGAAAATATTAATAACATTAAACTAGGAGGTAATAATCAAAAACTTATATTATTTAATCTAGGAAATCTTTAACACTTATATTATAACTTCTTTCTTAGAAAACCTAAAATATTATTTACAGGTGTATTTCCTGGACTTGATTTATGAAAAAGTCTACGCCCAGGATCTTCCATTTTCCTGCAATTATCTAAATATTTAGCTATATTACTAAGAGGTTTTTTAAAGCTTATATCTAAGTCTCTTAATCTAATATCTCTACTTATCTCATGTTGTCCTTTAGCTATTAAATGCCGTAAATTTATTTCACGTTGTTTTAATTTTTCTATGTGATTAATAGCATCTTCTACAGTATTTATTTCAACATTATCAGATGGTTTTTCTAATAATCTGGCCCTTGGAGTTTGACGTTTTGAAGAACTTGAATTATCATTATCTTGATCTGTATTAGATTCAGAACGATAAATATGTTGTTCTTCATTCCCTGGACCTCCTCCGGAACTATTATTAGTACCTCCAGGTTGACCATAATTATTAGAATTTTGTGTATCACTCATAAAATCAAAAAAAGAAATATCTAAGTCAATAGAAACAAATAGATTAATAATAGCATAAATTAAATTCAAAATAATAAGCACGAAAATAAAAAAATTAATTTTAAATTTTCAAGATTTTTCTAAGAAATATAGATAATTATAATATGTTAAAGATAAGGGGAATTTTCGTCATATCCATTATATGGTTCTTGTTAATATATTTTAGACAAATATGTTTGTCTAAATTAACCTAATAATGGGAGGGCATCTGATAAATGATGATAAAAAAAAAACATCAAATATGATTATATACTATATTGTTTAACTAAATAAATTATTATAATTATACAATATATATACTATTTTCATGAATAATTTCTTACCCATACGGACTATGTCTTCACCTCTGTAAGGGCCTCGCGTATAGTCTCTGAGGATCCTACTTACTATAAACTTATAATTAAATATAAAAATACAGCGTTGGTTTCCTGCATATTGCCCCCATGTATACATAATTTTTACGACTAACCATTTAAAGAACTAACTAAAAGTAACTTAAATTTGTCAGGTGTATATGTATCTGTTGACGAGGGTTTCCATGCATACGGCGAAGTAATAATAAAAAAGTTCACACTTTTAAACGGCAATCCCCAGTTTTAGGAAAAGCTAATAAATAAAAAACACAATAAAAAAAAATTTATATATTTAGCTTAACCTAGGAAATCCTAATTTTGTTTGCCATATCTGGACCACCTACCATTAAAGGCATTAAAAAATTACCAAAACCTCCTATTAAAGCAGGCATAACCATAAAAAATATCATTAATATAGCATGGGCTGTAATAATACTGTTATATAATTGATTATTTGAAATAAATTGAACACCAGGTCCACTTAATTCTAATCTAATTAATACAGAAAAAGCTGTACCTAACAGTCCTGAAAATAAGGCAAAAATTAAATATAATGTACCTATATCTTTAGCATTTGTAGAATAAAACCACCGTTCAATTCCCATCGAAAGTTGAGATTTAACGGGGGTGGCGGCACATTCCTTATGGATAATAAGGAATTGCGTGCTAACATTTAGATAATTTTCCTTAAAAATGAATTTTTAATTTACTATTTAATAAATACTTTTTATTAAATTAATTAAAATTTAATATGAATTTAATAAAGTAAAATTTCTAAATTAATGGCCAGCTTATAAATTATGTTTAACTATATTCATTCAACGTTCATTTACTTATAAGAACCATCTACACTATAGTAGTACCCTATTTAAACAAAAATTATATATATAACTTCTATTTATATATTAAGATTATGGAGGAATCGAACCTCAAAGCTAATGATTTGCAATCATAGTGTAAAATCCATTTACAAACATAATCTTGGAAGGATGACAGATTATCTTCATCTCTTCGTCTTCTTTTATTATTCTTGTAAGTCTATTCTATATAGAATAAATTTAATAGAATAATGAAAAACACCTTTAATTTGTTCCAGTATATCACTATTCTGTTTAACTAAAAAAAGATTTTATTCGATTGGAATCTAGTAAACTTCTAAGTTGAATATAACTAATATATATTAAATTAGATTCAAAACTAACACTTTCAAGTTATTTATAATAAGGATAAAAAAGATTATGGTTTAAATTAATTACACGTTTATGTCTCTTTCTCTAAGATCTACAAGAGTATTTTCTAATATAGAAACAAGAGGTAATAGAATTAAGAAATGTGAGAAGTATAAAACTGTACTTGCTTGACCGAATTCTATAAATGGACTTTCTACATGTTTAGCTCCTAATTGCATTAATATTAAAAAGTTTACTACAAATATATAAAAGATTATTTTACTTAATGGTCTAAATTGTAAACCTTTTGTTTTACCTAAATCTGTTATAGGTAAAATTAATATAATAGCTATAGCAGCAAACATAGCTATTACACCTAATAATTTATTAGGTATAGATCTTAAAATAGCATAGAAAGGTAATAAATATCACTCAGGTACTATAGCAGGAGGAGTTTGCATAGGATTACCTGGAATATAATTATCACTATCACCTAAAACATTAGGCATAAAGAAAACAAACATACTTAAAACAAACATAAATATAAAAATAGTAATTAAGTCTTTAAATAAGTAATAAGGTGCAAAAGGCACTCTATCGTAATAACCTGGCACACCTAAAGGATTACTTGCACCAGCAGTTTCATGTACAGCTATTAAATGAGCTATAACTAAAGCAACTAATATAAAAGGTAATAAATAGTGTAAAGCAAAAAATCTGTTTAAAGTAGCATTATTAACTGAGAAACCTCCTCAAATAAATTCAACTATATCTTGTCCTATTCAAGGAATAGCACTTATAAGATTAGTAATAACTGTAGCACCTCATAAACTCATTTGACCATAAGGTAAAACATAACCAAGGAAAGCAGTACCTATCATTAAAATAAGTATAACTGTACCTATAACTCATGCTAATGTTCTAGGAGCTCTATAAGATCCATAGTATAATCCTCTACCTATATGTAAATATACTAAGAAGAAAAAAGCTGAAGCTGTATTACTATGTAAATAACGTATTAATCATCCATTTTCTACATCACGCATTATATGTTCTATAGAATTAAATGCTTCTAATACATTAGGATTATAATGCATAGCTAAAGTTACTCCTGTAGCTATTTGTATACCTAAACAAATACCTAATAAAGAACCAAAATTTCATAAATAATTTATATTACTAGGTTGAGAATGATCTATTAAATAACTATTCAACAACTTCAATAAAGGATGACTTTTTAAAATTCTCATTCTTTAGTAATATTTTATTTAAACGACACTAATTAAAACATAAGTAATGCCTTGTAAACATAGATATTAAAAAAAAAAATATCTATATAATGTATTATATACAAAAATAGTAAATCGAACTGAGATTACACAGTAGATAAGGGTATGATGGATTTGAACCCTCGTTGATATATCCGAAGTATAACGTTTTACCTATTAAACTAAAACCCTTTGGTTGTAATAATAATTTATTACAACTTTTATTTACAAATTTGAGATTTAAACAAATAATAATTTGACATATTTATTCTTCATTTCTACCTCTTTTATTTTTTTCTTGATCTTTATTATCATTGTCAGTTTGTATATCGCTATGATCTCTTTTTTCAATTGAACTAGTATCTTCTGTAGATACATTTTTAGCTAAATCTAAGTGATCATTTTTTCTTAAATCTGCCATTTTACTATGGTAATTATTTTCTGGTAATTCACCTGTAGCTTTATATACTTCTTTTTCTTGTTCTAACAAGCTGTTTTCATGTTTATACATAAGTTCATACATTTTATTTATCCGTGATTGCATACCATAATCTCCGGATTTAGTTTCTGGACTTTTATTTTGATTTGCATCTGATGAACTTACATTAACTTCAGATAAATCCACATTAGGTTCAGAATCCACATAAAAAACATAATTCATATCATACATATTAAACATAAAATAAATTACTACTAAAGATAATCTTATTAATATTTGAGATGATAAACTTAATTTAGAAGAAAAAATTTTATTCATTAAATTTATTTGAAAAAATCCCTTTAAATATAAAAAATTTGATTCTAAGTTTGTATATTTTTCATTTTTATATATATTATCTGTAGAAGATGTATAAGAATCTGTTCATAATTTAAATGTTATTAAAGAAAATAAGCAACAAACTAAATTACAGTATAATACATCAACAAATAATGAGAAGAAAGTAAATATAGATAAATAAAAACAAATACCTATTAAAATATAAAGAGCATAATCTGTTACAACTCCTTTATTTAACATTGATATTATTTTACTTGTTTTAGTTAACATCATTCCTATACCATATGGACCTATTCATTCTATACTACCTTTATCTAAAACTTTAGTAGTATGACCTCCTAAAGATAAAACTTTATTTACAATATATTTATTATAAAATAATTCAATTAAAAAACGTTGATTAAAGAACCCATAAATATAATATCCTAAATTAGATAATTTAAATTTAGTAATAAAACTAGGTATATATTCAAAATAAAATAAACCTATTACTGTAAATATCATAGTGAAGAAAAATGGTATTAATTTAAAAATTGTAGGAACACCAAATTCTGTATCAATTAATATTTCATGAAGAGGATGTATAAATATACTATTATCTGAAAAGAACCCTGAACCCATACCTATATAAATATCTTTAGTTATAAATCCAAAATATATTGAAAATATAGCTAATATTACTAAAGGTAAACTTATAAAAATATCACTCTCATGAGCATTTTTATAATAATTTATAGATCCATTAGGGTTAGCTAAGAAAGTTAAATATAATACTTTCACTGAATATAGTGTAGTAAATATTGCTCCTATAACTGCTATCATATATACATTTATACTACTAAATTCAAGTTGACCATAAGCTGATTCTAATATAAAATCTTTACTATAGAATCCAGTCATAAAAGGGAAAGCAACTAAACTAAGACTAGCTATTAATATAACAGTATAAGTTAAAGGTAAAAATACTCTTAACCCTCCATATTTACGTAAATCTTGATTATCTACTACAGCATGTATAACTGCACCTGCTCCTAAGAATAATAATCCTTTATAAAAAGCGTGATTTATTAAATGAAATATTGCAACATTATAAGAAGATAAACCTATAGCTATAACCATCATACCTAACTGACTCATAGTTGAATAAGCTATAATTTTTTTAATATCTTGTTGAAATAAACCGATTAATGAACTAAATACAGTAGTAATAGCTCCTAATCATAAACAAATTAATAATACAGCAGAACTATATTCTATTAAAGGAGATGAACGTATCAATAAATATACTCCAGCTGTAACCATTGTAGCAGCGTGTATCAATGCAGAAACAGGAGTAGGACCTTCCATAGCCATAGGCAATCATATATGAAGACCCACTTGAGAACTTTTAGCCATAGCACCTATTAATAAACATATTCCTATTATTGTGATAATATTTTCGTTTATATAAGGTGATAAAGAAAATACTACATTATAATCTAATGTACCTATACCTCATAACATTATAAACATACCTATTGTTAATACACAATCCCCTACTCTATTTGTTAAAAAGGCAGATAAAGAACTTTGATTTGCTGCTATTCTTGTGAATCAAAAGCTTACTAGTAAATATGAACATACTCCTACACCTTCTCATCCTACAAACATAAGCAAATAATTATTACCTGTTACTAATATTATCATCATAAAAGTAAATAAGCTTAAATAACTAAAAAATCTTTGATTATGTGGATCATGGCTCATATAACCTATTGAATAAAAGTGTACTAATGTACTTATTATTAATACAGGTATAAGCATAGATACTGTTAAGCTATCAAATTGGAAATTTCACAAAATGTTAAAAGATTCACTATCCAATCATTTGAATAAATATATCGAAACAGAGTTATCATTAAACCCTATTTCAAAAAAACTTATTATAGCTAATATTGTTGTTATTAATATACTTAAAGTTGTTAATATTTGACTTCCTGTCACTCCGATTTTTCTACCGAAAAAACCAGATACTATTGACCCTAATAAAGGTAATATGATAATAGTTAAATACATTATTTATATTCTATTGCTATACTTCCTCTTAATCTGTAAAAAGCAACTAATATTGCTAAACCTATAGCAGATTCCGCACCAGCTACAATTATAATATAAATAGCATATGTTTGTCCTATAATATCATCTAAATTTATAGAACTTACCAATATTAAGAATGTAATAGCTAAAAGCATTATTTCTATAGAAATAAGCATTAATATTATATTTTTTCTATTAAATACGAATCCTAAAATTCCTATTAAAAAAAGTACTAATGTTAAACTCATTTTTTTTTTATTTTTTTTCTATCTAATTGTTCTGTCCTTATATAATTAAATTATATAAATTAAGGGTATGGCGGATTTGAACCGCCATTGAAGTGTCCGTAGCACCACGTTCTACCTATTAAACTAAAACCCTTTGCTACTTCTAAGAAGTAGCACTGATAAATATCGTATTATCATTATAATAGTTATATAAATACAAAGTACTTATAATATTCTTATTTCAACCTTAAAAAAAGATTAATTTATATAACGTACAATAGAAGTAAAGCCATCATTAAAGCAAATAAAGCTGTAGCCTCTGAAAAAGCAAAACCTAATATAGAATAAGAGAAAAGTTGATTTTTTAGAGAAGGGTTTCTAGATACACCTATAATAAGGCAACCGAAAACTACACCTATTCCTACTCCAGCTCCAGCTAATCCTACTGTAGCTAAACCAGCACCAATTATTTTTGAAGATTGTAACATGAATATTTATTAAAAAAAGATAATACGTATACACACAGACTTATAATTTACACACCTGCATACACATATCTATGTATATATACACAAAATAAAAAACATTTTTTTTTAGATTATAACTTTTATTATCAAAGTAATAATTAAAATTAATAAAACTATATTATCGAGGATGCCTACCCGATAATAATATAATTATATATTCTATGAATATTATATCTATAATATAATTCTTTCTATTCTTCAATGTATTTGTTTTTTAATACATAGAAAAACAAATTAATTAAAAAAATATCTACAAAATATGACACTAATTTTTATAGCTTGCGCAGCACTATTTATTTTCTATAAAAGTATTAATAAATTTGTTAGACTTGTGGTAATAAGTGTAAGATTGTCTACTATCTATTTTTAAAGCATTTTTACCTAATTCAAATACAAACCCTGCTGTAATAATACCAATAAAAATTAAAACTACGATAAGACCATAAATACCATTTTCATAACCACTAAGACCAAAAGGATATATAATTAAAATTTCCAGATCTAATAATAAATAAACTAATGCAAATATAAAAAATTTTACACCAAATTGTGTTCTATTTTGACCTAAAAAACTATGAAATCCACATTCAAATATACTATATTTTTCTTGATAAGGATTATGAGGAGCTAAAGCAAAGTTTAACACTAAAAAAAGGGAAGTTAGAACTGTAACAAAAATAAACAGAAATGTTATACTACTCATTTTTAATTATAAAATAATATTTGAACCAAGATGGTTCCCATACTTAATCATTCTTTGTTCATAAATAAAAATAATAATATAATTAATGTAATACAAGATATTATAAATGAAATAGGACTAGATAATACTATATTATTATGATTAAATTGAACGCTTTCGTTAGCATTTGATTTTATAATTTCACCTTTCATTCATAAATTTTCTAACACACTATTAATTTTGTAATCAGGTTTACTAAAAAACATTTCTTTAACTATTGTTAAATAATAAATACCTCCTATCACACTAGTTAATATTGCTATTAAAACTAGGAATATTAAACCTTTATCTAATGCAGCACTTAACACCATCTGTTTACCAAAAAATCCTACTAATGGTGGTATTCCTGCGAAAGAGAAAATAGTAATAGCTAAACTTATAGCTAATAAAGGATTTATATAAAAATATCCTTTTAATTGATTTATTAATTGAATAGGAGAGTTATTTTTATCTAATAACTCTTCATGTTCTTTATTTTCACTTGTATAACAATATAATGAAAATCCTATAGCTAATAATATAAAGAAAACATTTACATTACTTATTGTATACTGTGTTAAATAAAATATAAAAGCTTGAGTAGATTCAATACTAGATATACCTAAAGCTAATAATATAAAACCTACATGAGATATAGTACTATATGCCAATAATCTTTTTATTCTGAATTGAGTTAAACCAACAACTGTACCTATTACTAATGAAAACAATGAACTTATTAACATAATATGTGTTCAATTCATAACAGATGAGTTAGTAAAACTGTTATTAGTATAATATACCAATTGCAATAATAAAATAAAAATAGAAATTTTTGCTATAATTGCTACAAAAGTAGTTACTATAGTAGGTATAGCATCATAAACATCAGGAGATCAAAAGTGAAATGGAGCTGCACTTACTTTAAATAAAAATCCTATAGTAAATAATACTAAAGATAAATTTATATAATAAGGTTTATATCATAAATCTGTATTATTTATATCACTTAAACTAGTAATAATATATAAACTATCTAAATTAGTACTACCTGAATTAGCATATAATAAACCTGTACCTAATAAAATAAAACAAGAACTTAATCCTCCTAGTAAAAAATAAATTAAACCACCTGTTGTAGATAATTCTGAATTTCTATATATAGTACTTAAAATATATAGACCATAACTTTGTAATTCTATAGCTAAAAATATAGATACTAAATCATTAGTAGACATTAACAATACAGCCCCTGTGATTATAAATAATATAATTAAAGGATATTCTGTTATTTTAAATTGTTCCCCCATTTTATTTATGATTTTTGTATTATAATATACAAATTTGTTAAATAACAAACTGTTTACAGATGAATGGCTTGATACTCAAACTTTTCTAGGATAGAAGCTAGTTAACGTTAATATTAAAGCACTTATTAAATATATAAAAATATGAAATATTTGTGTAATATTATTTACTAATAACAAACCCCCATGTAAACCTATTCCTTTAGTTACTATATTTAAAGAGTACATGTCGATAAATATACAATATATTAAAATTAATATGGCTATTCTATTATATAGAATAGATACATCACGTCTAGTATTGACGGCATTAGATAATAAAGTAAAAATTATTGAAAGTATTAACATAGCTTGAAAAAAGAATCGAACTTTCATCTTTAACGTATGAGATTAAGGTTTTAACCATTAAACTATTCAAGCTTACGTTGGGTAAATACTTGGATTCGAACCAAGAACAATCTATGCCACAAATAGATATTCTACCATTGAACTACATCTACCTTTTCTCAAGGAGTGATTCGAACACTCACTATGAACACCAAAAGTTCATGATCTGCCCATTAATCGACTTAAGATTAAAATCTATTTTTCTTATTATTGTACAGACGATAGGATTCGAACCTACACGATATCTCAATCACCAATACCTAAAATCGGCTTGTCTACCAGTTCCAACACATCCGTTATTAACATAACCTTATAATGAAATATTAGTACGCCATCTACAAAAAGTTTTAATGTTCTAATATAGAATTTACAGGATTCGAACCTATATCATAATGATTAAAAGTCATACGTATTGCCATTATACTAAAATTCCTTTTAATGCCCAAGGTAAGATTCGAACTTACGGCCTAAACAGCTTCAATGTTCCGCTCGACCAACTGAGCTTCTCGAGCTTTGGAGATACCAGGCCCCGACCCTGGAATTACAGATTGCAATTCTGTGGTTTTTCCAATTAAACTAAATCCCCTATCCATAGAGTAAACCGAATAAATATTCGGCCTTTATGTATAATTATAAATATCTATTTATACTATATCTAAGAGAGGAGTCGAACCTCTAAGGTTTATAAAACCAAGATATCTTAAGTACCTCATGTCTACCAATTCCATCACTTAGATTTTATTATTATATACCTTTATGGCATTAAAAAAAAAAATATCGAAATTAAGTTTATATATAATAAAGCAAACACTAATTATACATATTATATACCCATTCTTTATTTAATTACGAATAGCTGGATTCGAACCAGCAAGTTTCGTTTGGAAGACGAATAGTTTACCATTAACTTATACTCGTTTGAACTTATAGTTCTAAAAATAATTTTATAAGGTCACCTAAAATCTGTCAACTTATATCACTACCACGTTTAAGTTTGAAAAACAAAAAAAAAAGAAAAAATTAAGTTATTTAATGTTAGATTTACTAGTTCTAAATTTCTAAAAAAAAATTACTATTCTCTTTTTTATTTAACCTATGACTATTTTTATTTATTTTAATCCTGAAACTTTCTTTGGTTTAGAATTTTATTGCATACCTTATTTTTTTTTTTATTATTAGTAATATAGTTCAAAAGTATAATATAGAGTATTGTGTCAATACGAGTTTATTTAATTACTATATATACTTAAAAAATGAACTGGTCACATTAAAGTTTTAACATTAATGTAAGTCTAATCCATCTTTTATATATGATGAAGATAATACTACAAATACTTGTGCTTGTATGAAAGCAATAGCTAACTCTAATCCAGAGAATGCTATAATAAATAATAAAGGTATTAATCCTAAAACAAAGAAAATTAACCCTGAATTCATGATATTATAAACAAACCCACTTAAAATACTTAATAGCATATGACCAGCTGTAATATTAGCAGCTAATCTTAATCCTAAAGATACATTTCTAGCTAAATATGAAATAAATTCAATCATCACTAATAAAGGTAATAAAGGTAAAGGACAACCAGCTGGTACTAATAATGAAAAGAATTTTAAACCATGTTTTTGGAATCCTAATATAGTTGCACCTAACACTATACTAAAACTTAAAGCAAAAGTTAAAGCAAAATGTCCTGTTGATGCAAAGCTATAAGGCACCATACCGATTAAATTATTTATTAATATAAAAATAAATAAAGTGTACATAAAAGGAAAATAAATTTGACCATTTTTAGGGTTAATTTGATTTGTCACTATATTATGTATTGTAACGTATAAAGATTCTTGAGCTATTGATCAATTATTACTTACTAATTTATTGTAATTAGTAGCTAATAATCCTGAAATTAAGATAATTAAAGTACCTATTATTAAATAAAATCCTATGTTAGTTAAAGATATATGGAAGCTACTTCCTAATAATTCTAAATTCAACATATTTCTTATTTCAAATTGGTCCAAAGGACTTGTTATTTCTAAAAATAATTTATTATTATTGAACATTATGTATATTTTTTAATGAATTTAAGATTCTTGAAAATGATTAAGACAAAACTATAAAATTAAATAAAAATTCCTAATTACTAGCTCGCGCATAAATTATATTAGATCTAAATTATATTTTATTTATAAACATACGTGAAACAAATAAACGTACGATTCTTGGTAATATAAATTTAGATGATATATATAAAATAACAGTAATTAAAGTAAAAGCGAATATTATTTCATTCATATAATAAAAAG
>CERQ01125192.1_pt1 | contig 22781 bp, 18 predicted proteins | sample 530711 | NCBI WGS metagenome assembly CERQ01 (sample SAMEA2620882, study PRJEB7988) | marine metagenome | biome: marine biome (ENVO:00000447); feature: mesopelagic zone (ENVO:00000213); material: "saline water (ENVO:00002010), including plankton (ENVO:xxxxxxxx)" | depth 850 m | reverse complement strand
CCACCGTGGCGATGGCCCGGCCCGCCGGGAACGCGCCCCAGCCCGCCTATGCACCCCCGCCCATCGAGGATGTCGCCGCGACGATCCGCGAAACCCGGCCCGATGCGGTCTTTGCCCCGCATGTCGAGACCTCGGCGGGATTGATCCTGCCGGACGACTACATCCGCGCGCTGTCCGAGGCCGCGCACGAGGTGGGCGCGCTGATGGTGCTGGACTGCATCGCATCGGGCGCGGTCTGGGTCGATATGGCCGCGACCGGCGTCGATGTGCTGATCTCGGCCCCGCAGAAGGGCTGGTCCTCGACACCCGCCGCCGGGCTGGTGATGCTGTCGCAGCGCGCCGCAGGCAGGCTGGAGAAGACCGAAAGCGACAGTTTCGCGATGGACCTGAAGAAATGGCGCGCGATCATGGCGGCCTATGAGGATGGCGGCCACGCCTATCACGCGACCATGCCGACCGATTCGCTGCTGGCGCTGCGCGACGCGATGGCGGAAACCCGCGCCATGGGGTTCGAAGCCGCGCGCGCGGCGCAGTGGCGGCTGGGGGACGGCGTGCGGACGATGCTGGCCGAGAGGGGCGTCCGTTCGGTCGCCGCGCCGGGCTTTGGGGCGCCCGGCGTGGTGGTCAGCTATACCGACGATCCCCAGATCCGGTCAGGCCGCAAATTCGCGGAAGAAGGGATGCAGATCGCGGCCGGCGTGCCGCTGGCGGTGGGCGAGGGCGACGGGTTCTCGACCTTCCGGCTGGGTCTTTTCGGTCTGGACAAGCTGGCCGATGTCGATGGCACCCTGACGCGGCTGAAAACGGTCTTTGACAGGGTGTTCTAGGCGGCGGATCTTGCGCAGGGCCGGGAAAATCCTATCTCGATGACCGGGCGACCTATCCGCCCGATCTTGGGAAAGGAAACGCCGACCGATGGACAGCACAGGGCAATTGCTGATCGAACAGCGCATCGCGAACGAGGCGAAGTCACCCCTGGTCGCCTATCTGCTGGCGCTGGTCTTGTGGGGATTTGGCGCGCACCGCTTTTATCTGGGCCGCTATGTCAGCGGATTCCTGATGCTGGTCCTGTGGGGTTTCGGCCTGCTTACCGCGCCGATCCTGATCGGTTGGGTGCCCTTGGCCCTTGTCAGCATCTGGATGGTGATCGACCTGTTCCTGATTCCCGCCATGATCCGCGAGGACAAGGCGATCCTGCGCCAGCGCCTGACCGCCGAGGCCATCGCGGGTCGCTAGAGCCCGCGGACGAGCCCCTGACCATTGGCCATGCGGGATCGGCACGCCGGGCTGGTGATCGTGGAGCCCTCATTCCAGCGCGGTCTTCGCCTCGATCCGTTCCCAGGTCTGATCCATGGGCCAAGCCTGCGACAGCACCGGGACCGAAAAATGACCGAAGCGCAGGGAAAGCTGGCTTTCGGCGCGGTCCTCGTCCATGCCCTTGATCACGGCCTGATAGATCACCGAGGCAAGACCGGTGCGGTCGGCGCCCGACCGGCAATGGATCAGCAAGGGTTTCGGCGCATCGCGCAGGATCCGCATGAGGTCGCGGATTTGCGTTTCGGTCAATTCCCGACTCGCCGACAGCGGAAAATCGATCAGCGTCATGCCAAGCGCCGCCGCTGCCCTGACTTCCTCGTCGTACCAGTCGGAACCGGGGCTGGCGCCGCGCAGGTTCAGCACGGTCCGGATGCCATAGCTGTCGCGATATCGGGCCAGGCGCGCGGCCGTGACCTGGTTCGAACGATAGACCTCACCAGCCACGACCGGGGCAAAATTTCCGCTGAGCTGAATGGCCCCGAGATACAGCCCCAGTCCGAGAAGCAGCAGGACGAAGGCGCCAAGCGCATATTTGAGACGGGTGTATAAGGACATGAGCGATCCATCCGGGACAGGGGCGCAGCGGCCGATGACGCCTTGTGAACCGCCGGCCCGCGACGGGCCTTGCCGCATCCTTACGGATTTGTAAGGGCGGCCGGGAAAAGGATCGAAACCCTCAGTCCGGGCGCGTTGTCCTGAAGCACCAGCGTCGCCTGATGAAGCTCGGCGATCGCCGAGACCAGGCTGAGGCCCAGCCCCGTTCCGGGCACCGACCGGCTGGCATCGAGGCGCACGAACCGTTCCAGGACCGGCCCGCGATCGGCCTCGGGGATGCCGGGGCCATTGTCGGAAACGGTCAGCACGGGCCGGTTTGCCCGCAGACCGACCTCGATTCTCACCGAGGCCGGCGGCGGGCAATGTTCGACCGCGTTCACCACCAGATTGGTCAGCGCCTGGGCCAGCAGATCCTCGTCGCCCGGGACGCGGACGGGCGCGGCCGGAAGGTCGATGTCGAGTGTATGGCCGGCCTCTTCGGCCGATGGCTGCAGGATTTCGCCGATCGAGGCAGCCAGCCGCACCAGATCGACGGGATCGTGACGCCGCCCCACGGTGCCCGACTGCAATCGTGCAAGACGCAGGATCGCGTCGAACGTCGCCGAGATGGCGTCGATGTCCATCAGGGCCGAGCCGATCTCGCGCCGGGCATCCGCCGGCAGCGTGCCGGAAAGGGCCTGTGGTTCCAGCCGCATCCTCAGCCGCGCCAGGGGCGCGCGCAGATCATGGGCAACATCGGTCGACACCTGCCGGATGGCCTCGACCCCGGTTTCGAGCCGGTCGAGCATCTGATCCACGCGGGCGGCGAGGTCGGCGATGTCGTCGTTGCCGCCGTCGCCGATCCGCCGATGCATGCGCCCGGCGCCGACTTCGTCGAGAACCCGGTCCATGCGGTCGATGCGGCGTTCGTTCCTGCGCGCGATGATCAGCGCAAGCCCGATGGACAACATCATCGCAAGGGCCAGCGACGATGCCGTCGTCTGCACCAGGATCTCGCCATTCTCGCTGACCCAGGCCTCGTCGCGTGCGGCGATGACCCAGCCGGGTTCGGTCCGGATCCCGAAGGCAAGATAGGCCTCGGCGCTGTCGGCCTGCTTGGGCGCGCCTGCCGGGATGTCGCGGCCGACAAGCAGACGGCGCGCGCCCTCGAAGGGGGCCGACAGCCGCAGCGAGCCGATGGTCTGCCCCGAGGCGGCATCGACAAAGGCGAACAGGCTGGCGCCGTTCCTGCTGGAGCGGACCTGGGCGCGGATTTCCTCGTCAAGATCGGTCCGGTCGCCGGTGGACGCGATCCGCGCCAGGCTTTCTGCGCTGGATCGCACATCGGCCAGAAGGCGCTGACTCATTTCCCGCGACAGGAAAAGATAGGACAAACCACCGGCCGACAAGGTGCCGATGGCGAAGACCGCCGACAATGCCAGCGCAAACCGCATCGACCAGGACAGCGGCCGTCTCATGGCTGCAAGACGTAGCCGACGCCGTGCAGCGTGACCAGATAATGCTTGTCGAAGGGCTTGTCGATCTTGTTGCGCAGGCGGCTGATATGGGTTTCGACGACGCTTGTCTTGGGATCGAATTGCAGCCCCCAGACCGATTCCAGCAAGACGGTACGGGTCTGCACGCGGCCCGGCCGTTCCATGAAATGTTTCAACAGCAGGAATTCCCTGGGCTGAAGGTCGACGCGCTGGCCGTCGCGTGCCGCCTCGCGCGTCAGCAGGTCCAGCCGAAGTTCTCCGATCACCAGTTCCACGACCTCGTCCCGCGTCGCCGGGCGGCGGCAGATCGTGTCGATCCGGGCCAGCAATTCGACGAAGGCAAAGGGCTTGACCATGTAGTCATCCGCGCCGCTGCGAAGCCCGGCCACCTTGTCATCGACCGCGCCCATCGCCGTCAGCAGGATCGCAGGGGCGTCGATCCTGGCCGCGCGCAGCGATTTCAGCACCGAAAGCCCGTCAAGTCCCGGCATCATCCGGTCCAGGATCAGAAGGTCGTATCCGGCCGACATCGCCTGCGACAGCGCCTCCCTGCCATCGGTCAGATGATCGACGACATGTCCTTCGCCGGACAGCCCCCGGACCACATAGGCGGCTGTTTCGGCGTCGTCTTCTGCAAGCAGGATGCGCATCGTGAAGAATCCCCTCTGTTGTCGTTCCCCGGTTCGACGGCCGAAACCGGATCGGAAAACGCGCCGAGCCGGTGGATTCGGGCGGCGCAGCCCGCGTCTTCCCCCGCCTTCTGCCTATCGCAAGACGGCGCCCGGGCGAAGACATGATCGCGGCCGGCGGGGCGCGGGAACCGCGGTCCTGTTGCCGGCCCGCATCCCCTGCTTTCCGCTGCGGCGGGGCAATTTTCGGTTATCCGGTGGCAATGGCAGCGGCTCGCCAGGGCGAAACCCCTTTCAACGGGCTTACTTTTTTGTAAGAAGCGGGCCCAGGCCGCATTGACGCTTGGCAAGTCCGCCCCGCTTTGGGTAAGCCCGCAGCGATCCGTGAACGTTTCGAACAAACTGGTGTCCGCGCATGGTCCGACCGAGCCTTCAGTCCCTGCGAAGCGCGGCGCCCGTCCTGATCGGGGCGGCGTTATTCGCACTGGGTCTCTACGCGCTCTATACCTTGCTGAAGCCCGTCAGCCTGGCCGATGTGGCGGCGCAGATCAGGTCCACACCGGTGGCGAGCCTTGGCGCCGCCCTGGGCGCGACGGCGACAGGTTATGTCGCGCTGATCTTCTATGACTGGTTCGGGCTGCGCTTCATCGGCAAGCGCCTTGATCGCGGGATCGTCGCGCTTGGTGGCTTTCTGGGCTATGCCTTCGGCAACACGATCGGTGTCAGCGTCGTGTCCGGCGGCGCGGTGAGATACCGCATCTATTCGGCCGTCGGCCTGAACGCGTTCGAGGTCGCGGCCGTCTCGGGCTATATCGCGCTGGCCCTGGGGACCGGCCTGACGCTGCTCGGGGTGGTCGCGCTGGCCATCAATCCCGGCGCGATCGGCGCCTATCTGCCCTATGCGCCGGGAACCATCCAGATGGTCGCAGGGACCATCGCGGCGGTTTCCGTGCTGATGATCGGCTGGATGTCCGCGACCCAGCGCAGCCTTGCCATCCGCGGCCACCGGTTGCGACTGCCCCCGCCCGCCGATCTTGCCGGACAGCTTGTCGTCACCCTCATCGACGTCGCGGCGGCATCCTTTGCGCTGTGGATCCTGCTGCCGGCGGGCAAGCCCGACTATGCCAGCTTCGTCGCGGTCTATGCCGCCGCGACCATGCTCGGCGTGCTCAGCCATGTTCCGGGCGGGATCGGCGTCTTCGAGACGGTGGTGATCGGAACGCTGCCCGCCTCGGTGCCGGTCGGTGACGCCGCTGCGGCGCTGCTGCTGTTCCGGCTGATCTATTACCTGGTGCCCTTCGCACTGGCATTCGTCCTGGTCGGGCTGAACGAGGCCCGGCTGGCAAGCGGACTTGGCTCGCGGCTGGTGGGGCGGGCTCCGGGAATGCAACCCGCGCTTGCCACGCTGCGTGGATTTTCGCCCGGTCTGGTCGCGGTGGTCGCATTCGGTTTCGGGGCCTACCTGCTTCTGGTCACGATGCTGCCGTCGGTCCGCGCCAACGCCATCGCCGAGGGCGACCTGGTCGGAGCCGTGCTGCTGGAAGGGGGAACCATCGCCTCTGCCGTGGCCGGGATCGCGCTGATCATCGTGTCGCATGGCCTGGCCCGCCGGGTATCGTCGGCCTGGTGGTTCGCCATCGGTGCCCTGCTGGCTGGGTCCGTTGCCTCGCTGCTCAACGATTTCGGTTACGAGAATGCGGCCTTCCTGGCCTTCGGCGCGCTTTTGCTGTTGCCGTTCCGCAAGGCCTTCGATCGCCCCGGCCGGCTGACAGCGGGCGTGTTCGAGCCGCGCTGGTTCGCGACGGTCGTCGGCGTCGGCCTTGCGGCGGCAACTTTCTTCTTTTTCGTGCACAAGGCGGTTCCCTATTCCAATGACCTCTGGTCCGAGTTCTCGCGAAGCTCGAACACGCCGCGGGCGCTGCGGGCCGGGCTGGTGGCGACGGCGCTGATGTTCTTCTTCGGGATCTATCTGCTGACCCGGCCCGTCGGCCATACACCACCGCGCGATGCCGATGCCGAAACCCTGTCGCGCGCGGCCCGATTGTGCGGCGAGGCCCAGGATCCGCAATGCTGGCTTGGCCAGACCGGCGACAAGCGGTTCCTGTTTTCCGAATCCGGCAATGCCTTCGTCATGTATGGGGTTCGCGGACGATCCTGGATCGTGCTCGGCGATCCGGTTGGCGATCCGGACGAATTCGAGGCGCTCGTCTGGTCCTTTCTCGAATACGCCGCCCAGTCAAACGGGCGGCCCGTCTTCTACGAGATCAGCGGACGCAACCTCGCGCTGTGGGTCGAAATGGGGCTGACGCTGCACAAGACGGGCGAGGAAGCGATCATCCGCCTGTCCGATTTCAGCCTCTCGGGCGGCCGGTTCAAGACCATGCGCGCCGCGATGAACAAGCGCCAGCGGGACGGTTATGAATGCGCGCTTCTGTCCGCGCCGCACGACCCCGCGCTGATGGCCGAACTGCGCCAGATCTCGGAGGCCTGGCTTGGCGGCAAGGCCGGTCACGAGAAGGGCTTTTCGGTCGGCCGGTTCGACCCGGACTATCTGGCGCTGTTCGACATCGCCGTGGTGCGCAAGGATGGCCGCATCGCAGCCTTTGCGAATATCATGGAATCCTGTGGCGGGCGGCGCGTCAGCGTCGATCTGATGCGATACCTGCCCGGAGAGGCTTCGGGCCTGATGGAATACATGTTCCTCTGCCTGATCCAGCACTACAAGGCGCGCGGCGCCGAAGAATTCAGCCTTGGCACAGCGCCGTTGTCGGGCCTGTCCGAACGTTCGGTCGCGCGATCCTGGAATCGCTTTGGCGGGCTGATCTATCGTCATGCGCGCGCCTTCTACAACTTCGAGGGCCTGCGCGCCTTCAAGCAGAAATTTCAGCCCGAATGGCGCCCGCGCTATCTGGCGCTGCCACCCAATGTGTCACCCATGCTTGCAATGGGCGATGTCGCGCTGCTGATTGCGGGTTCGGCGCGCGGACTGATTTCAAGATAGGCCGATGAACCTTTCACTTGATCAAATTCTTCCCTCGCTCCAGGCGCTTGGCGTTCTTGGCTACTGGCTCATCGGTCTTGCATCGATGCTCGAGGCGTTCTTCCTGACCGGGGTCGTGGTTCCCGGAACCCTGATCGTGGATGCCGGCGGCGTTCTGGTGCAGCGGGGTCTTCTGGATTTCTTCGATCTGGTCTGGTTCGTCGCGATCGGCTCTGTCCTCGGTTCGGAACTGGGCTACTGGATCGGCAGGCTGGCCATGAACCGGCTGCCCGGCCGGCGTCGGATCGGCGATTCGGCCGCCTTTGCACGGGCTACCCGCCTGTTTGAAAGACGCGGCGGAATGGCGCTGATCATCGGCCGCTTTCTGGGGCCGGTCGCAGGTCTCGTACCGCTGGCCGCCGGCATGGCGGGAATGAAGCGACGCCAGTTTCTGATCTGGAACCTGGCGGGCAGCCTTCCCTATGCGCTGAGCCATGTCGCCATAGGCTATTTTCTGGGCGACGTCATGGGCAGGATCGGCGGATCGCTGACGCGCCTCGCCGTCCTGGGCGGCGGTGTCGGCCTGTTGCTGATCGTGCTTTGGGTCATGCTTTATGCGGCGCTGCGGCTGGTTCCCCTGGCATGGGCGGTCATTTCTGCCGCCCTCGGCAATCTGGCCGACAGCCCCGCGATCGGGAGACGCATCGCAGCCCACCCGCAAGCGGCGCGTTGGGTTCTGGCCCGTTTCGACGGCACCTCCTTCACCGGATTGCCGCTGAGTCTTCTGATGGTGATCTTCTTTTATATCGGCGCGGTCTGGCTGGATTCCGCCGTCGATTTCCTGGCTGGCAACCCGATGCTTCAACTCGACATGCGGCTGGCCCAGCTGATCCACCACTTCCAGTCGCCGGGGCCGATCCGGATCGCCTCGCTGATCACTGCATTGGGGGGATGGCATGTCGTGGTGCCGGTCTTCGGCGCGGCGATGCTGTGGCTGCTGCTGTCCGGTCGGCGCGCGCTTGCCGCGGGGCTGGCCGTATCGGTGATCGGGAACACGATCTCGGTGGCCTTGCTGAAGCTTGCCTTCGCGCGACCGCGTTCCCCGCTGGGCGTCTTCGCCGAAACCTCGGGCAGCTTTCCGTCGGGTCATGCGGCCGCGTCGGTCGCGGCCTACGGGATGATTCTCTATGTCATCTGGCGGGCCGGAAGGCTGCGCGCCGAGACGGCGCTTCTGCTGGCGGGTTTTCTGGCCTTCGCCATTGGCGGAAGCCGGATCTATCTGATCGAGCATTACCTCAGCGATGTCCTGAACGGCTGGCTGGTCGGCGCGCTGTGGGTCACCATGGGCGTGGCCATCGCCGAATGGCGGCTGTCGGAACGGCCCGAGCCGCACCGGGGCGCCCGCGGATCCGCGAGGATCGTGGGCGTTGCGCTGATCCTGGGACTGATCGGCCTGGCCGCCGCGAATGTCTGGCGCTATGACCATCCGCGCAATACCCCGACCCAGACGGCCGATCGGATCCTGCCGGATGCCGGGGGCCTGGCCGGGATCGCGGGGCTTCCCGCCTCGACGGAATCGCTGATGGGATCGCCGGTTCATCCCATCTCGCTGATCGTCCTTGCGCGGGACGAAGCCGCCCTGTCCGAGGCCATGCGGGCAGCGGGTTGGGACGCATCCCGGTTGCCCTCGGCCGGCCTTGTCTTCGACGCCCTCTATGCCGCCCTCGCCGGCGAGGAAGACCCGACCATCGAGACCGTGTCGCATTTCTGGCGCGGCCAGCCGAACGATCTGGCTTTCGTCCAGCGGCGGCCGGATGGTGCAACACGGTCGATCGCCGCTCCGAAGGCACGGTTCTGGCGCAGCGAATATGTCACCGCCCAGGGATTTCGCGCCTTTTTCGGGACCGTCGGGCAGGACGAGGCCGCGGAGCCAGGATCCGGGCGGCCCTTCGCGTCCGACCCCGCCATTCGCGACCGGCTGGAACAACAGCTTCTTGCCCTGCAGGCGACCCGTGTGACCCGCATCGCGCTGCCACGGCCGCGCGATGCCGCCGCGACGGCAGAACAGGCTGACGCGGTCGTTTTGGCCCTGCCCTGACCGGCCACGCACCAAGGCGGCGCGGGCTTACCAAACCGTAAGAACCGCGTCAGACCTTGCGGGAAAGATTCTGTCATCTCTTGCGCTGCGGACCTCGGATCGAGGCCGCCTTGAACAAGACAGGATGCTTTTCATGAACGCCACCTTTCGAAACCTGCTCTTGTCGGCGGTGCTGATCGCCGTTCCGGCCGGCGGGTTCACCCTGGCCGAGATGTATATCTCGCCGACAGCGCAGGACGCTTCTGCCACGCAGGCCTCGGCCGGTCTTGGCGATCTGTCCGCCTACAAGACCATCGTGACCGACACGCAGGCCATCGCCGCCACCGGCGATTACACCGCGGCCGAGCGCCGGATCACCGATCTCGAAACCCTGTGGGACAAGAACGCCGCCGCCCTCCGCCAGGGCGATCGTGGCGCTTGGAACAACGTCGACGCGGCCGCGGACGGCGCCTTCAAGGCGCTGCGCGCCGATGCGCCGGACAAGGCGACGGTCGATGTGGCGCTGGCCAGGCTGGCCACGACGCTGGACGCCCCCGCCGCAACCACGGCCGCGGCCTCGGGCCCGGTTCAGTATGTCTCGGGCATTGCCGTCACCGACCAGAGCGGACGCGCCCTGCCCTGCGAAGAACTGATCGGGCAATTGCGCGACGCGATCGGCACGACCACGCCGACCACCGCTGTCAGCGGTCTGCAAGCCAAGGCGCTGGAACGCTGCAATGCCGACGATGATGCCCGAGCCGACGCCTATTCGGCGCAGGCACTGGCCCAAATCAAGGGATGAAGACCATGAGCGACGCAACTTTCACCGATATCGACCGCCCGCTTGCGCAATCCGCCCGGATCAACCGGGTTCCCGAAGTCACCCCCGGCTTCTGGCTGATCAAGCTGACTGCCGTGACCATGGGCGAGACCGCCGCCGATCTGCTGGCCGTCAATCTGGGCCTCGGACTGGGAAAGACGACACTTCTGATGACCGCCATCCTGATCGCGGCGATGATCTGGCAGTTCCGTCAAAGGGCCTATGTGCCCGCCGTCTACTGGATCGCCGTGGTGCTGATCTCGGTGGTCGGCACGCTGATCACCGACAACATGACCGACGCCTTCGGTATCCCGCTGATCGATTCGACCATCGGTTTCACGCTGGCGCTGGCCGCGACCTTTGCGGTCTGGTACGCGGTCGAACGGACGCTGTCGATCCACGAGGTCTTCACCTTCCGACGCGAGGCCTTCTACTGGCTGGCGATCCTGTTCACCTTCGCGCTTGGCACGGCGGTGGGCGACCTGATCTCCGAGGCCTTCGGGGTCGGCTTTGCCGGAACCGGCGTGCTGTTCGGGCTGATCATCGCGTCGCTGGCGCTTGGCTATTTCGCCTTGGGTCTGGACGGGATGTGGGCCTTCTGGCTGTGCTACATCTTCACCCGGCCGCTTGGTGCCTCTATCGGCGACTTTCTGGCACAGCCGGCCGAGTTCGGCGGCCTGGGCCTCGGCACCGTGATCACCAGCTTCGTCTTCCTGATCGTGATCGCCTCGACCGTCTTCGTGATGACCACGAAGGCCGCGCCCGAACTGGCCGAATGAGCCACTAATCCGGCAAGCTTCGTGCCGGCCTGACACCACCTTGCCGCCGCCCCGCCTGTCATGGGGGGCGGCGGTCCGGCGCTACCGGCCGCAAGGTGCGTGATCCGCGGACAGGCTTGCCCTGTGCGCGGATATCCTCGCCCGACGTCCGGCAGGCACCGGGCGACCCGCATCAAGCGATGCGAAAGACGCTGCCCGGACCGATCGCAGTATCGGTCGCGACCGCGCCGATCTCGGCCAGCGCAATCAGGTGGGCCAGGCAGTTGCGCGCCGCCGCGGGCAACAATCCCGGCGCAATGTCCTGGTAGAGACGCTGCGCGAGGCCGTCTGCGGTATCGGATCGCCGGCAAAGCGCGGCCAGGATCTGGGCGCTGCGTTCCCGCCGGTGGACAACCAGTTCGGCCAGCCTGACGGCGGGGTTTTCGATCGCGTCGCCGTGGGCAGGCAGCATCCGGCGCGGCGCAAGCGCGTCAAGCCGCGCAAGCGAGCGCAGGTAATCGATCAGATCCCCGTCCGGCGGTGAGATGATGGTCGAGGCCCAGCCCATCACGAGATCGCCGCAAAAGACCTGATCGCCCCACAGAAAGCACAGATGGCTGGCGGCATGGCCGGGCATGTGCAGGGCCTGCAGGCGCCAGTCCGGGCTTTCGATCAAGTCGCCGTCGCGAAGCACCCGATCGGGCGCGAAATGGCGGTCCAGCCCCTCGCCGCCGCCCTCCATCCCCGCCGCCGCGAGCCGGCGCATCACCGCCGAGCGGCCCGATTCGGCGGCACCAAAGGCCAGCACCGGCGCCTGCGTCCGGCGCGACAGCGCCAGGGCGCCCGCGGAATGGTCGCGATGGGCATGGGTCACCAGGATATGGGTGATCGGTCCGGGTGCCGCGTCCAGGATCGCATGCAGATGGCCGGGATCGTCGGGGCCGGGATCGATGACCGCGACATGATCGCGGCCGATCAGGAAGCTGTTGGTTCCCGGCCCGGTCAACGGCGAGGGGTTCGGCGCAAGGATGCGCAGCGGCTCTTTCGGATCGGCGCTCATCGTCATAGCCTAGCGTGGCGCGAAAGGGGTTGCCACGTTGAACCACACAGAGACCAGTTGGCTGAAAGGGCTGTTTCCGCGCGGGCTTTATGGACGGGCGGCGCTGATCCTGATCCTGCCGGTGGTCGTGATCACCCTGGTCGTCAGCGTGATGATCCTTCAGCGCCATTTCGAGGGTGTCACCCGGCAGATGACAGCCAGCATGGCGCGCGAACTGGACTTCGTGCTGCGACGCATGGACCGCGCCGAAAACTTGGCCACCGCGAAGCTGGCGGGACAATCCATCGCCGCGCCGCTGGGCTTGCGGCTGCAGCTTCCGGCGCCGGAGCGGCAGGGCGACAGCCGGGTCTTCTACGATTTCTCGGGTCGGGTGCTGATCCGCGAATTGCGCAACAATGTGCCCGGCATCACCGCCATCGACCTGGTCGGCGACGACAGCGTCGTGGCGGTCACCCTGACGGGCCGCTACGGCCCCTTCTCGGTCACCTTCGACCGCACCCGCGTGACCGCCACCAATCCGCACCAGTTATTCGTCCTGATGATCTTCACCTCGCTGCTGATGAGCGGGATCGCCGTGGTCTTTCTGCGCAACCAGTTGCGGCCGATCCGCAGGCTGGCACGGGCGGCCGAGGAATACGGAAAGGGACGCGTGGTCGCCTACAGGACTGCCGGCGCGACCGAGGTCCGCAGCGCCGGCACCGCGTTTCTGGACATGCGCAACCGGCTGGAACGGCAGAACGAACAGCGCAAGATGATGATGTCGGGGATCAGCCACGATCTGCGGACGCCGTTGACGCGGATGCAGCTTGGGCTGTCGATGATCTCGACCGACATTCCGCCCGATGCCGATGACATCGCCGCGATGCAGGCCGATCTGGCCGAGATGAACCGCATGATCGACGCATTTCTGGACTATGCCCGCGACGATGCCCGGGAAAGCCCGGCCGAGGCGATCAACGTGGCCGATTTCCTCGGCGCAATCGCCAGCGATGGGCAACGGGCGGGCCATGATGTCCTGCTGCTGGGGGTCAGCGGCGATCCGCAGGGCCAGGCGACCTTTCGCCGCGACATGCTGCGGCGCGCGCTTGAAAACCTGATCGGCAATGCCGTCCGCTATGGCAGCCGGGCCGAGATCGACGCGACCCTGGGCCCGCGCAGCCTGCGGATCGGGGTCGAGGATGACGGGCCGGGAATACCCGACGACAGCCTGGAGGCCGCGATGCGCCCCTTTACCCGGCTGGATCCGTCGCGCAACCGCAACAGCGGGCAAGGCGCGGGGCTTGGGCTGGCAATCGCGGCCGATGTCGCGCGCGGGCATGGCGGTCAGTTGCGGCTGGGCCGCGGCGCGCGGCTGGGCGGATTGCGGGCCGAGATCGTGATCCCCCGCTGACGGCGCTGGCCGCGCTTCGCGATGCAGGTGCGGGGCGTCCTGCGGGATCCGGTGCGGGACCTGCCTGGCAGGGCGTCGGCCGGGCCCGCAATCCGGCAGACGCCATCCCGGATTTCCGATTGCGCGCCCGCCGGACTTACATCCATTTGCGTCCCGCCGGCGGTGTCACATAATATGTGGTATTCTCTCCGTCATATTGAACGCGGCCCGTGCCGCGCCTAGATTGTCGCGATGCAGGGGCCGTGCGTCGCCATGACGGGGCCACGGCTTCGGGCAGGAAAGGAACGCAAAGCAATGAACGAATTCGCTTCTCAGACCTATCCGGTGCTGCCTTTGCGCGACATCGTGGTGTTTCCTCACATGATCGTGCCGCTGTTCGTGGGCCGCGAGAAATCGGTCCGCGCGCTGGAGGCGGTGATGGAATCGGACAGCCCGATTCTGCTGGCCGCGCAGAAGGACGCCTCGGTCGACGAACCCGACGAAGACGGTATCTATCGCACCGGCGTTCTGGCCAACGTGCTGCAATTGCTGAAATTGCCCGACGGCACCGTCAAGGTGCTGGTCGAGGGGCAGGAGCGCGTGCAGATCACCGATTTCGTGCCGAACGAGGATCATTTCGAAGCCTCGGCCATCGTCCTTGCCGAAAGCCGGGGCGACGAAGCCACGCTGACCGCCCTGGTGCGCACCGTCGCCGAGGAATTCGAGCGTTACGTCAAGGTGCGCAAGAACATTCCCGAAGAGGTCGTCACCGCCGTCGCCGAGGCGAAGGAACCCGGCAAGCTGGCCGATCTGGCCGCCGGCCACATGGGCATCGACCTGGACAAGAAACAGGAATTGCTGGACACGCTGGACGTGGCCGCACGGCTGGAAAAGGTCTATTCGATGATGCAGGGCGAAATGTCCGTGCTGCAGGTCGAAAAGAAGATCAAGTCGCGCGTCAAGACCCAGATGGAGAAGACGCAGCGCGAATACTACCTGAATGAGCAGATGAAGGCCATTCAGAAGGAACTGGGCGATGGCGAGGACGGCCAGAACGAGCTGGCCGAGCTGGAAGAAAAGATCGCCGCGACCAAGTTCAGCAAGGAAGCCCGCGAAAAGGCGGAATCCGAGCTGAAGAAGCTGAAGTCGATGTCGCCGATGTCGGCCGAGGCCACGGTCAGCCGCAATTACCTGGATTGGCTGCTGGCGCTGCCCTGGGGCGTGAAGTCGCGCACCAGAAAGGATCTGTCCAAGGCGGAACAGGTGCTGGACGCGGATCACTATGGGTTGGAAAAGGTCAAGGAACGGATTGTCGAATATCTGGCGGTGCAGAACCGGTCGACCAAGCTGAAGGGGCCGATCCTGTGCCTTGTCGGGCCTCCGGGTGTCGGCAAGACCTCGCTGGGCCGGTCGGTCGCGCGGGCGACGGGGCGGGAATTCATCCGCATCAGCCTGGGCGGCGTCCGTGACGAATCCGAGATCCGGGGCCACCGCCGCACCTATATCGGCTCGATGCCCGGCAAGATCATCCAGGCGCTGAAAAAGGCCAAGACGACCAACCCGCTGATCCTGCTGGATGAAATCGACAAGATGGGGCAGGATTTCCGTGGCGACCCGGCCAGCGCGATGCTGGAGGTGCTGGATCCCGAACAGAACGCGACCTTCGTCGATCACTATCTCGAGGTCGAATACGACCTGTCGAACGTGATGTTCGTGACCACCGCCAACAGCTACAACATGCCCGGACCGCTGCTGGACCGGATGGAGATCATCCCGCTGGCCGGCTATACCGAGGACGAAAAGCGCGAGATCGCCAAGCAGCACCTGCTGCCCAAGCAGATCAAGGCCAACGGCCTGCGCAAGGGCGAATTCAGCGTCAGCGACGCGGCCCTGACCCATGTGATCCGCTATTACACCCGCGAGGCGGGGGTGCGGTCGCTGGAACGCGAGATTGCCAAGCTGGCGCGCAAATCCGTGACCGAGATCCTGAAGGGCAAGGTCAAGTCCGTCGAGGTGACGCCCGAGAAGGCCGAGGAATATCTGGGCGTGCGGCGGCATCGCTACGGCCTGGCCGAGAAAGAGGATCAGGTCGGCGTCGTCACCGGGCTGGCCTGGACATCGGTCGGCGGCGATCTGTTGCAGATCGAGGCGCTGCGCCTGCCCGGCAAGGGTCGGATGAAGACGACCGGCAAACTGGGCGACGTGATGAAGGAATCGATCGACGCGGCCTCCAGCTTCGTGCGCTCGATCTCGCCCGAAATCGGGGTGAGGCCGCCGGAATTCGACAAGCGCGACATCCATGTCCACGTTCCCGAAGGCGCCACGCCCAAGGACGGGCCCTCGGCCGGGGTGGCGATGGTGACCTCTGTCGTGTCGGTGATGACCGGCATTCCGGTCCGCAAGGACGTCGCGATGACCGGTGAGGTCACCTTGCGCGGCAACGTCCTGGCCATCGGCGGGTTGAAGGAAAAACTGCTGGCGGCGCTGCGCGGGGGTATCAAGACGGTGCTGATACCGGCCGACAACGAAAAGGATCTGGCCGAAATCCCCGACAACGTGAAGACCGGACTGACGATCATCCCGGTCGGCAATGTCCGCGAGGTCCTGAAACGCGCCCTGGTTCGGATGCCCGACCCGGTCGAGTGGGACGAGGCCGCCGAAGAGGCCGCCGAGGCGGCGCGAATCGCCTCGGGCCAGGGGGGCGAAAAGGGCGGGGCCACGGTCGCGCATTGATCGCCGCAACTTGCAGTTGGTGAACTTGGCAGCCGCCGGGTCAGGGTTTTCCTGGCCCGGCGCTTTCTTTTCACGGAACTTGGGCGATTCATAATTGACCAATGGTTAATCGATGCGCCACGCTAAACCGAATGTTCCGGTTTTGTGATTGAGGGGTTGGGAAATGGTGAAAAGCGACGGGGCGGCACCGAAAAATCCGCAGCCTGCACGGGTTGTCCAGAAAAAGGATTTCGTCGAGCGGGTTCTGGCAGCGACCGGCGCGAAGAGGTCCGAGGCGCGGCCGATCATCGACGCGACACTGGCACAGCTTGGCGAGGCCCTGTCGGCCGGACAGACGCTGGCGGTGCCGCCTCTGGGCCGGGGCCGGGTGAATCTGGAAAAGGATCTGCGCGGCGGCGACGTGATCACGCTGCGCCTGCGCCGCAAGCCCGCATCCTGACACGCGGCATTTCGCGCCGATCCGGTCTTGCATCGTCAGCACCCTGCGGCTAAAAGCCCGTCCACCGGGTGATTAGCTCAGCGGTAGAGCGCTTCGTTCACATCGAAGATGTCGGCGGTTCAAATCCGTCATCACCCACCATCAAACATTCCGACCCAAGACTCGGCTGGGGCCGCAAGGCGAAAGCGGCCCCGTTCATTCTGGCGGAGAAGATCAGCCTCCGGCACCGTTTTCCGTGTCATCCTGGCCGGTGTGATCTTTGCGGTCGTGACTGCGCATGACCGCCGCCATGTCGATTCCCGCGAAGATCAGCGTCAGCAGGACGACACCGCCAAGATCCAGCCGTGGCACATGCCAGACCAGAATGATCAGAAACGCCGCAAGAACGACGAAGGCCAGCAGGGCCAAGATCCTGTCCGTCATCCGAACCTCCTCGATTCGCTTTCTTCGGACGCGTCGAGCCGTGCGGTCAGCCATGCCGCGACGCGCATAAGCCGCGCATCCTCGCCGCGCCGTCCGATCAGCTGGACACCCATCGGCAGGCCGTTTTCATCCGCCAGCAGGGGCAGGCTGATCGCCGGCACACCGCACAGGGTCCAGGGCCCGTTCATGGCGGCCGAGCCGGTGCTGCCCTCGCCGATGGCCGGGGCGGGTCCGGTCGCAGCCGGGCACAGGATCGCGTCGCAGCGGCTGAGCAGGTCGTCCAGCCCCGCATTCAGCACCTGACGCCAATCAAGCGCCGCAAGGTAATCACGCGCCAGGATCCCCTGTCCTTCGGTCAGGGCGGCGCGCATCTGCGGCGACAGCGCCGCGGCGCCGCGCCGTTCCAGCGGATAATAGCATCGCGCCATCTCGGCCAGATTGATGCGGCGGCGGATCGATTCGGCCTCGGCGAAGGCGGGGGGCAGATCGACGCCGTGGGCGCGGTCGCCCAACTCGGCGGTCAGTTCTGCCATGGCCTGCTGCATCGGCGATTCGGCCCCCGGCAGGCTGACCACCGCCAGCAGCGGCGGCAGCGGCGGCTGCTGCATGGCAGCGTCAGAAAGGCGCGGGACCGGCTGCATCGCGGTCGCCTGATCCTGCGGGTCGTGGCCTGCCATCGCCTCGACCAGCAGCGCGACATCCTCGAGCGAACGCGCGAAGCCGCCCACCGTATCCAGAAACGGCGATTGCGTCAGAACTCCGGTCCGGCCGATCAGGCCGAAGCTGGGCTTGAAGCCGACCGTGCCGCAATAGGAAGCCGGGCGAATTACCGAGCCGCCGGTCTGGGTCCCCACCGCCAAAGGCACCTGCCCCGAGGCGACCGCCACCGCCGATCCCGATGAGGAACCGCCGGGCGTCCGCTGCGGGTCGTGCGGATTGCGCGCCTGCGAGGGCGCCAGATACGCCAGTTCGGTCGTCGCCGTCTTGCCGATGACGACCGCGCCCGCCGCGCGCAGCCTTGCGACCAGATGGGCATCCTCGGGCGGGACGCGGCCCTTTTCGACCGGGGTTCCGCGTTCCGTCGGCATCCCTGCCGTGTCGATCACGTCCTTGATTCCCACCGGCACGCCATGCAGCGGACCGATCGCCGCGCCGGCCTTGCGTCGGGCGTCAAGCGCCCGTGCCTGTGCCACGGCGTCCTGGCCATCGACGAAGGCCCAGGCCCGCAATTGCGGCTCGGTCTCGGCGATGCGTTTCAGACAGGCGGCGGTGGCCGCCTCGGCCGACAGTGCGCCCGAGGCGATCAGGTCGCGAAGGGCGCGCGCGCCCAGGGAGGCCGGATCATGAGCCATAGATCATCCTGGGCAGCACGAAGACGATATCGGGCCAGATATACATGAGCGCCATGGCCATGAAGACCATCAGCAGGAACGGCATCACACCCGAGAAGATGTCGGTCAGCTTGACCTCGGGCGGGGCTATCCCCTTTAGGTAATAGGCCGACATCGCCATCGGCGGGGTCAGGAACGAGGTTTGCAGGTTCAGCGCCACGAGGATGCCGAAGAACAACGGATCGATGTCGAACAGCGGCAACAGCGGCAGGAAGATCGGCACGAAGATGATGATGATCTCGGACCATTCCAGCGGCCAGCCCAGCAGGAAGATGATCAGTTGCGCCAGCAGCAGGAATTGCAGCGGCGTCAGGTCCAGCCCGCCGACGAATTCCGCGATCACCTGTTCGCCCCCCAAATAGGAGAAGACCGACGAGAAGGTGTAGGATCCGACGAACAGCCAGCAGACCATCGCCGTGGTGCGCACGGTCAGATAGACGGATTCGCGCAACCGCTGGAACGTCATCGCGCGATAGATCACCGCCAGAACCATGCCGCCAAGCGCGCCGATCGCCGCCGCCTCGGTCGGTGTGGCCAGACCGAACAGGATCGAGCCCAGGACGGCCAGGATCAGGAAGGCCAGCGGAAAGAACGAGGTGATCAGCATCACGATCAGCCGGCCCGTGGGCACGGTGGGCACCTCGTCCTCGGTCGGGCGCGGCGCGACCGAAGGTTGCAGGATCGACCGGCCGACGACATAGGTCAGATAGAGGCCCACCAGCACCAGTCCGGGCAGCATCGCACCCGCATAAAGGCGCACGATCGACACGCCCGAGGCCGCGGCATAGACGATCAGCATGATCGAGGGCGGAATCAGGATGCCCAGCGTGCCGCCGGCGCAGATGATGCCGCTGGCAAAGCGCGGGTCATAGCGCGCCTTCAGCATTGCCGGCAGCGCCAGCAATCCCATCAGCGTGACCACGGCACCGACGATGCCGGTCGCGGTGGCGAACAGCGCGCAGGTGATCAGCGCGGCCACACCCATCGAACCGGGCATCCGGCGCGAGGCGATCGCCAGCGTCGAGAACAGCCGATCGACGATATTGGCCCGCTCGACCACATAGCCCATGAACAGGAACAGCGGCACCGCCGTCAGCACCTCGTTGGACATGACGGTATAGGTCTGGTTGATGAACAGATCGAAGATGCGGTTGTTGTAGAATCCTTCGAGCCAGGTCCATTTCTGCGTCAGCCAGGCCGCATCCTCGGGCAGCCGGTCCAGCGCACGCCACATGCGCGCGGCATCGAAATAGGCGTAATAGCCAAAGCCGATCCCCAGGGCCATCAGCGTGAAGGCGATGGGAAAGCCCAGAAAGACCAGGAAGATGAATATGCCCAGCATGAACAGGGCAATCTGCGGATCTGTCACGCGCGCGTCTCCGTGCTGGGATCAGTGGGATCAGGCTGGTCAGTCGACATGCACACCGGCCCGCGGCGCCTGATCGCGCAGCAGAAGTTCTTCGGTTTCCTCGACATCCTCGTCGGCCTTGATCCAGACGCCGTCGCGCATGGCGATGATGCTGCGCATCAGCTGCGCCAGGCCCTGGATGAACAGCAGGATCCCCGCCGCCACGATGACCGACTTGAATTGATAGATCGGGATGCCGGCGGGGCTGTTCACGCTGACCTCGCCGTATTGCCAGGACCTGCTGGCATATTTCCAGCCCGACAGGATCAGGGCGGTGACACCGGGAAAAAAGAACAGCAGGTACAGGACGAAATCCACCGCGCCCTGCACCCTGACAGGCCAGAGCCGATAGAGGAAATCGCCCCTGACATGGCCGCCGCGCGACAGGGTATAGGCTCCGCCCATCATGAACAGCGTTCCATACATGATGAAGGACACATCCAGCGACCAGCTTGTCGGGCTGTTCAGCACGTAGCGCACGAAGACCTCGTAGCTGACGCCGAAGGTCATCAGCAGAATGAGCCAGCCGAACGACTTGCCGAACCATCCCGACAGGTTGTCGGCGAAGCGGATGAAGGACAGCATGGGAAACCCTTTCGGTCAGGCCCGCCCCGCGCTGTGTGGCGGAACGGGCCCTGTCTGATTTAAAGCTTCAGCTCGCCGGGGAAGAAATGTTCGTAGGCCAGCGTGTAGTCGGGCTTGTCCATCAGTTCGTAGAACACCGTGCGCTTGACCCAGTCGCGCTGGCTGTCCAGCACCTTCTTGATGAAGGGATCCTGTTCAAGCGTGGTGATCATCTCGGACCAGGCGTCAAGCTGGGCCGACAGGATGTCCTGCGGGGTCTTGCGCACCGTCACGCCGCCGTCGCGCAGCTTCTGCAGGTCGGACGAATAATTGTCCAGCGCGAAGGCGGTGTTATAGGTCGAAACCGCCTCGACCCCATGTTCCAGGATTGCGCGCAGATCGGGGTCCAGCGTCTCCATCAGGTCGCGGTTGAAGAGAAACTCGAACGCCTCGGAGGCCTGGTGATAGCTGCCCAGATAATAGTTCTTGGCCACGTCCTGAGCGCCGAATCGCATGTCCGAGGACGGGTTGTTGAACTCGAACGCGTCGATGACGCCGCGTTCCATCGCAGGCACGATCTCGCCGCCAGGAAGCTGGGCCACCGACATGCCCATGGATTGCAGCAGATCCGCCGCAAGCCCGACGGTGCGGTACTTGATCCCCTTGATGTCGTCGACCCCGTTGATCGGGTTCTTGAACCAGCCGAAGGGCTGGGCGGGCATCGGAAAGCCGAACATGCCGATCACGTTCAGCCCCATCGAATCCTGCGTCAGTTCGCGATACAGATCCTGGCCGCCGCCCTGGTAGAACCACGACAGCATGTTGGTGGGATCGCCGCCGAAGACCGGGCCGGTGCCGAACAGCGACGCCGCCTTGTTCTTGCCATACCAATAGGCCGCGACCGAATGGGCGATGTCGATCACCCCGTCGCTGACCCCGTCCATGACCTGAAAGGCGCCCACGACCGCGCCTGCCGGCAGCAGGTCGATCTTCAGCCGCCCGCCCGACATCGCCTCGACCCGGTCCACGTATTGCTGCGCCATGGTCTGCCAGATGTCGGACGCGGGCCAACTGGTCTGCATCTTCAGCACCATCGGCGATTGCGCCAGAACCGCCGGCGCGGCCAGCAGCGTGCTGGCGGCGGCACCGCCGGCGACAGCGCCGCCACGGCGCAGGAACGAGCGCCGCGACACCGGCCCCGCAGTTTCATTCGTCTTGGTCATCGTCTTACCTCCCTGTTCGATCCGGGCCTTCCTCGTGACCCTCTTGCGACCGTGATCGCAAGACTGCCCGCTAAAACACCGATCTGGCAAGCCTTTAGGTGGCCCTTGAAGCATTAAAGATTGATCGGGCCTTATCAGCGACAACCGGCGCGCGATCACGGAATCATTGACGCAACGGCAAGCGACCCTCATCCTGTCATGGTCACAAGATGACACAGGGAGGGATGGAATGAACACGCTCATGCTGGGGGCGGCCGCGGCCGCATTGATGGCGACGGCTGCCGTCGCACAGAATACGGATGTGCCCGACAATCTGGACAAGCTGTCGAACTTCAAATCCACAGGAACGACGGAGTTCACCTATATCGATCAGACCGGCGATTATGCCGACGGAATCAAGAAGACGCTGGAAAAGATCAAGCTGCCGCAGGGCTTCAAGATCGCGCTCTATGCGGTGGTTCCCGACGCCCGCAACATGGCCGTGGGTCCACAGGGCATCGTCACCTTTGTCGGCACCCGCAAGGACAAGGTCTGGTCCATCACCGACCGCAACAAGGACCGCGTCGCCGACGAGGTGAAGGATTTCGCGCCCTCGCTGGCCTTCACCATCCCCAACGGGCCGTGCTTTTCCAAGGACGGCTTTCTTTATATCGCCGAACAGAACCGCGTGCTGCTGTTCCCCGCGGCCGAGTTCTTCTATGAAAGCCCGGATGTGGCGGCATTCAGCGTCCTGAAACAGGGCGATCTGATTCCCCCGGACGAGGAAAGCTTCAACCACACCGCGCGGGTCTGCGACATCGGACCCGACGGCAAGCTCTACATCGCGCTTGGTCAGCCCTTCAATGTCCCCCCACCGGAAAAGATGGAGAAGTATGACAAATACGGGTTGGGCGGCATCATCCGCATCAATACCGACGGAACCGGACGCGAGGTCTTCGCCCGCGGCATCCGCAACTCGGTCGGGATGGATTTCGATCCCGATACGGGCGATCTGTGGTTCACCGACAACCAGGTGGACGGAATGGGCGACGACATTCCACCCGGAGAGATCAACCATGTCACCGAAGCCGGCCAGAATTTCGGCTTTCCGTGGTATGGCGGCGGCGATGTGCGCACCGTCGAATACAAGGATCAGGATCCGCCGGCCGATGTCGTGATGCCCGCCGTCGAGATGACCGCCCATGCAGCCGATCTGGGCATGACCTTCTACACCGGCAGCATGTTCCCGGAAAAATATCGCGGCGCGATCTTCTCGGCCCAGCACGGATCATGGAACCGCACCACTCCGGTCGGCGCGCGGGTCATGGTCACCTATGTCGCCGAGGACGGCAGCGCCACGACCGAACCCTTTGCCGAGGGCTGGATCGACGAGAATGACGAATATCTGGGCCGGCCCGTCGATGTGGCGCAACTGCGCGACGGATCGCTCCTGGTTTCGGACGATCTCGCCGGCGCGGTCTACCGAATCAGCTACGGCGAATGAGGGTCGCGATCCTTTCGATGGCACTGGGCGGGCTGTGGCTCGCCGGTGCCGCCCTGTCGCAAGAGGTCGCGGGCGAT
>CERQ01009794.1_pt1 | contig 22981 bp, 22 predicted proteins | sample 530711 | NCBI WGS metagenome assembly CERQ01 (sample SAMEA2620882, study PRJEB7988) | marine metagenome | biome: marine biome (ENVO:00000447); feature: mesopelagic zone (ENVO:00000213); material: "saline water (ENVO:00002010), including plankton (ENVO:xxxxxxxx)" | depth 850 m | reverse complement strand
CTTTCCGATCCCCACACACGCGCTTTCCGAAGCGCCGTCTAAACAATATCCCTCGCTCAAGAGAGATCTTGTCCCGCGCCTCCTGAGAATCGCTTTGTAGCCACCCATTGTTGCCCAGCGTGAACGGATCGGAGATCGCTTCAGCGTAAGCGCGCTGTCCGAGATCGTCCCAGTCATGGTCTTGAAGGAAGGAGACCAGCCGCTCGTTCGCTTCATCGCGCTCGGCAGGGCTCCCAAAGTAGATCCAGTATTCACAGCCCACAGCCACCCCGCTGCTGGTGGTGTAGTCAACCGATAGCCTGAGGTCCGGGTCCACTTCGTCACCGTCTACTGTGAGCGTCAGGGGGAGAAGGACTGCACCGCCCGTCAGTACCGCGACCCCCGCGACACCCAGCGGTACAGCAAATCGCCGGCGCTTCCACCACCGCCCCCGACTGTTGGGGCCCTCTGCTGCGTGAGCTTCGGCGCGATGTGTCATCTCTCGGACTAGTCCCGACGCATCGTTGCCAACTCCATCCCTTCCAGGGTCAGCATCGGCAAGTCCGGACCTCAACCACTCATCCATGTCATCCTCCTGGAGCATGCGTTCATCAAGAACATGACAGCAACACCGAAACCGTCTCAGTTTCACACTGGCCGTTCGCGCGGATGTTGCCGGTCAAGTCCCGTGGTGTGGTGTCATTCCGTTGCTTCCTGATGGTGGGTGTTGGTCAGGCGGTGAGGTAGAGCTCGGGGTGGGCGGGTTCGGTGTGCTCGTGGAGGGTGTGGATGAGTTTGCGCATGGAGATGTCGGAGAAGTAGCGGCGTTCGCCGTAGCCCCATTCCTCGTGCTGCTCTTGGAGGACGGCGCCGATCAGGCGGGTGACGCTGGCCTGGTCGGGGAAGATCTGGACGACGTCGGCGCGGCGTTTGATCTCGCGGTTGAGGCGCTCGATGGGGTTGTTCGACCAGACCTTCTGCCAGTGCTCGCGGGGCAACGGCGCGAACCCGGTTAGGTCCGCTTCGGCCGCCTCGAGCATCGTCGCGATCTCGGGAAACGAGCTGCGGAGGCTGTCGGTGACGGCCTTGTATTGCGCGATCACGGCCTCGGTCGTGGTCTGCGCGAAGATCGTCGAGATCAACGCGTTGACCGGCTTCGAACGCGCCGAGCCGAGCTTCTGGGTGACATTGCGGGCGAAGTGAACTCGGCATCTCTGCCACCCGGACCCGGGCAGGATCGCCTTGACCGCGGCCTTCAAGCCAGCGTGCGCGTCGCTGGTGACCAGGGTCACGCCGAGCGGGTCGGCGTCGGTGGCGACTTTCAGGCCGCGGTCGCGGAGGCCGCGGAGAAACTCGGTCCAGAAGTCGGTGGTCTCCGCGTCCCCGAGCGCCATCCCGAGGATCTCCCGGCGTCCTTCGCCGGAGACACCGGTCGCGACGACGAGGGCCTGGGAGACGACCCGGCCGCGGTGGCGGACGTCGAGGTAGGTGGCGTCGAGGAACAGGTACGGGAACCAGGTGTGATCGATCCTGCGGTGCAGGAACTCGTGCACTGACTCGTCGATCTCGGCGCAGATCCGCGAGACCGTCGACCGGGAGATGCCGGTGTCGTTCCCCAACGCCCGCACCAACTGGTCGACCTTGCGGGTGGAGACCCCATCGATCCAGGCCTGGCAGATCACCGCGTAGAGCGCCTTGTCGACCCGGCGGCGCGGGTGCAGCAACGACGGGAAGAACGATCCTTCCCGCAGCTTCGGGATCTGAAGGTCTACTTCCCCGGCCGGGGTCGCGAGGGTCTTCGGGCGGGTCCCGTTGCGACGGGTCTTGCGCTCCGCGGTCCGCTCATAACGGTCAGCACCGATCTTCACCGTCGCTTCCGCGTCGACCAGATCTTGCAGGCCGGCCTGCAGCATCCGACGGAACACGTCCGAATGGGCCAGGTCAGGGTCAGCGAGGACTTCGCCGATCAAGGTCGTCAGGGCAGACTGGTAGTGGGTCATCGTGGGATCTCTGCTTTGCTTCTTGCCGGAAACAATGGTCATCCCACGGTGGCCCTTCATCGTCTACGACGACGAGAACCCCCCGCGGGAATTGACACCACGCTATGGGACTCACCCATGTTGCCCGCATTGGACCCAGGTGGCGCGCGTTCGGCCCTAGCCAACAGCGCCGCGGTTGAGTGCGAAACGGAATCGAGGCCACGACAACGATCGACGTCGCGAGCGATAGCACCGTCTAGGTCGCGACCACGCACGAGCGAACGGTGCCATCGACAGAGCCGACATCTCGCACCGAAAGTGTCCACCGAAGTGCGGCCAGGCTCTGGCCTGAGTTGTCCATGACGGCTGTGGCACGGATTCGGACGGTCGGCACCGCAGCGTTATCGTCGCGGGTATGAGCCAGGTTCTCGCTGATGGGTATCGACGATTCGCCGAGCTGGAAGCCGCCGGCGTCTCGGCGATTTACTTCGACTGGGCGACAGGGGTCGCCGACGACCCCGCCGTCCTGGACCTGATCGCCGCGCTACCAGCGACCAAGAAGCAGCCGAACCTTGTCTTCGCCGCGGCGAGATTCCTTGGTGCCCCTGCCGGCAGGTACGCGGACTTCCGCGACTGGATCATCGAACACTGGGATGCTGTCATCCCGGTGATCATGGCCCGCTCCACCCAGACCAACGAGGCTGCGCGGTGCGCCGTACTCCTCCCCGTCCTCGAGCAGCTCGAAGGGCCGCTGGCCCTCATCGAGGCCGGTGCCGCCGGCGGCCTGGTCCTCTACCCCGATCGCTACAGCTACCGCTACACCACCGACGGCACGACCGACCACGTTCGACTAGACCCGTCGACCGGGCCGAGCCCCGTCGAACTCCCATGCACGATCGACGCAGCCAGCGTGCCCTCCCGTCTCCCCGACGTCGCATGGCGCGCAGGCGTCGATCTGAACCCCCTCGACGTCGCGGACCCTGACCAGCTCGCATGGCTCGAAACGCTCGTGTGGCCGGAACATGCGGAGCGACGCGATCGCCTCCACCGCGCTGCAGCACTTGTAGCCGCGGACCCACCCCATCTCGTCGCCGGCGACATCATCGACGAAATCCCCGCCCTCATTGAGCAGGCACCAGCCGGCTCCCATGTCGTCGTTTTCCACAGCGCCGTGCTCGTATATCTGGCCGAGGAGCGCCGTACAGAGTTCGCCCGCCTGATGCAGTCGATGAATGAGGTCACCTGGATCAGCAACGAAGGTGCCGGCGTCCTCCCCTTCATCATGAAGCAGGTCGACGATGAGGTTCGTGGGCGAACGATCCTCGCCCGCGACGGCGAGCCCGTTGCTCTCGTCGGGCCACACGGTCAGAGTTTCCAGCGGCTGCAATCGCACGACCTATAGGTGTCGTAGCGTCCGACTTCCGGACCTATTCAGCCTTGAGCACCACGCTGACGACCTGCTCGACCGGCTCTGCGGTGAGGAAGTTCGAGGTGAGAGTAACATGTGCCGGTTACGCGCTTTGCCTGAACTGATCGCCAACGTGAATCGACTCGAAGAGAGAAGAGAGCCATGACGCTGACCCGATCGAGCAGGCCGGCAACTTCGACTCGTCGGCCGGTCGCGGTTCGCGGATCGTGGAGACCATCAGCCAAATGCTGTCAGCTCGGACGCTGCTCGCCGAACTGTCCAGATGGACACACCCTGGACATCTCATCCGCGAAAGGGACAACTCCAACCGGGACCTACACCTCGCCGCACGATAACAGCGCTCGAGGTCGTCGTCCGTGATGAGGTGTCAACATTCTGCACAGTCCGACCACTGGCCGATCCGTCCGACCGGCGGCGAACTTCATCAAACGACAGCACGATGGGCATTCACGCCCAGAGGGATTCCCTGCGAGCTGACGAACGCACGGCGCATGCCAACGCGTCCGCCGCAGCTCATGGGCGGAACGCTGTGACGCTCTCCGAGATAGGAATCGGATCGGCATCCGGGATCAGGGGTGAGTTCACGGCGGCGCTATCACCCACCACAAACACGGTCGACTGGTCGTGACTCACGAATACCGCACCTTCGAGACGATCGTCCGAGCCCCCCGCACAGGAGACGGAATCCAACTCTTCGCTGCCATCCGGAAACTCGAGCAGACACAACGTCCGAATCCCGGGCGCCTGATTTCCCTGTAGTCCTAGGTAGAACGTCGCGCCCTCAATGGTCGCGATCAGACGAGTCGATTCCGGTTCGAGCCCCAGCTCCTCAAGGTCGACGCCGGGCGGAAGATCCTCATCTGTCTGCGCGAATCCAAGCTCCGGAAGGTCACCGTCCGTCGGCGCGTCACTGGTAGCGAGACCCACACCAAGGCCGCCTGCAGCGCACGCCATCCCCACAAGAACGCAGAGCATGAAAGTCCTTAACCCACGCCGACGAAGCCTACCGTCATCCTCGTCAGCGCCCGGATCACGCCCGTTGACCCCCGCGCGCTCATCATGCGCGTCGTCGAGCTCCGCTAGATTGCGATCCCCTCGCCATCCCGTCGTCCTACCCTCCAACTGCCGCAAGCGCAGAATGTCTTCAGCAGATGGAGCTGCCCCAGATCCGTAGATTCGCTCACGAAGCCGCGCAATCTCATCGCCGCGCTCAGCACCTCGCTCCTCCACAGCCATATTCTCGCCTATACAAAGCGTCACGGTTCAACGTGCGACGGGTCTGCGCCGACCACCCCGCCCCGCAAGAGGTCCCATCCCTCTCGAGGACGCCCAGATGCGCTCCGGACCGCGCGGTCGCGCTCCCCGCAAGCGGCGTGGGTACTGGCGCGGCGACCGCTGGGCGGGAGGGGGTGTTCGAGATCCGTAACCCCCTCCAGGCCGCCGCGCGCTTCGCCTAACCCGCCCCGCGCGCCGGGAGCCAGGTGCCGGGTGCCGGCGTCAGCTGTGGGTATCGAGTGGCGTGCTGCGAATTCCCATTTCGTATCTCTCGTGCCCGGGTGCAGCTCAGCTGCCCCAGACGGCGCGAAGGATGCGCACCGCGTCATCGGCGGACAGTTCTGCCCGAGCGCACTCGGCTGACAGAGCTCGCGCAGCACCAAGGACCCGCGCGCTCGCTGGACTCGCCTGCGGGCTGACGCGGGTGGCGCCACCCGGTCGCGCGGTGACGAAACCCTCGCCCTCCAGGGAGCGGTAGGCCTTCGCGACGGTTCCCGGGGCAACCGCTAAATCCCGCGCAAGCTGCCTGACCGACGGGAGGCGCTCATCCGGAAGGAGCTGCCCCGAAGAGATCGAGCCACGGAGCTGATCCGCGATCTGATCGGCCGGTGGAGTAGAACCGGACAGCTCAATGCGCACGGGCCGCAACCCTCTGACGTGCGGCGACCGCGTCGCGGGCATAGGTCAGCAACAATGCGGTCCACACCGCGAACCCGGAAACGATCGCAGCCACCCCAAGAAGGAGAATGAAGGGACCGGCTGCTGCAAACGGCGGGAAGACCGGCACGACATCGTCCTCGACGAACACCCCTGTCTTCAAGCTCGCGGTGTTTGCGAAGAAGATCAGCACGGCGCCGACATGGAAGAAGAGACCACCCGACGCGGTCGCGACGACCGCTCGGCTACGTGAGCGACGGCGAGCTCGGTCCTTCTGCTCATCCGCATCGAGCGGAGGGTGCACGATGACCGCCAGCGCGATGGTGCTTGCGCCGATGAGCCCGCCCAGAGCGATCAGACTCGGCCACGAGTACGCCCACCCGTACACCAGGGTGCCCACCTCGCCCACACCGGCGTCTTGCGCCCACATGGTGAACCGGCCATCTCCATCGGGGGATGACATCGCACCGCCGATGAGGGTGAGGCCAACGGTTACGAGAGCCAACACTCCACACGTGACGGCCCACCCACGCGGCACAAAGGACAGGATCGTCCGACGAGCCACCGTCGCGCCACCGCTACGGACACCCCGAGTATCCGGCGTCAGAAACGGTGCAACACCGACGAGGCCGAGGAAGAGCGGCGCAACGAACTGCCACTCCCCCGGGATATCGAACAGCCACGACACCATCTCAAGGCTGGACGGCGCCCCCAGCGACATGAACGGCCAACTCCCGCTCCCAAGCACGAGGAACTCACCCGCGAGCGCTGCGCCGACAGCCAGCGCAGCGATCACCGCACCCCCGAAAGACGATCCCGGCTCACGCCAGCCGGATGACCGGCGGAAAGTCACTGCCCCGATCAGCACTCCCAATGCTGCCACAGAGAACACCATCACCGTCAACATCGACATATCCAGAACCTCCTGTACCAAGAAGAAAGTACAGTAACTGTGTCATCAGACTGACACGGAGGCAAGAGCTGTCTATCGGCAAGACCGCGATCGACAGCTGCGTCAGCGGCACCCGAGAGTGCAAGGTCTCGATCTGACGAGCGGCGCCTGCAGGGCCGCCGTTCACATGGAGGTCATGACCCACCACAACAATGACCTTGTGGTCACCGGATACGCACCCTCCTTCCTGACAGTTGAGGTCCCTCTCCCACTGCCTGAGCGGGCGAACGCCCATCTGGATTACACGCACTTCACGGTTGTGCTCGACACGGAACGGCGCCTCGCGGCTGTCACAGCGGTGAACATCGACGGGGCGAGCTTGCGCGATATCCCACGGACCGGGACCTGGACCCTTGATGCCCGGGTGCCAGCATCACAGCAGGCCGGGCCAGATGTGTACGCAGCCAACGACCTCGACCGAGGGCACCTGGTTCGTCGCCGCGATCCCGGCTGGGGCGACCGTGCCACCGCCCGCGCGGCCACCGAAGAGACCTTCCGGTACCCGAACGCCGCACCCCAGGCATCCGGGTTCAACCAATCGAAAGAGCTCTGGCTTGGCCTGGAGGACCACGTTCTGAAGTACGCGGATACGACCGACCAGCGCGTGTCCGTATTCACCGCTCCCGTCCTCGCGGCGAGTGACCCGCTCTACCGGGGCCTGCAGATTCCGATGCAGTACTGGAAGATCGCCGCGTGGCAGTCTCTCACTGGGCTCGCGGCAGCAGCCTACGTGCTCGACCAGTCCGAACTCGTCGACCTCAGCGTCGGCCTCATCAGTGCCCCACCCTTGGGTGGATTTCGCACCTTCCAGGTTCCCGTCGCCGCCGTCGCCGACCTCACCAGCATTGACCTCGGACCCCTCACCGCTGCGGACATCACCGCACCGTCGGCGGCTGCCCACACCTGGCGTGAACTCGCCGCGCCGAGTGAGATCACCCTCGGACGGAGGTGAGGTAACGAAGGCGCAACCTTCGTTCTTGCCCCCTGATGGGCATGCAGTTCGAGCCCGGCGACCCGCACATAGCCCTCAGTTGGGAGAGGCGGCCACGAGGACGGCGCTGACAATGACCGCGATTCCGATCGCGACGAACCATATGCCAACGAGCCCAGCCCAGAACGGACGCTGTAGTCGTTCGAATGCTCCGGCCGCGTTCCTGCCCACCAGCCGCCGCTGTCTGCGACGAGTCCCTTCGTAGAGATGCACGCGGTGCCGCACGATAAGCACACCGCCGACCATGGCCAGGGAGCCGACAATGAAGCTCGCGATCAGCCCGACCATGCGCCGATCCGCTCCCGGTCCTGGCGTGACGATGATGCTCGCCTCTCAGTCAACCCGATCATCAGCCAGGCGGCCCCAGCGGCGCACAAAGCGGCCAGGCCTGAAACCATCAACGAAGTCGAGAGCCAAGGACGACCCGTAGGCGCGAGCGCGTTGTCCATCACTCCGACGATTACCCACACTGCAGCAGCCCCGGCCGCCGACCCCACCACGCCGAGTCCAATTCGCGCCCCGGAGGACCTCTGGAGGCGCCGATCACATACGAGCAGAATCAGAGTTGCCCCGAGTACTGCGCCTACGGCGCTCCCCAGTCCCAGCAGACCCCCCGCTCCCACCAGGTACATGAACGCCGACAGTCCACCCTGATTGCGATAGTCCGGGTTCCCACCGAAGTAGACGAGCGACGCCAGAATCACCCCACCGAGACCACCGACCGGAAACGCCAGGGCGACCACTTTCGAGTACCGCCTCCACAGCATGCCCCAACCGTACCGAAGCGACTCAGCCCGCTCCCATCACGGTCCACCTCAGTCCGCGCGACCATGCACCAATGATGGGAGGATGCGCGCCGGTCGCGACGCGGCGACTCTTTGCGTATCGTGGCGCCGCATGAGGCAACTGACGTGGGCAGCAGTTGGCGCGGTCGCGGGGGCGGTATTTGTATTCGTTCTCGGATACCTCAGCATGCGCGTATCAGCCGCGCACGACGGAGTGGCCCTGCACGCCGTCACCAACGACATCGAGATCGTTGTCGGCCCGCACGTCCCAGCGCTGACCCTCGCCGTCACGGCGATCGTCGGCAGCGCGACAATCAGCGGACTCGTCCTCAGCGCGGTCCGACTCACACCCGGTTCGGCGGCAGCTGCCAATATCGCGTTCGCGGTCGTGACGTTCGCCCTGGTGATCACCGCCTACACGGCGTGGGAGTTCGGACCAGCAGTTCGCGAACTCGGCGATGCTCCCTCCCGCGGAGGGGTGCTGGGATGGCTCAAGTACGGAGGACGAGACAGCCTCGCGGCGACCACTGCGCTGGTCGCCGTCGCCACTCTTGCGCTTCAACCAATCTTCGCAAGGCCCGCCCGCCAAGAGATGGCGCACTCAGCAGCCCCTCGCACTCGAGCCCACTGAGCAGAAGCTCTCACTGCCCACATCAGAGACCACGCGAGGCATGGTCGACGGCGTGATTCACCTCATGCGGAGCGCGCGCGTGGTCCTGGTGGGCGGCTCCGAGCTTCGGCACCTCCCGGGGCGTGCGTTCCTGCGCCCGAACGACGGCGTCAACAGCGAGACGGACTCGATCCCGTTGACCCGTCAGCGCCTCGTACCTCTTCGAGTCCGCCGACTCGCGCGCATGGTGCACGGCCACCTCGCCCGCGATCTGAGCTTCGAGTGAAGCCAAGGCATTGGTGGCCGACGCAAGCCATTCGCGACGGTGAGCCGCATCCGATGGATGGTCAGGACCTACGCCCGCGGTGCCACTCCCGGGACGTGGAACCACCGGAGTACGAGCCGCACGTCCAAGCTCATTCCGTGCGGCCCGCACCGAGTCGTCTACGCTCACCTCCTGAGCGCCGCGCATCATGCTGTCCGCGACATGTTCCCGCGCGGCATCCGAACTCCACCCGATCGCGATCGCCTCGTTGTGCATCCGCCCGCGCGTCATCCCGACGTATAGTCCCGACGCGTCGACGCCCGGGCCAACGATCGACGCATCCGTCGTCTCGCCCTGGATGCCGTGCACCGTCGAGGCGTAGGCCAGGTGCACGTGCTCCGCTGCATACTCGAGCGGCACTCGCCGTATATCTCCACTGTCCCCCAGCGCGACGAGAACGATGTCCGAACAACCGATCCGACGGATCGTCCACAACGCTCGGTTCTCCACGTCAGCCACGCGATCGTTCAGCCGCGTCTGGACAACGTCCCCCTCAAGGAGTCGCTGCTCCCCCTGCCCCACGGCCAGTCGGTTCGCGTGCAGTTGCCCGAGTTCCACTCGCCGCTCCTGGATCGCCTCGTTGATCGCGTCCGCCTCTTCGTTCGTGCTCGTCACCAGCGCAACACGTCGGCGCATCGCTGCCCAGCGGAACCAGGCGTCAACCATCACGTCTCGGGCTTGCGCGGCATCCGTCACCCGGTGAATCGAACCCCGCGCGTCGAGCTCGGACGCAACGGCGAGCGCGTCATCGCGCGACGCCGGTTCCCGCATGCGCAGCGTGAGCGCGGCGTAGTCCGGGTCGCGGAAGCGATGCACCGCGGTCAGCTCGATGACGGCGGTAGCGCGGCGGGTCATGCACGCCATCGCGCCGGCGTGGCCGACCGGCATTGCCTGGAGGTGGTCGCCGACCATCGCGATGCCCGCGCCAGTTTCCGCAGCGATCGCTGCGAGCGCCGAAGCGGTGTGAAGATCGACCATTCCCGCCTCGTCGACGACGACGCGATCACCTGGCCGCAGTGCGAACCGGCGCGGCCCGGCGAAGACGCCACCCGTGCGTGGGTCCGCATCGCCGACCCGCAGCCGCGTCCACACCTCGGCGCCGGCTTCGTCCCGGCCCCAGCGCCAGCCGTGATCGGCGAGCAGCGCGTGCAGGCTCAGCGCGGTCGCGCCGATCTCCCGGCCCGCGACCGAGGCAGCCTTCTTCGTAGGCGCCACCACGACGAGCTGCCGCCCCTGCCGCTGCAGGGATGCACGCGCGACGCGGAGCATCGTCGTCTTTCCTGCGCCCGCTGGCCCCGTCACCGACACCAGACGGTCCGTGCCAGCGATCGCGGCCGCTGCGTCCGCTTGACCTTCGTCGAGCGTTACGTCGGCGTCCAGGACCAGGTCCGCGATGTCGGCAATGTCGTTGCGTCCCACCGGCTCCCCCGCCCGCGTGAGCGCATCGAACCGCGCGGCCAGCTCGACCTTCAGTCCCGCGGTCGTGGCGGCCATATAGCCCTTAATGTGTTGCGGCCGCTCGCCGTCGGCCTCGAGCAGGTCGACGGTGTGATCGAGGCCCCGCACCACGATGTCGTCAATGAGTCCCTGCAGGTCATCGCGGTAGGCGACGACTCCGGATCCCGCGACTGCGCGCGTTGCGCCCGCTCGCAGGTCGTAGCTGCTGAACCTTCCTCCGCATGCAGCCGAACGGGAGTCGGCGTCTACGAGCGCCCACGCCGCAAGCAGATCTCGATCGATGTCCTCGATCGCCACCGCCTGCAGGCTCTTGGCGGACCGCGTCCGCAGCAGGTCAGGGTCGATCGCGCGTAGCTCCTCGCGGATGAGCTCCTTCCACTCGGGCTCATCCACCACGCCGGGCTTGTTCGGACGGTTCTTCGCCCAGGCAAGCCGGTCGATGTGCTGCAGTATGTCGTGGTCGGGCTCCTGTCCCGGATGCTCCGACCGCCACTCGAGCAGCAACTTTGCACGGTTTGCCTCGATCTGGTTCGAACGCCGTGAGAGCGGACGGACGGCGCGCGCGAGTTCGGCGATCTCACCGACGTCGTCGAGGGAGTATCCGTTGCGTGCGAGCGCGCGAATCCACTCCGGGTCGGTGCGCGCGGCGAGTTCACCCTCGGCGTTGATGAGGGTGTGGAGCTTCATCGCGACACGAGAGTCGACGTTGGACCACTTGCCGTCCTCGCCGAGCACCTTGATGTTCAGCCACAGGTGCCGGTGGATGTGCGGGTCGAGCGCCCGCGATCGCCGGTGCTGCAGTTCGACCACTTCGATGCGATGGAGCGGTTCTCGGATGCTGCCACCGGTGCCTCGGCGCGCGTTCAGCTCCCGCTGCCAGGTCGTGATGATCTGGGCGCGAAGGCGGTTCTGTAGAGCTTCGAACTCGGTCGCCAGGTCGTCATTGATCAGCGCGGCGATGCTGTATGACTTCGGAGCGTTGATCGTGCCGTCGAGGAGAAGGTCGGCGTGCGGTGATGTGATCTCGCGACCACGCGCGTCGCTGGTGCGCGGGTCCCGCCCGTCGACCCAACGGCGTAGCTCACCGGCGTCAAGTCCGTCACTCGTGATGACGCCGGCCTCGACGGTGAACCGTGTGACGCAGGCGGCGTCTCCTCCACCGTAGGCGGCGAGCGCCTCGACGCCCGTGACACTGCGGAGGTGAGAATCACAGCTTCCCTTGAACGCGTAGGCCATCGCCTGCCGAACCCCCTGCGATTCGACACCCCGCTTCCAGCGTTCGAGACCCCCGCGCATGCGCTCAGAGTACGCCAATAGTGTCTAACCTGCGAGTGGTTACACAGAAAGTGCCTGCGTGCATCGCATTGGAGCCGTTGCCCTTTGGGAAATAGGGCGGCGATCCGGCGTCTCGGATGAGCTGCGCTTATCGGGCATCGTCAGGGGCCGGCCTTCCGAACGTGGTCGCAAGGCTCGGACGCCAACGCCTTCGGTTGCGAGAGAGAACGCGATCGCGGACCGCTGATCGCGCACTCTCTCCGAGGGTCCACGAACGTCATCGGGCCCGAAAGTCGGCGTGCTAGAACTCTCCCGCACCGCGCGACGGTAACCTCATATTGCCCCCGAGCACCTTGACGACGAGCCGGGCGACTTTGAAGACGATGGTGACGCCCCAGAGCACCAATCACAGTCCGGTTAGCGACTTGTTGGGTTCGCACGGCCACGAGGACAGCGCCTCAACAGTCCCACGGGAGTTGGCGGCAGAGACTCCGGGCCCCGGCGCGGGCTTTGCATTCGCAGTACCGGTGCTCGCCTTGCGCCAGCTCCTTCGACCCGTCTCCTAGAAAGTTGGATCTCCAAACCATCAGGACAGTGCGAGGCGGAACGAGCCGGGGACTTCCGTGCCTGCGAGCCACTGGGATCGCATGAGGGCCTCGGAGTCGGACATGGTGCACACATAGTCGGACAGGGCGCGGAAGTGCCCAGGCTCGAGGGAGTCTGTCGACTGCCGAGTGATGGGCACCGCGACGTTGTTGCGCGCGAGCATGCTCAGCAGCGTCGGCGGGAGAGAGTGTTCCTTGGGGGCGGTACAGATCCAGTCCGCGAGACCTTCCATCAGAATCTCGATGGACCTCGTCTGAGCCCGCTGCATCGAACCCATGCGGGGTCGAGACACTAGGTAATGGCGCGTGATGGATTTCAGCACCTGCATTTGATGCCAGGCTTCCGACGTGAGGTACACCGACGGGCCGTCGGCGTAAGGTGGGTCCTCGTTCAATTCGATGGCGTCGAAGAACTTCGTGATGAAATCCTTCAGCAGCAGCCTCAGATTTTGCGCGTAGTCCTGAAGGTCGGGGTCCCCGAGCTGGGTGAGGAAGCGGCCGACATCGTGCAGGGCGGCCGCATAGTCCCGGTCGTTGTAGTGGGGTGAGTACCCCACTCGATGCCGCTTTGACGCTTCGACGAACACCAGGGGCTGGGAGAACCGCCCTGGTGTCTTCCTGAAGTTGGCGCTGCGGAAGTCTGCCTTCTCGCGCATGTCTTGAACGATGCCGGCGTCGTCGAGCGCGGCATTGATGTCGTCGAGGACCAGGCCGACATCGATGAGACCGGCTGCGAGGAAGTCCTCCAGGTCGTGGATGGCGTAGGCGACATCGTCGGCGAGGTCCATGATGGAGGCTTCCAGCGTTTGCCGCCCGTGGTCCTCCCCGGCCTCTCCGAGGTCGAGGACCGCAGCGCGCACGTACCGGAGCTGGTCGGCATCGTCGAGGTAGGCCCCGAACTTTCGGTTCTTCCCGTCCATGTACGGCTTGCGCTTCGCATACGGGTACTTGAGTATCGCCGCCAGCGTGACGTTCGTCAGGTTCAGCCCGTAGACGGTGGTGCCCTTGTTGCGGTCAAGACGTGTCACGGTTCGGAACGTCTGCGCGTTCCCTTCGAATCCGTCCTCGACGTCCTTGAGTTCCAGGTAGGCGTCCAGCGCGTCCTCACCGGCATGGCCGAACGGGGGGTGGCCGATGTCGTGTGCAAGTCCGGCGGCCTCACAGGCGGCGATGTCTAGGCCGCCCGCAGCGGCGATGACTGCCCGCCAGGCGCCGTTCTCATCGGCACTGCGTGTCACATGGTCTGCAATCTCTCGCGCGATCATGGCCACCTTGTGGGTGTGCGATGAGCGACTGTGCATCTGTGCGGATGCGAGCTCGGGCGAGACGACCTGGGTCACGCCGGCGAGGCGTCTCAGGTACGCCGAGTAGCCCAGTCGGCCCCGGTCGCGTTCGGTTTCCGTGCGGTGATCCCGGGCGCTCGGTCGGGACACTTCCCGTCGGTCGTAGCGTTGCTCGCGGGTGCGCGGCAGAACCCACGATCCGTCGGCAAGTTTGACTAGAGCGTCCGGCGGGTTCTCAACTGCCACCGACTCAGACTACAAGTTCCAACTTCCCAGACCGCAGGTCCGCGGTTATCCGATGGTCGGCGACGGCAGAGTTGACGATGTACGGCATCTCGGAAACCGACATCTCGGCCTTCGTTGCCGCCTCACGCATCGCTTCACGCTGCGACACCGTCCCGCCGTGCGCCTTGACGACGTCGACGAGGATTTCGATGAGTGCCTTCAACTGTTGGGTTCGTGAGTCTGCAACGCGGTGGGCAACAAGTGTCATCGAGATCCCCTCCAGGGCGGCGTGTAGGAGGCCTTAAGCCTATCGGCTTCGGGCTGTGAATCATACCCTGCGGCGGATCAAACGAGCAGATGATCCGGGGGTGCGTCGGCGGCAATAGCACGTCCCGGGGCGTGGGCGCTGTACCGTAATCGAGAGTGAGCCGTAAAGACGTGACGGGCAGGGTTAGCAGTGTCGAGTGACCTCGTGTCCGCTGAGGCCGTGCCACCGCCCACCCACGTCACCTCACGTCACTACTCACGCGAATACGCCGACCTGGCGCGCAGATATTCGGGCGAGTCGCTCGATGTGAGTTTTCGACAGCTGGTGGGTGTGCTTCCGGCGAACGAGTACACCCACGGGCTGTACCCGTACCCTGCGCGACTCCTGCGTCACATTCCGAGATTCCTGCTCGCGACCGATGCGATAGTCGACGGCGTCGACTTGGTCTTCGACCCGTTCGTCGGCTCGGGTACCGTCCTGCTCGAAGCGCAGCTTCGGGGCATCGCGTCCATCGGCGTGGAACAGAACCCCGTCGCGGCACTCGTCAGCCGTGTCAAAGTGCGCGCGGAGGAGGTTGGCGACGCAGAGACGCGGCTTGATGAGGTCCTCGCGGCAGCGAAACGGTGCCGCCGTCCCACGATCCCGTCGACCGCGCTTGGTCGCTGGTACGCGCCGCAGGCGCTTTCGGCGTTGGGAAGGCTCCTCACCGTCATTTCGGAGGCCGCCGACCTATCCGCCGCCGATCGGGAAGTGGCGATGCTGTGTCTGGTGCTGACGGCGCGGCGCGTCGCGACAACCGACCCGCGGATTCCCGTCCCGGTGCGCACGCAGAGGAACGCGGCCGCGACCGCCTCGGATGTGTGGGAGGCGTGGGGTGCCGAGGCGACGGCGATGGTGGCGAAGCTCGAGCGGCTGCCGCGGCGCCGTCCACCCGCGCACGTGTGGACTGGCGACGCGCGCGATCTCGACATGTGGCCCTCGCCAGAGGAGGCACGCACCACCCTGCTGCTCTCAAGCCCCCCGTATGGCGCGGCGCAGAAGTACGTGCGGAGCACGAGTCTGGAGGCGGGCTGGTTGGGGCACGCGCCAACGGGACGGACCGTGCACATAGAGCATGGCAACATCGGCCGCGAACATCTTTCCGCGAAGGATGCGACACTGACGACCGCCGACGTGTGGAGCCCGAGCCTCCGCGGCCTCCTCGAAGGCATCGGCAGGAAGGACGCACGCCGGGCAGCCATCTACCTGACGTACTTCGTCGACATGCAGGCGGCGTTCACGAACGCACGCACCACGGGCGTGAAGCGGATCGCTCTCGTGACCGGTACAAACAGCGTCGTAGGGAGCACTCTGCACACAAGCCAGCATCTCGCGGAGATCGTGCAGTGTCTGGGCTACCAGCGGACGCTGTCTGTGCGCGACCCGATCCGTGGCCGGACACTGCTGACCGCCCGGCGCAACGGGACGCCGTCGCCCGCAGAGCACATCGACGTCTTCGAGGTGAATCCAGATGCTTGAACTGGGTGGTGCAGACGAGGACGAAGCAGGCGTCCGCCGACGTATCAAAGTGCTGTCCGAAGTGCTGTGGGAAGGAAACGGCACGGTCCCCGATGTGAACCGGTGGCTGGAGAACTTCACCGGCAAGACCGAGAATGTCTCCGTTCGGGTGGAGCAATCCCACGCAGCTCACCTGCTGTCCCACTTCACGTACTTCGGGTTGCGTGAAGTACGGGAGCTGCTCACGGCGATGTACCGAGACCTCTTCCGGTACGAGATCATCCAGCGCATTCGGGCCGACGCGGGCGGACGCTCTGATGCGGAGTACCTCCAGGCCGAGTACGAGGCGCAGCTGGCACGCACCAGGTTTCTGGGCGTCGGCAACCCGTCCGAGAGCGGAACGCACCTGCTCTACTACTTCCGCCAGGACAACACCCTCGACAAGGAACTGTTCCCGAACCCCTACCAGATCCTTTCCCACTCGAGCGATGACAATGAGTTCCGGATCGCGGACCCCGAGCTTCGACGCGTGGTGTTCATCGACGATGTGCTCGGCACTGGCACTCAAGCGGTGCAACACAACGTGGACTTCGTTGAGCTTCTCCGCGCAGCCGCGACCCGCAGCGGCCAGGATGTTGAGATCTGGTACCTCACGATGTTCGCGAAGCCGAAAGGACTGGACGCGGTCCGCGACCTGGGCTTTGACCGGGTGGAAGCCGTCCATGAACTGAACCAGTCGCAGCTCACCTTCAGCGAGGAGTCCCACGTGTACTCGGACCCTCCGCCGGGGATCGAGCGAGACATCGGGCGCATGGTCGCTGAGCGCTACGGTGCTGACCTGGCGCCGGGAAACTGCTTCGGCTTCGGGGACGGCCAGTTGATGCTGGGCCTGCACCACAACGTTCCCGACCACACCCTGCCCATCTTCTGGGTCAACGACAGTGTCGTGGCGTGGGAGCCGGTGTTCCGCCGCTACAAGAAGGAGCTGGGGAGTGATGCGTAGCCCGTTCGAGGTGACGAAAGCGGTCGACCTCAACGACCCGCAGATCGAACGGACCTACGTCGCGTTCGCCGGCCGTGAGCGCGCTATCGTCGACCCCGCCAGCCCGATGCCGCAGTTTCTCACTGGGGTCAAGGGCGGCGGTCGTACGCACCTGATGCGGCACTTCTCGTTTCCGCTGCAGAAAGCGCGAGGTACCAGACCGCTCGCCGAGATCCAAGCTGACGGCTACCTCGGCGTGTACTTCCGATGCAGCGGCCTCAACGGCAGCCGGTTCGTCGGAAAAGGACAGAGCGCGGACATCTGGTCGTCCGCGTTCGCGTACTACATGGACCTGTGGCTGTCCGAACTGCTCATCGCCACGGTGCGGGATGTGGGGGAGTCCGAGAGCTGGGCGGAGGTAGATGTGGCCGACGTGTTCGACGCGGTCGCGGGCACCATTCAGTTGTCGGCTGAGGAGAGCGTCGGGGCGGGGCGCTCGCTGTCGGACGCGCTGGCACGGCTGTCCGCGATCCGAGGCGATCTCGACTGGGTCATCAACAACGCCGCTCACACCGGCCGGCTGGACATCAACATCCGCTCCAACCCGGGCGAGCTCGTCTTCCGGGTCTGCCAGGCCGTGAGCAGGCTCCCGGGTTTTGAGGGGATCCGGGTGACGTTCCTCGCCGACGAGTACGAGAACCTCGCCTATGACCAGCAGATCTACTTCAACACCCTGATCCGTGAGAAGGAAGCACCGGCGACGTTCCTGGTCGGTGGTCGAAGCTGGGGTATCAAGACGCACAGGACATTGAGCGCGGGTGAGGAGAACAAGAAGGGCAGCGAGTACGAGATCTACACGATTGAGGACACGTACGCGCGCGACCCCAAAGCGTATGAGGCGTTCTGCCGCGAGTTGATCAGCGTGCGGTTGCGAGAGTTCGAACTCAGCGCCGGAGAGGCGGAGACCTGGATAGGTCGACTGTCGTTCGAATCCGACGATCGGTTCTTCAGCAAGCGCCTCGGAGCCGTCCTTGAGAAGTACGCGCCGCACGAACGTCCCTACCTCACGCGGCTGCGTACCGCGACCCAACGCGCGCGTTCCGCCGCCGTCGCCGATGACGTGTGCGCCGCAGTCGCCCTGCCCGACTACCCGCTACTGGAGAAGCTGGCGGTTCTTAAGTTCTACCAACACTGGGCCAGCGGACAGACACCGTCTGCCGAGACTGCATCGAGGGCTCGCGTGTGGGTGGAACCACTCATCGAGGGCCGCGAGAGCAGAGAGCTTGCGAACTTCTTCAAGCAGCGCAAGAGCGACGCGGTCGCCCAGATCTACAAGGAAGCGAACCGGCGCACCGCGTATGCCGGTTTCGGTGAACTCGTCGGCATGTCCGGATTCCTCCCGCGCAGCCTCCTCATGATCCTCAAGTACGTGTCGCATTGGGCGGACTTCCACGGTGAGGACGTGTTCAGCGGAGCCGTTCCCATTTCGGAACGGGCGCTCAGTGAAGGAGTGCTCGACGCAGCACGGTGGTATCTCGCCGACGCGAAACCGCTCGGCACCGAAGGCGAGGAATGCGAGATCGCGGTGAGACGGCTCGGCGTCTACCTGCAATCGATCCGGTATTCGGACAAACCGAGCGAGATCGACATCACGACATTCTCATCGCCGCTGACGGGAGTGTCAGAGGACGCTCTGAGCGTCCTGGAACGGTGCCTTGACCATGGCCTTCTCGTTGAAGTGATTGGAGGTCGAGCCGCTCGCAATCACGGCTCACAGCATCGGAAGTTCCAGCTTCACCCGATGCTGACACCTTTGTGGGGGTTGAAGCCCGGCCGGCGCGGGGACGCGACGTTCAGCAGCGAGACCATCGAAGCGATCTTCAGCCCCGCCGTATCGGAGCTCTCCTTCTCCCGTGCACGTGAATCCCTGGAACTCGCGCTGAACGCTCCATTCGGTCGTTCAATCGACACCCGAGACCCGCTGTTCTGATGAGCATCGAATACTCCGCGTTCCGGCGGGCGAAGATCACGTTGGCGCAGTTGCCCGCGCAGCATTACGACCTGTTCCTCTCCTCGTTCAACAGCTCGAGACGAGTTCAACTCCTCGCGGACGCGGTCAACGCGACGCGGAAGGTGTGGATCGCCCATGAGGAGTACGCCTACACCAGTGCCGAACTTCCCGACGGTGAGCTCGTCAACGCGTCGCAGGCCATCGCCCCGGCGGAGTCGTGGGCGGAGGTGCTCCACCATCTTGGCGGTGCGACCGCACTGGCAGGGATGCGAGTTGCCATCGACATCACCGGGATGATGCGCCCACACATCGCCATGCTGCCGTTCGCGCTGAAGCGGGCAGGAGTCGACGAAGTCACGGTCTACTACTCCGATCCAGAGTCCTACGTTCAGGGTGAGCGCACGCGATTCACCAGAGGGCCGGTCGCTCGGGTAGGGCTCATCCCCGGGATGGAAGGTGCCCATACCAACCGCCCCAGCCCTCGCGACGCGCTCATCATCGGCGCTGGATACGACCACGGACTGGTCAAAGCTGTTGCGGATGACAAACCCAACGCTGAGCATGTGATCCTGCTGGGGCTGCCGAGCTTGCAACCGCATATGTATCAGGAGAGTGTCCTGAAGCTGGAGAACGCTCGCGAGTCGATACGGGACTACCGGCCCGCAACGCGATCCTTCGCGCCAGCGAACAACCCGTTCGCAACGGCGCAGGTCATCGCGGCGAAGGTCGTCGCATTGGGGGAACTTGACCACGTCTACCTGACCGCGGTCGGCACGAAGCCGCAGGTCCTTGGCTTCGCTTGGTACTACTGGTGTGAGGCAGCTGGGCAGAACACCAGCTTCCTGTTCCCGTTCGCCGAGCGGTATGAGCAGGACACGACTAACGGAATCGCGACCATCCACGAGTACTTGCTCGAACTCGGTTTTGTGCGTGACCTTGGACGCCCGAAGGCTGCCGCGAAGATGTAGACACGCTTCGCGTATCACGACGCGATCCCGGCTACCTGTCTCAATGACTGCAACTGACGGCAGCCGCCTGCGGTCTAGCCCCGAGGACCGCACGCCAATCCAACGCTTGACGATGCATGCGGCCCAGTACCGCCCGGTTGAGGATCGATCGTCGGCCTTTGCTCGCTTCCGGCTCGGTTAGTTGCCGCCGACTTGGAAGACGCCGATTTGTGTGGTGCCGTCGGACTCGTAGACGGGGATGTGATGCACGGTCCCGGCGTTCTGCTCCTGCCAGCGGAGGGCCTCTTCGGGTGAGGTGAATGATTCGGCGGCGGTGGTCCCGTTGGCGTCGTTCAGGTCGCTCTGCCAGACGTAACCGGGCTGACCGTCGGTGGTCACCACGGCGATCAGATCGGGTTCGCCGTTGTCGTTGATCACCCCGTATGTGAAGCCGTTGTCGTTGACCGCCCAGGCGTTGGTCGCCGCGTGCACCCACGTCGCAGTCAGCGACCACACCGCATCTGCCGTGGTTGCGATCGTGACCTGGTTTCCGGTGATCGCGTCGACGGGGACCGTGTAGGTGGTGGGGCGTGTGGTGTCGTCGATGGTGGTGCATGTCACGGACGCGCCGTCGTCAAAGGTGAAGGTGCCAGGTGTCAGGCAGGTCAGCGACACGGCGACGCCGGTCGCATCGGCCGGTCGCTCCCCGAGTGGCAGGGCGCCGGTGCCGGCGAAGGTCCCCGATACAGCCGCGGACAGGTCGGTGGTCATGGTCCCGCCCGGGAGGGGGAGCAGCCCGGTGGCGGCGGCCGCGGCGGTTCCGCCGAGGGCCAAGGTCAACGCCAGCCCGCCGGTGAGCAGGACACGCCGGCGACGCCGCGGCTGGGCGGTCGTGGTGACGTGGTCGACCAGTCGGGCCCGGAACGCGGTGGCGAACTCGGGGCTCATGCGTGTGGTGTTCATGTCGCCTCCTGGGAGAGGTAGCTGGCGAGAGTTTGATGCCCGAGTTCGCGCTTCAGTGCGTGACGGGCGCGGTGCATGCGGGTGCGGGCCGCACCTGGCGAGATGCCGACCGCGGCGGCGGCGTCCGTGATCGAGTAGTGCTCGAGCGCGACCAGCGCGAACAGTTCCGCGTCCGTCCGCCCGAGCATGCCCAGCGCCGCGGCGAGGACCTCGTCGTCGGTGAGCTGGTCAAGGACGATGTCCTCCGCGGACCGTGCTGGCGACCCGTGCGGCAGCCCCTCCAACAGCGCACCGTATCGTCGTTTCGCGCGGTCGAGGTTCCGGCACGTGTTCGTGGTCGTGACCAGCAACCACGGCAGAGGCGACCCGTCGACCCGCCGCACCCGATGCCGCCGACGCCACAACTCCAGGAACGCGACCGCGGTCGCGTCCTCAGCATCGTGCACGTCCTGGAGGATCCGGTACGCATGCCGGAACACACGATCACGGTGGAGATCGAAGATCAGCCCGAACGCATCACCATCACCGGCGACACCACGCTCCCACAGCGCCTGCTCCGACCGATCCACCGCATCCATACCCTGTACTGTCCGCACTTCCTCAACCCGTTACATCCTCCTTCACGCTCGCCCATCGAACGAGAACAGAGCGATGCGCGCGACGGCCCCGCATGCGAACGATGCCCGCATGACGATCCGCGAAGTGCCGGGGTCAGCTCTTCCTGAGGTCTTCTGCGAGCATCACGAGGATGCCGCTCGGGCCGCGCAGGTAGGTGAGCTTGTAGAGATCCCGGTATATCGCGACGGCACGCAAGGGGTAGCAGCCGTGCCGAGCGGCGACCGAGAGAGCCGCTTCGATGTCGTCGACCGAGAAAGACACGCGATGCATCCCGATCTCGTTGGGTCGCGTGGGTTGGTGTCGATTGCCAACGGGTGGATGTATTCGAAGAGTTCTACCTGTCCGTCGCCCTCGGGTGTCTGCAGCAGCGCGATCTTCGCATGGTTGCCATCGAGTCCGACCGCCGTGTCCGCCCACTCCCCGCTCACCTCGTCTCGGCCGATGACGGTCAGACCGAGATCTGTGAAGAACGCGATCGCCGCCTCGAGATCCCGGACTGCGATTCCCACGTTGACCATCGAGATGCTCATGCGTCGCATCCTAAGAGAGCACCCAGCGAACGTCGTGCGTCTGGGCCGCGACTCACCCCTTGCGCGCATTGTCCGTTTGGGATCCGCACAGCTAACTACAATCTGCGAGTACCAGATCGATCCAGTCCCGCCGCGGGAGGTCGGCGATCGCGTCGCGGCTGAACCAGCCAAGCTCGACCAGCTCATCCATGTCAGGACGCGGAGCGCTGATGAGACGACACCTGTACGCGGTGGTCACGTATGCGACGCGGTCACCGTTGGGGTACTCGGCCATCAACGGCGCACCGCCGTACGCTCCCACGATCCCGTCGATACGAATGCGGGCGCCGGTTTCTTCCAGGACCTCGCGTGTGACCGCGTCGACGGGGGTCTCGCCGGGCTCAATGCCGCCACCGATCAGACTCCACAGGCTGGACTGTGCGTCACGAGCAAGAAGGAAGCGGTCACCGTCGCGGATGACCGCGGTCACCGCAGGGAGCAAGAGCAGATCATTGCCGATGCGCCGGCGAATGGACTCAACATAGTCAGACCGTGGCATCCAGGAAGCGTAGCCAGCCGACGCGCCACACCACTCATACGACCCGGCCGCACTTGAACCCGGAACTGCCCGGTGGCGAACACCTGCATCGATGCATGACCGCAGATCTGACTTGAGTAGGCCGCGCGCCCGATCTTTTGGTTCCCTCGGCGGGCACCGCCCGCTTGCGGATGGTTTTGCAGCGGTGCCCCGGGATCAGGTGGTCGGGTTCACGGGCACCGCTCGACGACCGATTGTCAGCCATGCGACCGGACCCAGGAATGGGACGAGAAGAACGACGAGAGTCCAGATCAACGCTTGCGTCGCTGTGAGCCTCCGAGCCGATCGTGCGAGCATCACGAGCGCAGCGATTGTGAGCGCGATGACGAGCACGGTCACGATCGACCAGACGATGTCGTAGCCGACAGGGATCAACGGGTTGTGCTCGTCACTCACACCGCCACACTACGGGTCGATGTCGTACCGCTTTGACGCACCGGTGCATCCGTCTCAAATGCACCCGGACGCCCCATCAGCGCGCGGCCCGCCTGGGAATCCGGTTCGCGCGAAGGCGCCTTACAGCGACAGGTCGCGGATTCAGTGCCGATTCCTGCGCGGTAGGGACCCCCGGGAGGAACAGACTCTCGGAAGTAGAGTGCTCAGCGTGAGTAAAACGACGAGAGCCAAGTTCCCGGTATGGGCAACGCTCGTCCTTCTGGCGTGCTTTACCGCGGGCGCGGCCGTTGCGTGGGGGGCGGGTGTGGTCTTCCTTGGGTCAAGTCCCGTGGTGTGGTGTCACTCCGGTTGCTTCCTGATGGTG
>CERQ01126262.1_pt1 | contig 22988 bp, 29 predicted proteins | sample 530711 | NCBI WGS metagenome assembly CERQ01 (sample SAMEA2620882, study PRJEB7988) | marine metagenome | biome: marine biome (ENVO:00000447); feature: mesopelagic zone (ENVO:00000213); material: "saline water (ENVO:00002010), including plankton (ENVO:xxxxxxxx)" | depth 850 m | reverse complement strand
TTAAGCGCGCCGTGGACGCAGGCCGTGCATTTTTAAGCGTGCCAGTCTTAGACGACCCAAATATCGGTGAGATAAAGCAGACAGCTTTCGAAGGTCCAGCCAATTTCGATTTCTTCGAAACGATGCGTGATCACAAAGACCTCATCCGCGAGAGCGGTGCATCTCGAAATAAGTGGGAATACAACAATCGCTCGAAGGCACTCTTTGAACACCGGTGGGCGTCTATACACATCGCAGCCGCTTTTGCCCAATTAATTGAATTCGAAAAAAGACGTCTCGGCAAAGACATCTGCGCGAGAGACCTGTGTCGCGGCCTGCTTTTATCAACTAACGATCAGCCTGCCCTTTGCTCAGATTTGGCCAACTGGGCGAATGACTATGCATTGCGAGCGAGGCACTTCCCGATGCTTAAAACGCGTCCCCTAATTCACGTTCGCTACGCTCGTTAGGGTTACCCCCCCCGAAATCAAAGAACGACCTGCTCTCCGGGGCATGAGGTATTGCGTCCGTAGAGTTCAGCGCGGCGGCAAACATATTGCGGCTGCAAACCATAGAGGACCGGCATATGAGCCAACTTCTAACGACCGAAGAAGCCGCTGAACGGCTTGGCTTCAAGCATGCAACATTACAGCAATGGCGGTGGGCGGGCCGCGGGCCGAGCTTCGTCAAATTTGGTCACTACGTTCGTTATCGCAGCGACGACTTGGACGAGTGGGTGAAAGGGAGACCTTCCTTCCAGTCGACCAGTGAGGTCTCGGCAAATGGGAAGGCATAATAAAAATGGCCGCCCCGTTGCGGGAGGCGGCCGTGACCCAACTGACGGGAAGGATCGACTGCGTTTTTACAGCGAGCCCGAACGCCGCGCAAGCCTCTCGCTCGTCTATCTCCAGCCGGAATGGATGGGCCAGCTAGAACGCCATCCTGAGCCACCTAGGCGGGCTACCCGCTGGCGGTCTAACGGCAAGGTCATTCGCGTCGACATGAAGCCCGACGGCTGGCGCATCCGCCAGGTCGGCGATCTCTTCGAGGTCTGCAAATTCATGCCCTTCTGCGTGCCCAGCGCGCGTTGGCTCGTCCTTGGCACTGCGCCCAGTCTCGAAGTTGCCCGTCAGGCGATCGACATGCTTCTCAAAGAGGACAAGCGCCCTGTCTGGCCGGAGGTGCTGGGATGAGCGATCTATCCTTTCACGTTCACCAGTTCGTCCCTGACGCCGCCGGTGCAGAACTGGCTCATCGTATCGCGCTTCTGAAGGCCCGTGATTACGCTGCGGCGCTCCGCTCACGGACCCCCTGCGAACATTCAATCTCATTGGCAGCCTACGCTCATGAAGTGGCAGGCGACTTCGTTTTTGCATCGGTCGACGAGCCCGCGCTGAAGCTTGCAGTAATCTACTGCCGTGCCGTGCTTCAGGCTGCGCTGGCGGCCGAAACCTTGGAGCGCTGTCAGTGAAGATGGACCGCTTCGAGGACATAGAGCCCGAACTTGAACGTCGTTCGGCCGAACTTCACGGTGAGATGCCGACGCCTCACCTGCCTACCCTCGCCCTCGCGCGCCTAGCCGATATTGATCCGGAGCCTAAGCGCTTTGCCGTTGGACGCCTCGCGCCTGCTGGCGAAGTCACGTTGTTCACGGGACCTGGTAGCGCTGGCAAGTCACTTCTGGCCCAGCAGATCGCGACGGCCATTGCGGCCGGATCGACAACGCTAGGCCTTGAAATGGTGAATGGTCCTGCGGTCTACGTGACCTGCGAAGATGATGAGCGCGAGCTTCATTGGCGACAAGCGCATATCTGCAAAGCCCTCAACGTACCAATGGCTTCGCTGGATGGCCGACTGCTTCTGTCCAGTTTGCGAGGGCGTCTCGACAATGCTCTGGAGGTCATGAAGGAAAAGGGCGAACCGGAGCCGTCACCCCTCTACAAGCTTCTGAGCACAACCATTCGAAGCCGCGGCGCGCAGATACTTTTCCTCGATAACCTGGCCCATCTTTTCGTTGGCAACGAGAACGACCGCGGAGAGGTCACGCGCTTCGTCAATCTGCTCAACCGGCTGGCCGGCGAGACTGGCGCTGCCATCGTCCTGCTCGGCCACCCCAACAAGAGCGGCGACGACTATTCCGGTTCGACAGCCTGGCTCAACGCCGTCCGATCGCAGTTCAACATCGAACACGAGCTCGACACCGATCTGCGCACTCTCCGTGTCGGTAAGGCGAACTATGGGCGCAAGGGCGAGATTTGCCGCTTCCTATGGATAGATTGGGCGTTCGTACTGGAAGATGATCTGCCGCCCGATCGTGCCAAGGCCTTGCGCGATACAGCCGAAGCTACTGCGGACAACGGCATCTTTCTGGCCTGCCTCCGTGAGTCCGTGAAGCAACAGCGCAACGTGTCCGAAAAGACATCCAGCGCCTATGCACCGACCCGCTTCGCTCGCATGGCGCAGAGCAAGGGCATCGGCAAAGATCGCCTCGAAAAAGCGATGGAACGGCTGTTCAATATCGGCGCGATCGAGCGCGGTGAAATGCCTTGGAATGATGGTCACCGGCATGCCGTCATTGGCCTGCGAGAAACTGCGGGAGACGCTGCGGGAAACCCCGCGTGAAACACTTGCGGGGGACGCGGGAGACCACCTCTCAACCTATTGATTTTACTGCGGGGGGCTGCGGCGCAAACACACCCTTATACTACGTATACTCGGCGCGCCTCCTTTGAGGGAGGGCGCGCCGGTAAAATACAGGACGGGATTGTGGCCAGACCTCCCCACTCAGTTGACACCTATCGCGCATGCGCAAGGCTTGACCGACCGCTCACCGTTCCCATTTCCAAACCGAGAGGATGGAGGCATTCATGGTGTATCGGGTGGAACACTGGAAAGCTGGCGAGAAGATACTCGACGCCGCGTGGATCGATTCCCTTCCATCACTGCAGGCCCAAGCAGTGCGGGACATCGAACATGGCTATGCCGATCGCATCGAGGTTTTCACCGAATCTGGCGAGAGATGCTTCCAGTGTCCGCGACAACGATCGACGGCCTAGCCCTGCCAAAGCAGGCTCACACGCGCGCGTGTGCGAGGCACGAAACACATCGAAGAGCCCGTCCAGATAATTCGCGATTAGTTGGCCAAGATCCGTAGGCCATTGAAAATGCTAGAGGCGGCGTTGAATCCGCGGCTCAAATTTGGGGGGGCGCCGGAAAATAAGCGAATAGGAAGCGCGAAATCAAAGAACGACTTGTCTAAGGTCGTCCAAGTTATCCTCACTCCATCGTCGGCATCGTGCTGACCAGCCTTCGCACCAGCCGAGGCCCAACATGGAGTGACTCGAATGCAGTTCTTTACCTCCCGCCAAGTCGACCTCGAAGACGAACGCCGCCGCAAGGCTGGTACCCTCAAGAACGGCGAGCGAGTGTCCTTCGATCTGCTGATGCGCGACGGATCGAGCAGCTCCACCTTCCTCACCGATAGCGTCACCCTGACCGACGCCGAACGCAATCTCGCCGTCCAGCGCGCCATGAACGTGCACTTGAGCCACCAGCGGTATTCTTCCAACCCGCTGCCCTTCACCGATGCACAGGCCGCGGACGCCATCCAGAAAGCCAGGCGATCGATATCCAGCATCAGATCGAGCGCAGTCTTCTGGCTCAACAGATCGCACACGGGGAAATTGCCGACGCAGCGCGAGCAGAAGCCTTGCTGGCTCAGAAGCAGGCGGCTGAGCAGGAAGCGCTACGGCAGGGCCAGCAATCGCCATTTCAGCAGTATATCTCGGACCTGCGGGACACGCAGGCGAACATGTCGCTGGAACTGGAAAGCCTCGGGGTCGATGTGCTTGGCACTTTCAACGATCGCCTCACCGACGCCATCGTTAATTTCCGTTCCCTCGGCGATGTTGGCCGTGCGGCGCTTGCCACGCTGACCGAAGGACTGGTCAAACTTGCAATCCAGCAGATCCTTGTGAACACGCTCGCTAAGCAGTTCGGTCAGAACACTAAGGACAGTGGAGAATCTGTCCAGGGAACTGCGGTGCAGATCGGTCAACTTGTCGCCCAACAGGTTGCGCTTCAGGCTGCTAATAGCTCCATTGGTGCCGCATCGGCCGCTTCGACGGCTGCTCAGGCTGCCGCCGCAGCAGCTGCATGGGCTCCTGCTGCGGCCCTTGCTTCCCTAGCCACTTTGGGGGCAAATGCAGGACCCGCCGCCGCCGCTTTGGCAACGACAGCCGCGATATCCGCAGGCATCGCAGCAACATCTGGTGCAGGCTTCGCTGAAGGTGGTCGCATCTACGGCCCCGGTTCGCCGACTTCCGACAGCATCCCGATCCGCGCGAGCCGCGACGAGTTCATGATCAAGGCCAGCGCGGCGAAATCGATCGGCTATCCGGCACTTGAGTTCATGAACCGGACCGGGGAAGTCCCCGATGTGTCGACGGCCGCCCCGAAGGCTGCAGGCTTCTCACTCTCCGCTTCAATGGATCGAGGCTTCAAGGCAGAGATCCGCGATGCTGTTGCGGAAGCTGCGCGGACCATGCCCGCAATCAATCTTTATCCAACCCTGAGCCCCGCTGCGGCGCTTGATGCGGCCCTGTCCGATCCGGGCGGTCAACGCCGCCTATTCGACTTCTTCGTTCAGAACAGTGGTGCGATCAATTCGAGGCTGTCGGGTCGATGAGCATATACGACGAACTCGCAGACGAGGTTTTCCTGCTGCTTGAGGCCCGCATGGCAGAGCGCGGTACTGAAGGCTTCGAGCAGATGAGAGACATCTGTGCTGCGCTTACCGGCGCTCTTTGGAGAACCTCCCAATGCCTGCCCTTCAAGCTCGCACCTGAGGAGTATGTAGCCATGCTTCGCGCGCACGCTGACGATATGGAGAGGCTCCATTGCGGGCCTAAACACTGAGATGAGGGAAACCCACTCCCGCCGCCTGAAGGCCTTGGAAAAAGCGCTTCGCCGCCGAAAGCTGCTTAATTCCTTCGCAGGAACTCCGATAAGCCAGCGGTCTTCAGAATCGTCTCCCCTGCGTCGCCTTCCGTTGGCGCGGCGATGGAAAAATCGAGCAATTGCTCTGCAGTTCGGATGTTGCTCGCGAGAGTTTCTAACTCTTTGGCAATCGTTTCATCGCCAATGGATGTAAAGCCATCAGCGAGTTGCGAAAGTTTGTCTGCCGGCCCCCGCAGCGCTTCTCGCGCACGGGCGGCGGCGGAAATGTCATCAAGCATTAGCGACCCCCATTATGAAGGGTTCGGCTAACGACGCACTACAATCGCGACAATTAGAATTTGGGGTTAGTTGTAGTTGCGCGAATAGATTTCGAGTGCGTTAACACGACCTTGCCGTCGTCGTTCGAACCGCTGATGAAGTGCAAATCATGCGGCAAGCGCCGGGTCATGATCCAGCCAACCGAGCAGTCTTGAGATCGCCGCTTCTCTAACGGCATTATCATTTATTAATCCTGAAATTTCAGAGCCTTGCTCATAAAGACGTAACCTTTTTAATGTTTACTAACCCTTATCGGAACAAGGGGAGGTCGCTGATGAGACTTGCAGCGTGGAAGGCGCGCGCGCCTCGCAAACAGGTGCGGCTGCACGGACGCTTGAGGCAGGAATACGACTGGCTGGATATCAGCATACGCGATCTGTCCAATCGCGGACTTATGGCAGAGGCAGACGACCCGCCCGGTAGAGGGCATTACATCGAGATCAGGCGATACAATCAAATTCTTGTCGGACGCGTCGTTTGGAAAAGTGGCCAAAAATTCGGCGTATTGCTTGCCGAAAAAATAGACATGCAGGCGATCATAGAGGGCTCCTCCGCCAAAGGCCCCAATGACAGGAGAAATTATCAGTCCCGGCCAGTCCCGTGCAGCGCTCGGATAATTGATAAGCCGAGCGATTGGCAGTGGCTGGGGCATACCGTTGAAAGGGTCGCGATTACGGCGATGGGGGTCGCCCTTTGTGCCATCCTGGTATTTGCCGTCTTCGACTTTGTAAGCACGCCGGCATCGGCAATTAGCGCTGCGCTCGCTCCATAGCCTAAAGGGCCGTTCTATCCAAACCGCAGAGGAGGCGTTTAATCGACCTCTAGCACAGGTGCCTTACGTTCTCGAAGGGATGCAATGACCTGATGATAGGCTGAGGAGTAAAAGAAGAGGGAGCGTGAGTGAGACCTATGCTCGGCGGCTCAGTTCTTGCACAGCTTCTCGGGTCGTTTGAGCTAGATTTTGCAGCTGAGAGGCTAATTGGTGATCGCCAATTTCGCTGAACCCCTTTGCCAGCGAAGTGAGCTCACTCGTATGGATTAGCAAAGTCTCAAGGGCCGCAAGCGCATCCATGGGTTCCGTCAGCAACAGTGCCTCCATTGAAGGTGGCTATCGCTCGCCAACCATGTTCACCGACAACGTAGCGCCGTCCGACCGGTTCCGCGCGTTGGCGACACTCCCTCGGCTAACTGCGGGAAGTGGCGGGCGATCATCCAACCGGTTGAGCAGTTTTGATCAAGCTGACGGTGAAGCTATCGTTCGGTTAAAATGAGCCGACCTGCATCATCTCCGGAAGCCTGATCGCCTGAACCGACCGGGCCTTCCGCGCCACCGGTACCGGCTGCAGCGCTGGTACCTGATGAGCCTTCTCCGTCACTGGGGCTAGATCCTGCCTGCGTGCTGCCCGGTTGTGTACTGCCATCACTGGACGATCCGTGGTCGCCATTACCCGAGGCCGCCGCGACAGCAAAACCATCTTCGGCCGCTTCGAATGTCATGTTGAGATTTTGTCCCCAGTACGAGCCCGCGCTTAGCAGCGCCGCCGCAATAACGGCCGTTATCATGGCGTACTCGATTGAGCTGGCGCCAAAGTTATCGCTCCAGAATTTTGCGAAGAAATGGCGGAGATGAGGCATGTCCAAGGATTGGAGGAACACCCTTAATTTTAGGTTAAAAATTTCATGCACGCGCGCGCTGAAACTGCTTCCACAGTCTACCCGGCCGCCGATTTCAGTAATCCGACTACGAAAAGAAGGACGGCAAAAACGAGAGCGGATAGAACCGCAGTCGCCGTGTACCAGATTTTATCCGACGCCTGGGGTTCAGTTTGGTCTAAAAACTCGTCTATCGCGCCCGGTGCAAAGGCTTCCTGAGGCGGGCCTTCGTCAATCGGCGATAAGAGGGCAGCGGCACTAACGACAGCCTTGGGCACCGGCCGGAGAAATTTGCATCCGTGGGAATTGCTGTCTGACCAGACAACCTCGGCGAGAACGTTTTCCGCCATTGGAAGACTAACTTCAAACTGATCGCCTACGGTGAGTTCGGCTGCAGTCTCTAGACGCAATCCATGTTCCGAAAGATCCCGAACGAGTGCACGAGCGCCATCGGATCCCGTACTGGCCTGGATCTCCAATCGCATGGCTTTTCGAGGCTTCGCCCGCCAACCGCGGAACGAGTGGTCGGTGTACATTCGGGCGATAATCATGGCTGACCTCCAAGAGGCAAGGTCAGCCACTTATGTTAAGAAAGTCTAAATCTTAACACGAGCATTCACTTAGCACCTGCGGTTCACACGCAGCGGTCGATCCTGTTGTCAGATCGGCCTGCTTGCTTACGATATGCTTATTTTCGCGATAACGGGCTAATCTGATAGCCGCAAATCACCATCGAAATCGGAAAATTTCTTCAACGATTTCATAATGGTGAGCCCTGCTGGGTTCGAACCAGCGACCTACTGATTAAAAGTCAGTTGCTCTACCGACTGAGCTAAGGGCCCGATCCACGACGCGTTGCGCGGTCTGCGGGTGGTCAACTAGGCAGGGGGCGCGGCCGGGTCAAGCGTGCATGCAGATGTCGCGTTGAAAGTCCGGTCAGGGGATCGCGCCAGTCGCCCGCGATCTGCGCGGCGGGGCCAAGCACGAAGTGGCGTTTGCGCCATTCGCGATGGGGGATCAGCAGATGGCGGTCGGCGTGGCTCCCACCGCTCCACAGCAGGATGTCGATATCGAGTGTGCGCTGACGCCAACGCTGCCCGCGGCGCTGCCGGCCGAAAGCCCGCTCCGCCCGGTTCACCAGCGCCAGCATGTCGCGCGGGCCAAGGTCCGACCGCACGATACAGGCCGCATTGGCATAGTCGCGCGCCGATGGACCGATGGCGGCGCTGCGCACGATGTCGGACATCGCCTCGACCTGCAAACCGTGGCGACCCAGCCATTGGCATGCGGCGCGCAGCACATCGGCAGGCGCGCCGTGCCGCATGTGCCGCATGTTCGATCCCAGACCGAGGAGGTAGTACTGGTCGCCCTGACCGGTCACGGTGCGGTCAGATATCCTCGGCCAGCCGCCCGTAGAGCTGCGGGCGGCGATCGCGGAAAAAGCCCATGCCCGCGCGGTGGGTGGCAGCACGCTTCAGGTCCAGCGTGGCGACCAATACGCCGGTTTCCTCGCGGCCGAACTCCTCGACATAATCGCCCCATTCGTCGCTGATGAAGCTGTGGCCGTAGAAGGTCTGGCATTCCCCTTCCCGCCCGATGCGATTGGAGGCGATCACCGGCATGCAATTCGACACCGCATGCCCGATCATCGCTCGTCGCCACATCCGGCTGGTGTCGAGATCGGCATCATAGGGCTCGGACCCGATGGCAGTGGGATAGAACAGCAGTTCCGCGCCCATCAGAGCCATGGCGCGCGCCGTTTCGGGATACCACTGGTCCCAGCAGACGCCGACGCCGATGCGCGTGCCGAACACGTCCCAAACCTTGAAACCGGTGTTGCCGGGGCGGAAGTAATATTTTTCCTCATAGCCCGGTCCGTCGGGAATATGGCTTTTGCGATAGGTGCCCATGATCTCGCCGTCCGGGCCGATCATCGCCAGCGTGTTGTAATAATGATGACCGTCGCGTTCGAAGAAGCTGGTGGGGATCGCGATCTTCAACTTTGCCGCCAGCGCCTGCATGGCGAGGACCGAAGGATGCTCGGCCGTCGGGCGGGCGAGCGCGAACAGGGACTCGTCCTCCTCACGGCAGAAATAGGGGCCGGAAAACAGTTCGGGCGGCAGCACGATCTGTGCGCCCTTGCCTGCGGCATCCTCCACCAGGGCGGAGACGGCGGCGATATTCTCACGCTCGTCATCCGAGCCGAGGGCGCATTGCAGGGCGGCGACGGTGATGCTGGTCATGCGCGGCAGATATGATGCGGGACCCCCGGTGGCAAGGTGCGGGCTGCGCGTAGCGATGGGACGGGCTGCACCGATGGACACTGGCAAGCTGCGGAACGGATTCCTATTTGAAGGGCCAAGGAGACTTTCATGAGCGTAGAAAAATCATGAGCGAGCAACAGGCAATCCTCGCCGGCGGGTGCTTCTGGTGCACCGAGGCGGTGTTCCGCGACGTGATCGGCGTCAGCAACGTGGAGAGCGGCTATATCGGCGGCGACGTCGAGAATCCGACCTACAAGCAGGTGTGCACCGGCAATACCGGCCATGCCGAGGCGATCCGGCTGACCTTCGATCCCGATGCCATCAGCTATGCCGACATCCTGGACGTGTTCATGGGCACGCATGATCCGACGCAGCTCAACCGGCAGGGCAACGATGTCGGGACGCAATACCGCTCGGCAATCTTCCCGCTGAACGATGCACAGAAAGCCGGAGCCGAGGCCGCGATCCGCCGCGCACAGGACGAGCGCGATCTGCCGGTCGTTACCACAATCGAGGAACCGACCGAGTTCTACGTCGCCGAGGACTATCACCAGGAATATTGGGAAGGCGACGGACAGCGCAATCCCTATTGCATGGCGACCATTCCGCCCAAGCTGGCGAAGCTGCGCAAGAGCTTTGCCAGCCGGTCGAAGACGACTGCGGAATAGAATCTAGCGCCGCGTGAAGCGGGCGGCGAAGAAGCCGTCCATTCCCCCTGCCCCGGCCATCAGACCGGGGTCGGTGCGGAGCCAGCCCTCGGCAGTGGGCGAGATCGGGGCGGGCAATTCGTCCGGCCCGATCGGCGCCGGTTTCAGCCTGTCGTCATTCGACAACGCCAGCGCCCTGTCTTCCCCTTCCTCGCGTTCCATCGAGCAGACCGCGTAGACGAGCATTCCGCCGGGTTTAAGCCAATCGGTGGCGCGATCGGCCAGCGATTGTTGCAAATCGGTCAGTTCGCCCAACCGCGCGGGCAGGAACCGATGGAGCACGTCGGGATGGCGGCGGCAGGTGCCGGTCGCGCTGCAGGGCGCGTCGAGCAATATGGCGTCGAATGCGCCTTCCGGCGTCCAATCGAGCGCATCGGCGGTCACGATCTGCGCCGAAAGGCCCGTGCGGCGCAAATTGTCGCGCAGGCGTTCCAGCCGCCGTTTGGATATATCCAGCGCGGTGACGTTCCAGCCGGCCGCTGCCAATTGCAGCGTCTTGCCGCCCGGTGCGGCGCAGAGGTCGAGCACGCGTCGCCCCTCACCCTTGCCCAGCAGCGCGGCGGGCAGGGTTGCGGCAAAATCCTGCACCCACCACGCGCCTTCGTCATAGCCGGGCACATCGGTAACCGCATGGCCGCGCGGAAGCCGAAGCCGTCCGCCGCCCATCGGCTCCGCCCCCAATCGCTCCGCCCATTCGCTTTCCGCTTCCGAATCGCGAAGCACGATGTCCAGCGGCGGAGGATCGACAAGACCCTGGCTGATCGCCCCGATGCGGTTCGGCCACTGGGTTTGCCAGCGTTCGGCGACCGATTCCGGCAGGCTGGGCGTATCGGGCAGGCTGGCCCCGCGCTTCGTAAGAGTGGAAAATACGCCATGCGCCAGCCGCCGCGGTCCGCCGGTCAGCAATTCAAGGCCGGTCGACACGACGGCGTGGGGCGGTGTGTCCAGCCGCAGCGCCTGCACCAGCATCAGCCGCAACACCGTGCGCACTTTCGCGTCGTCCGCAAGATTCTGCCGCGTGGCGCTGTCGATCAGATCGTCGAGATCGCGCAGCCAGCGCAGGGTTTCGGCGGCTATGGCGCGGGCAAGCGCCGCGTCGGCGCCGCGCAGGCGCGCGGTGGCGCGCGGCAGGGCAAGATCCATCGTCTCCCCCCGGCGCAATACGGCGTCGAGGACCTGCAGGGCCGCCTTGCGGGCGGGCAATCCGGCGATATCGGGCAAGCGAGGCTCCTGACGATTGGGAAAGTCCTCCCCCTAGCGGCGCTTGCCATGCTGCACCAGCCACCCCATCTTGCCATCATGACAAAGCGAGCCACGAAACGACCGGACGGGTTCGAGAAGCCTGCCCACTGGACCAACGACCCCGCCCCCGAACCGGGCAAGGGCGAACGTCACGAGGACGGCGAGAGGCCCGATCCCACGCGCTATGGCGACTGGGAAAAGGACGGTATCGCCATCGATTTCTGACGGTCGAACCCCGTCACCGGCGCGCGCCTATTGATCAATGACGCGCGTTTCGGGGTGATGCTTTTCAAGGTGGTTGCGGATGATCCGCAGGTTCTTGGTGTTCGACCGGAACACCAGATCGAACGCATCGCCGACCAGCGGAATAGCGCCTACCGCCGTATCGAAGGCGACATTCGCCCCCATCCGCCAGATTTTCCATTTGGGCATGCCCAGATTGCGGGCTTCCCAGACGATATAGGCGCCCATCGCCGCGGTGATCAGATCGCCGAGGACCGGGACGAGGCCGGCGATGGCATCCAGTCCGACCGGATAGTTGATCCCAGGGATGCGAAAGCTGCGCTCCAGCACGCGTTCGAGCATTTCGACCCTTTGACGGATCGACGCCGGATCGCTGCCCATGCCGATCGAATTCGCCTCGAACATGGGCTGAAAGCGCTCGGCTCCGGCGGTTGTCTTGTCTTCGTCCATACCCATCAAGTGGGGTTCAAGACGAACTGCGACAAGGGATGAACGCCCAACGGGTTCACCGCGAACCCTTCGACCGAGCCGCGCACAAGCGAAAAGCGGATGGGCGCGCCAAAGGGTATGAAGCCATTTTGCGCGACAAGCAGCGCCTCTGCCTCTGCGGTCAGAGCGGCGCGGCGGGCATCGTCCGGCTCGGCCACGGCTTCGGCCAGCAGCGCGTCAGCCTCGGGGCTGCAGACCGCCTCGCTGATGTCGCAATGCAGTCGATTGAGGTACCAGCGGGCCATGCGATAGGCGGCAATCTCGTCGACGAGGCGCAGGTCCGCCTTGTCCGGGTCAGCCGTCCTTTCAAGCGCGACCCCGATGGCTGCCATATCGCGCCGCAGCCTGCTGAAGAGCAGATCGCCGCCCCTGCCCGGCGGCAGCGCAATGCGCAGCTGGGGCGTACCCCCCGAATTTGCGCCTGCCCAGTTCGCTACACGATTCCGCGCGATCGCCTGCCGATCCTCAAGGCTGAGGTCGGCCCAGCGTTCCTGCGGCGGGCTGGCGCTGTCGGGGAGGCCCGCGGGTACGATGCGTGTCATCGGCACCCAGCCGCCTATATTGAACGGTTCGATCAGCGCCTCGCGGTCAATCGCCATGGCCAGCGCCTCGCGGTTGACGGCATCACTGAGGAAACCGTCCTCACGGCGCGCGACTGCAAGGCCGAACATGCCGGATACGGGGTCGAGCCGTATTGCGCCGCGCAGCAGTCCCCCCATCCGCACGAACGGCAATCCGTCGATATTACCGCCCAGCAGCACTTCGGCACGGCCGTCCTGGAAAAATTCGACCGCTTCCCTTGGCGGCAGGATGCGCAGTTCAAGCGGATCGGCCGAGGTGAACGGATTATCCGCACCTTCCGGAAGCGCGGGCGCAAGCAAGCGCGGTTCGCCCGCGCGATCGGTGTCGATCACCAGCACATGCGGATTGACGCGGCCGGTCTGAAACGACAGTTCGGGCCCCGCCAGCAGGTTCAGGAATTCGGGAACGGGGGATTTCAGGCGGATTTCAACGACGCGGCTCGTCCGCGCATACACCGCTTCGATCGCCTCCAGATCAAGACCGAGGGCCGTTCCGTCCTGATCGTCTATTGCGCGCAGGAGCATACGCCTGATGTCACGCGCATCGATCGGTTCGTCGTCCGCATCGCGCATGGCGCGCAGGCGAAAGATGTAGCTTAGCCCGTCATCGGTGACGATCCAGCTTTCCGCCAGACCGGGCGAGATGCGCCCTTCAGTGTCGAAATCGACCAGCCCCTCATGCGTTGCCGACACCAGCGCGGCCCCTGCAGGATCCGATTTGCCATCGTCGGAAAGCGCAGCGGCCCTGTCGCCGACAAGCACCACGTCAATCGGCGCGTCGCCCTCGCTGCTGCAGGCCCATAGCGCGGCAGCCATTGTCAAAGGCGCAAGCAGCCGGCCAAAGGAGATACGCATCATGAGCCGGGTTCTAGCAAGCGGATCGGCGGTCAGCCATCCGCGAACACCGAAAAATCAATCGTCTGCGCCGGGTCCGGAATTCTGCGGAACGGCGCCGTTAGCCTGACCATCCGCCGAGCCATTTTCGGGCAAATCGACATTGGCGACCGGAAACTGGACGAGCGAGGAGCGAATCGGCTCATCGAAGGCAATGCCGCAGCGATCGCCAGCCGCCCATGCGACATGGCCAGCCACCATGCCGATATTGTGAAGATCGATATAGACCCGGGTTCCACGCGACACGCGCATCGACCCCTCGGCCATCACTCCGGAATCCGAAATATTGCGGAGCTTTACCTCGTAAGGCGGACCGTCACGCTCCAGCCTCAGCTCTGCCACGAGGAAGAGCGAGTCGCGGCCGTGCCTGCGGTTATCCTGGCGGTCGATCATCGCTCGATTCCCTGGGGATTGCATATCCATAACATGGACAGCCGCACTGCCTGCCCAACCCGATATGCATTCAGTAGAGAAAGAGGACTAAGAAAGTCTAAAGCGCATTCGGACTATCCCCAACGACACATTTCTGTACCGCATCGGGACATCGAGCGCTCGGCTCATGGCCGAATTGGCTCGCTTTGGCGCATCGACGCATGCGCCGCCGCTTAATCGTCGCGCGAGATCTTTTCGCGGCGCTCGTGCGCTTCCTGCGCTTCGACCGTCATCGTGGCGATCGGGCGGGCGATCAGGCGGCCCAGGCCAATCGGTTCGCCGGTGACCTCGCAATAGCCATATTCACCCTCGTCGATGCGGCGCAGGGCCGAATCGATCTTGGCGATCAGCTTGCGCTGACGGTCGCGCGTGCGAAGCTCGATGCCCCAGTCGGTCTCGCTCGACGCACGATCGTTGAGGTCCGGCTCGCGGATCGGGCCTTCCTGCAGGTTCTGGAGCGTTCCGGCGGACACGTCGAGGATCGACTGCTTCCATTCGGTGAGAAGGCGGCGGAAGAAATCCTGCTGCCGGGCGTTCATATAGGGTTCGTCAGCGCTGGGCAGATATTCGCCAGCGAGTGCGCTGCGTGCCGCGGCCAGATCGTCCATTTCGCTTCCGGTCGCAAGGTTCATGCTCGTTGCCATCCCACCTCCAGATGCCGCGCAGATGTCATTGGACCCCTTTTGACGACAAATGTGAAATCCCGATGCGCGGCCCTATAGTTGCCCGACGATTCGGGCACAAGCGCGCATTACGGCTGCGGTCTATTCGTGCACAGATTAAGCTTTCCCGAACGGCGTCCCGATGTTCGAATCCGGCGCGGGATTATCGTTAACGCCTTGTTGACCATCATCATCCACACTTGTGTCAGGCCGGCCGGGGGGCTGGCGACGAACAGGGGGTTTCGAATAATGGTGCAGCTGGGACAGGAAAATTTCGCGAATGCAAAGCCGATCGCGTCCGCCAAAGGCGGCGTTGCGGGTTACATCGATCTTCACCGGGCCCTGGCCAGCGCAGGCGACGATCAAGCGCTGTTCGAACTGGGCTGCGCCTATTCGACCGGTAGCCACGGCGTGGCCTGCGACCTGATCGAGGCGCATAAATGGTTCAATCTCGCTGCTTCGAAGGGGCACGAGGATGCACCGCATTGCCGGTGCGAGATTGCCGAAGAAATGACGCCGCGCGAAATCGCCGAGGCGCAGCGGCGCGCGCGGGCGTGGCTGCTCGAACGCTCGGCGCTGAACGGCTGAGGCGTATCAGCCCTTTCGGAAGGGCGCCATTTCGCGCAGCGCTTCCTGCTGCAAGCCGATCCCTGCGCGTTCCTGCCTGAGATAATCGGCGACGGCCTGCCGGAAGCCTTCGTGCGGAATGAAATGGGCCGAGTGTGTCGTCACCGGCTCGTATCCTCGGGCAAGCTTGTGCGAACCTTGCGCGCCCGCCTCCACCCGTGGGAGACCGCGGGCGATCGCGGCGTCGATGGCCTGATAATAGCATATTTCGAAATGCAGGAAGGGCCGATCGACCAGCGTGCCCCAGTAACGGCCGTATAACGCCTGCGGTCCGGCAAAGTTCAGCGCGCCCGCGATGGCCATGTCGCCTTCATAGGCGAGGATCAGCACCACATCTTCCTTCATGCGCGTGCCGAACAGGTCGAAGGCTTCGCGCGTCAGATAGGGATGCCCCCATTTGCGCGACCCGGTGTCCTGATAGAACAGCCAGAACGCATCCCAGTGCTCGGGCCGCAGCGCGTCGCCCGACAGGTGCTCGATCCGCAGCCCCTCGACGGCGCGGGCCCTTTCCTTGCGAATCGCCTTGCGCTTGCGCGAGGCGAGCGTGGCAAGGAATTCGTCGAAATCCTCGAACCCGCGATTGGTCCAGTGGAACTGGATGTCCTGCCGGATCAGCCAGCCGGCTTCCTCGAACAGGCGGATCTGGTCGGGCGCGATAAAGGTTGCGTGGGCAGACGACAGCCCTTCGTTCACCACCAGCGTTTCGGCACCTCGCAGCATGATCCGCGCGTCGTCTTCGTCCGCGGCCAGCACGCGCGGACCGGTGGCGGGCGTGAAGGGGACGGAGATCTGAAGCTTTGGGTAATAATTGCCCCCTGCCCTCTCCCACGCATCGGCCCAGGCGTGGTCGAAGACATATTCGCCCTGGCTGTGCGACTTGAGATAGGCGGGGAGCGCGGCGCGTGGCGGCGCTACGCCATCCCCCAGCACGAGCGGGGCGGGTGCCCAGCCGGTGCCCGGACCCACGCTGCCCGATTGCTCCATGATGTCGAGGAAGCGGTGGCTGGTGAACGGATTGCCGGATGGGTCCAGCGCGTCCCAGTCCTGCTGAGGAACCGTGCCGACCGATCCGGCGAGGCGGATGGCGAGATCGCCTTCGCTCACCCTATGCCTTTCCCTTCCGCGATCGGCGCATCGGCATGAATCGCGGCGCGCGCTGCCAGTTCGGACGAGCGGATCGTCCAGCTGAGCACGGGAAGCCCCCTGGCGCGAAGCCGGGCAATTCTTGGATCGGGAAGGTCGGCAATGTCACAGGCGATGAAATCGGGATCGATCCATCGGATCGCAAGACCCCGCCATGCCGCGAATCCGGCTTTCCCGCCGCTCGCGCCCCACTGGCGTCGTCCGATCACCAGACCGGTGGGATGGCGATTGGTGCGGCGGCGCAGCCAGCGGACGATGCGCGGATCGAAGCTCATCATCGCGGCAGGCCCGCGATAGGCAGCGAGCGCATCGCGTGTGGCACGGGCAAGCGGCCGCCAGTCGACGTCGCGGCGGGACTTGATCTCGACCAGAATCGGTACGCGGCCCGCAACCAGCCGCAGGACTTCTGGAAGCGTGGGGATATGGCCGCTCTGTTCGCACAGTGCGATACGCCGAAGTTCGGCGGCGGTTCGCTCGCGGACCGCGCCCGTTTCGGCGGTCAGCCGGTCGAGCGTCCAGTCGTGAAACACAATGGCCTGCGCGTCGCGGCTTTGCTGGACATCGCATTCGATGCCGTGTCCGGCCGCAATGGCCGCGCCGAACGCAGGCAGGGAATTTTCAAGCGGACCGCCCGGCTGGTGCAATCCGCGATGGGCGTAGGACCAGCCGGTCAGCCATGAGGGACGGTTATGCGGCAACGCCCCCGCCCATGGATCAGGCCGGCCTTACCGCGAAAATCGCATCCACCTCGACCGCGGCGCCGAGTGGTAGGACGGGGACGCCGACGGCGCTGCGGGCATGGCGGCCATTCTCGCCGAACACCGCCATCATCAGGTCAGACGCGCCGTTCACCACCTTGGGCTGGTCGACGAAATCGCCCGTCGAATTGACGAAGCCGCCCAGCTTGACCACGCGCTCCACCCGTTCAAGGCTGCCGAGCGCGGCCTTGGCCTGCGCAAGGATCATGATGCCGCAGGCCCGCGCCGCATTCACCCCGTCGTCAAGCGTGACGCTTTCGCCCAGCCGCCCCTTGACGATCTGGCCATCGACGAAAGGTAGTTGTCCGGAGATATGCAGCAGACCGCCATGCTCGACCGTGGCGACATAGCTGGCCACCGGGGCGGCCGGTTCGGGCAGGGTGATACCCATGTCGTACAGGCGCTTGTCGATACTCTTCACGCTCATGCATGCTCCTTGATGCGTTCCAGCAGCCAGGGAAGCGCCTGCTGCCAGTTGTCGATGCGCGCCTGGGCGTGGCCCGCCGTGAATGCGCAGGTGGTGTGGGGGGCGACCTCGGGCTCGCCCACGAAGTGCAGGCAGATCACGTGGGGCGCGGTTTCGGCGACCGAATTGTGATGCACGGCCAGATCGTCGATGAAGAAGGTGGGACGCAATTTGCCGTTAGCGTCATACCCCCGCTCCTCGACGATGCGGGCGAGTGCGGGACCCTTGGGACCCTGATTGGTATAGACCGGCAGATCGATACCGAAAGTCGCGAGTTGCCGGATCCGATCCTCGCGCCGCTCGTCGTTGAGATTGGTCAGCACGACCACTTCGGCATGTTCGCTGATCGTGCGAATCGCGTCGATCGCGCCGGGCACCTCGTCCTGCCGGTGCATTTCGTCGTCGAAGAAGCCGCCCAGCAGTTCCCAGACCTCTTCCTGTTCGAGTGTGCGTCCGTCGTCATGTGCCAGCGCGCCGCTGAAATCGCGACTGACGGTCATGGTGATCGCATGATCCTCCTTCAGCCAGGCGCGGAAGTGATGGACCATGCGCAGTAGCACTTCGTCACAATCGGTGATGACGAGCGGTTTGTTCTTTTCGGGAATCGGCATGGGTTAGCGTCTACATCTCGTCAGCTGGCGGGGCCAGCCGGTTACGCGCCGCGACGATCTTTTCGGGCGGCAGGTCGAGCGCCTCGGACGCGGCAAGCAGGTCGCGTTCGTGATTCGCCAGGAAGTCGAGCACCGAGGCGAGGACCGAGGGATCATCCAGCGCATGACGCAAATGATCGGGTTCCAGACCCGTCAGCGACAGCAGGCGCTGCGCCCTGTCGTCGTCCTGCAGTATCCAGGCAAGTGCCATCAGCGCCACAGTATTCGCTTCGCTTCGGGACGATTCGCTTAACGGGATTGTCAAATGGTGCCTGCCGGTTTTACACAAGGGTCAGCGGAACGACAGGGGCAACAGCGATCCGCAGGGGGTTGGAAGTGGCAGTACGGGTTCTGGTTGTCGAAGACAACGATCTCAACAGAAAGCTTTTTTGCGACCTGCTGAAAGCGCACGGCTTTGCGGTGGAGCCGGTGGCAGACGGGCTGGCAGCGATCGAGCGGGCGCTCGCGTTCGAACCGAATCTCATCATCATGGATATTCAGTTGCCCAATATCTCGGGCATCTCGCTGATCGAGTCGCTCAAGGTGGACGAGCGGCTGGCGGACGTCCCCGTGCTGGCCGTCACGGCCTATGCGGGCAAGGGAGACGAGGAACGGATTCGTTCGGCAGGCGCGCATGCCTATCTGTCGAAGCCCGTATCGATCAACGCGTTCATGAACGCGGTCAATTCGCTGGTGGACAACCGCGCCGCCGCCTGAGCGGCAAAACCCGCCCGTTTCGCCGATTCCGATTGCCCGAACGGCGGTCTAGGCGGCCGCTTCGGCTTGACAGGCGGCCTCTGCGCGTCTTTGCCACGAGGCCACAGGCATTCCGATTGGCAGGACCCATGGACCGCGACGATACCAAGAACCGCATCGATACCTTGATCGAGCCCTTCAACAAGAAGGACGTGGCGATCACCGAGGACACGACCTTTGCAGGCGATCTCGAATGGGACAGCCTGACGGTGATGGATTTCGTGGCCGCGATCGAGGACGAGTTCGACATCATCATCAGCATGAACCAGCAGGCCGAGATCGAGACCTATGGCCAGCTGATCGACGCCGTTACGCGGCTGCGCGGTTGACGCCATGAGTGAAGCGATCAGCCAGCCCGACAAGCCGATGCCCCTGCCCGGCGCCGATGCCGCCCCGGGCGATGCGACCGACCTGTTTTCGAAATTCGATCCCCTCATCAAGCAGCGCGCCGACCTGCTGGGCGCGGGACAGGAGGATCCGTTCAACCTGGTGATGGAGCAGGTGCTGTCGCCCGTAACCGCGATCTGCAACGGTCGTGAGACGATCCTGCTCGGCACCTATAATTACATGGGCATGACGTTCGATCCGGACGTTCTGGAAGCGGGCAAGCAGGCGCTGAGGGATTTCGGCGCCGGCACCACCGGCAGCCGGGTCCTGAACGGCACCTATTCGGGCCACAAGGAAGTCGAGGCTGCGCTGAGCGAATTCTATGGCATGGATCATGCCATGGTGTTTTCGACCGGGTACCAGGCGAATCTGGGCATCATCTCTACCATCGCAGGCAAGGGCGACTACATCGTTCTCGACATCGACAGCCATGCGTCCATCTGGGACGGCTGCGCGATGGGCAATGCCGAGGTGGTGCCGTTCAAGCACAACGATATCGAGGCCATGGAAAAGCGGCTGCGCCGCATTCCGGAAGGCGCGGGCAAGCTGGTCGTGCTGGAAGGCGTCTATTCGATGCTGGGCGACATCGCGCCGCTGAAGGAAATGGTGGCTGTCGCCAGGAAGCACGGCGCCATGGTGCTGGTCGACGAGGCGCATTCGATGGGCTTCATCGGCCCCAACGGGCGCGGCGTGGCCGAGGATCAGGGCGTACTGGACGATGTCGATTTCGTGATCGGAACATTCTCGAAGTCGGTCGGCACGGTCGGCGGGTTCTGCGTGTCGAACCATCCCAAGTTCGAGATCATGCGCCTGGTCTGCCGCCCTTATGTGTTCACCGCATCCCTGCCGCCCAGCGTGGTGGCGACCGCCGCGACCTCGATCCGCAAGCTGATGCAGGCAGGCGAGAAGCGCGCCCATCTGTGGGACAATTCCAAGCGTCTGCATGCAGGCCTGAAAGGTCTCGGTTTCGAACTGGGTACGGATGAACCGCAGAGCGCCATCATCGCCGTCATCATGCCCGATCTGGAGCGCGGCGCGGCCATGTGGGAAGCGCTGCTGAAGGAGGGACTTTACGTCAATCTGGCGCGTCCCCCGGCGACACCTGCAAACATGACGCTGCTGCGCTGTTCGCTATGCGCAGAGCACAGCCAGGAGCAGGTCGGGCAGATCCTGACCATGTTTGAGACTGCGGGCCGGAAGACCGGTATCATCTGACCGCGTTTGCGGCAGCAAAGCGGGCAGTCCGGCAGGCGCCGGCTGCCCGCTTTTGTGTGTTCAGGCCGCTGCTGGGGCTTGCATCTGGCACTTGTCGCGCGTCGTGTCGCCTTCGCTTGTCCCCACATAGGACGCGACGACGAAGCCGCCCACCAGCAGCAGCACGAAGGCCGTGGTGAGCATGCCGAGATAGCGGTCGATGAACGCCTTGATCGGAGCGCCAAACAGGCGGAACAGCACGCCCACGGTCATGAATATGAAGCCCCGTCCGGCAATCGCGGCCAGCGTGAAGGTGACGAGGTTCATCTCGATGAAGCCCGAGGTGATCGTCAGCAACTTGAACGGTACCGGGGTTGCGCCCGCGATGACGATGACTTCCCAATCACGCTCGCGCAGATAGCAGGCGGCGACGGGAAAGCTGTCGGACAAGCCCAAAGCGGCGATCAAAGCCTTACCTACGGCATCATATAAGAGATATCCGATCGCATAGCCGAACAGCCCGCCGATCACGGAAGCGATCGTGCAGATCAGCGCGTAGCGGATCGCCTTGCGCGGATTTGCCAGGCACATCAGGCCCAGCAGCGGATGCGGCGGGATCGGGAAAAAGCTCGATTCGATGAAGGATATGGCGGCGAGCCACCATTCCGCGTGGCGATGCTGCGCCTTGTCGATCGTCCAGTCGTAAAGCTTGCGTAGCATTTGCCTGCCGCGCCCCCCGTGAATCCCTGCGTTCTCCTGGCATTTAGCAGGGTGGATGTGCATGGCCAGTGCTAATAAATAACCTATTTGGCACTTTTATATTGACATCGTCACACTCTTTGGTTAGAGAAACGGAACATCGCGATAGAGCGAGTCGCCGGGAGCATCCGCCGACGCTCTCGCGGGGGGCAATCAGGAACATGCGGGCCGCTCTGGCCTGCCCGATCCAATACAAGCGACGGGAGGAGCCGACCATGGCTGAGGTTCGGCAGAAGAAACGTGTGCGCCGGCCGCACAACTGGCGCGAACGCTTTCTGGAACATCTGGCAATCAGTTCGAACGTAGCTGCGGCAGCTCGGGCCGGCGGGATCGACGTCAGCACGGCTTACAAGACGCGGCGCAACGAGGCGGCATTTGCAGCGGCGTGGCAGGAAGCGTTGTGCCAGGGATACGAGGCGCTCGAACTCGAAGTACTCTGCCGCCTGCGCGAAGGCGAGCTGCGCGACGGTCTGAATGACCGCAAATACGATACCGCCCAGGCCATCCGCCTGCTGCTTTCGCACCGCGAGGCGTTCGGCAAGACCAAGGCCAAGCAGAGCTGCGAGGACGAGAAGGAAATCATCGACCGCATCAATGCCAAGCTGAATGCGATGCGCGAACGGATGAAGCAGTCTGACAAGACGAAGCGGGACGATGGATGACGCCGCCCTGATCGCCTGGCTGAGCGAACTGGCACCCGGCAGCCGCAAACCGCTTCTCGAGAAACTGGAACCGCAGGAACGGCGCGAGCTGCGCTATTTCTGGGAATTGTGGGCGCGGCCCGAACAGCTGCCGCCACCGGGAGAATGGTCGGTATGGCTGATCTGCGCCGGTCGCGGCTTTGGCAAGACACGCGCAGGGGCCGAATGGGTTCGGCAAGTGGCCCGAGCGAATCCCGATGCGCGCATCGCCCTGATCGGCGCCTCTTTGGGTGAGGCGCGCTCGATCATGGTGGAGGGTGAGAGCGGATTGCTGGCGGTGTCGCCGCCCTATCGCCGTCCGGTGTTCGAACCTTCGCTGCGGCGGATCGTCTGGCCTAATGGCGCGCAGGCCTATCTGTATTCGGCGGCAGAGCCGGAGAGCCTGCGCGGTCCCCAGCACAGCCATGCATGTCGCGCAGGCGCAGAAGGAGATTTTCGTCAACGAAGCACTGGTCAGGGTCGACGCGCTCTTGCAGCCCATCGTCGAAGGCATTGCCGACGAACCTCAGGAAAACCCGGCATCCGGAGAGTGCTGGATCGTATCAGCCTCACCAATCGGAGTGTTCGAGGACCACGCGAACGAACTCGCGTGTTGGCAGCAGGAGCAGTGGACGTTCATCACCCCTCGACCGGGCATGTCGGTCTTTGATCGTAACATCGGTGCGAACCGGCGTTTCAGCGATGGCTGGACTTCGCCCGCGCCGATAGCGCGGCCTCTGGGAGGCGCCAACGTCGATATCGAGGCGCGCTCGGCGATCGATGCCATTCTCGATTGCCTTGGCATGGCTGGAGCCGTTCCAAACACCTGATGCCATTGCGCAACATGCTGGATTTTTTCGTGTAACTGAATGGGAACTTTTCTCCTCCAGAGCGATTGCGGCCATATCGTGAGGGTAAAATCTATCAGCGGAAGGACCTTGTCGTGGAAGAATAGTGATGCGCGAATGCAACAATGCTTCGTCTCACCAAGCTTGCACGCAAAATCAACTACGGATAGAACTCGCCTCCGTGGCTTCAATCAACAAGATGGAAAATAAGGGGAAACGCTGATGCGTAAAGCGGTAATCGGCCTTGCTCTGGCCTCTACGGCCATAGCGACGCCTGCCCTGGCCCGCGACGGCACC
>CERQ01000823.1_pt1 | contig 22997 bp, 19 predicted proteins | sample 530711 | NCBI WGS metagenome assembly CERQ01 (sample SAMEA2620882, study PRJEB7988) | marine metagenome | biome: marine biome (ENVO:00000447); feature: mesopelagic zone (ENVO:00000213); material: "saline water (ENVO:00002010), including plankton (ENVO:xxxxxxxx)" | depth 850 m | reverse complement strand
GGGGCATCGTGCACAGCTCGAGCCAGTATGCCTCGCTCAGCAATGCGGTGACGCTGCCGTCCTATACGCGGGTCGACCTTGCAGGCTATTTCACCGTGAACGAGCGGCTGGCGCTGCAGGTCAATGTCGAGAACCTGTTCGACGAGGATTATTATCCCAGCGCGCATGGCGACAACAACATCCAGCCCGCACGGCCGCTGAATGCATCGGTGACGGCGCGGATGGTCTTCTAGGGGGCGACCGGCTGCTCGACCCAAGGCAGGGCGAGGGCGCGGACATCGACCCGCGCCTTCAGCCGCGCCGCCAGCAGCGCGGTGCCGCTGACCTTGCGCTGGACGAAAAGCAGGTCCGAGGGCGGCACATGCCATGTCGCCCGGTCCGCCGCCACCGCCATGCCCTCGTCGCGCAGGACGGAAACGAACTGCCGGTCGCCGAAATCGAAGGGGCCTTCGCGGGTCATCTCGCCGATCACGATGTCCAGCATCGCGTCGATCCGTTCGCGGTGGCCATGCACCGCGCCGGGGCCGATGAACCCCACCGCCGCCGTCCGCACCGCGTCGCGATTCCCTGCGAAACCGGTGCGAAGCAGGCGGCGATAGGCTTCGGAGGTTTCCATGGCCACGGGCCGCGCGGCCCCGAAATCGAGCAGGACGAGCCGCCCGCTGTCCGGCTGATAGCGGTAATTGGCGAAATTGGGATCGGTTTGCATCACCCCGAATTCGAACAATTCGCGCAGCACCAGCGACATCAGCACCCGCATGACGCTGTTGCGAACGTCCTGCGGCGCGCTCTCCAGCGTCTCGATCGGCTTTCCGGGCAGGAAGCTCATCGCCAGCACGCTGTCGGTGGTGAACTCGCTGTCGAGCGCGGGGACGACGACTTCGGGCGTGTCGGCCAGCAATTGCCCGAACAGCGCCATCTGCTCGCCCTCGCGCCGATAGGCAGTTTCCTCGGCCAGCTGCCGCTTTGCATCCGCCAGCAATGGCGCGATGTCGAGTTCGCGCGGCAGCAGGCCCGACATGCGCAGCAGGGTGGCGACATTGTCGACATCGGCGTCGATGCTTTCACGCACGCCGGGATATTGCACCTTGATCGCCAGCTCTCGCCCGTCATGCGTGACGGCCTTGTGCACCTGCCCGATGGAGGCCGCCGCGATGGGGCGCGCATCGAATTGTCGGAACCGCGTCCGCCAATTCGCGCCCCATTGCGAGGCCAGCACCTTCTGCAGCTGTTGAGGCCGCATGTGATGCGCATTTTCGCGCAGCCGCGCCATGATCTCGGCCAGTTCCGGGGGCAGCATGTCGCCCGCATCCATCGAGATCATCTGCCCCAGCTTCATCGCCGCGCCGCGCAGATGCGACAGCCGGTCGGCGACCTTGGTGACATTGCCGGGAGTCAGCAACATGTCGCGCATGCGAGGGCGCTCCCCATCCGCGATCCGGCGCGCGCCCTCGGCGACCATGCCGCCCGCGACGCCGCCCGCCAGCCGTCCGAACTGGCCCAGCCGCGACAGGCGGCCGCGCGGGACGGTACGGCCCCCGCTGTCCAATTGACCGTCGAAAGGGTTATCGCTCATGACCTCACCAGAACCGGCTGCCGGGCACGCCCTTGAACGGACCGGAATAGCCGCTGGTGATCCAGCCGCCGTAAAAGCCGCCGGGCTGCGGGGTCACAGTTTCGCCATCCACGCTGCATCGGTCGAACGGCGCGGCGTAAAAGGCGACATGATCGCGCAATTTCGCGAAGGCGCGAGTGGGATCGGGATAGCTCCACCCGACGCGGGGCAGCACATTGTCGCCGATCACGACATCCCAATAGACGGCATGGCCCTTCCATTCGCAGAAAGAGCTGCCGTCGGCCTGACGCAGCACGCCTTCGGCAATATCGGCGGGCGGGATGTAATAGCTGGGCGGATGGCTGGTCTCCAGCGTGCGGATCGTGGCGCGGCTGTCGGCGACGATGGTGCCGGCATGTTCGATCACGATATGCGCGGGGGAGGGTTCCGCGATCGCGGGGCGGGGAAACCCCCAGACGCTTTCCTGACCGGGTCCTGTCGGGTCGGGGCGCGGCCTCATGACTTCTGTCCTTCCACGGCGGTCTTGCGCAGGGCCGGACCTCGCCGCGCCAGTTGCTGAAGGCGGGGGCGGATCCGCAGGAACATCCCATAGGCCCGCTCCAGCAGCGCCAGCATCAGCGGATTGCGCGCCAGCAGGCCGAGCGGGCGCAGCAACGGTATCGCGCGCCACATCGCCGCGAAAGCCGCTGCGCCCGACAGCAGCCTGCCATCCTCGCTGGCGTGAAAGCGTGCCAGCAAGTCGGCCCGGTCGATGGGACATTGCATGTCCGCCCCCTCGCTGACGTCGACGAAACGGATCGCGCCGCGCCGGTCGAGGCGGCGCATCAGGGCGATTTCCCGGCGGCAGAGGGGACAGGCGCCGTCGTGCCAGACGATGAGTTCGGACATGTCATCAATATGGGGCGGCGCGCTGCGATGTCACCCGCACCTGCACCATCGGGCAATCGGAGCGGCAACCGGTGATGCGGCGCCATAGCCATGCCGTCCATCAGCCGCTAAGGCCCTGCGATGGCCGAACGCTTCGAACGACACAAACAGCCCTGGCGATCCGACGAGATCCAGAAACTGCACACGCTCGCCAAAAAGGGCATGGGGCTGAAGGCGATCGCCAAGACGCTGACCCGCAGCGAGGAATCGGTCAAACAGCGCGCCAAGCAGGATTCGATTTCCATCGCCAAGCTGCGCTGATCCGGCTGCACCTGCCAAGGGCCTTGCCAATGGGCGTCTTTGGCGGGATTCATCCGGCTGGGCGGACAGCAAGGATGGCACGCATGACCGATCGACCCGAATGGCCCGACATTCCTTTCCAGCCATGGAGGAGACTTGCGCGGCTTTGCACCTGTACACCCAGATCGTCGGCAAATATCGCCTCGCGCATGTGCCGTGGGTCAACCATTCGTGGCACGCGACGCTTTACGTCAACGCCGACGGGTTGACGACTGGGCTGATCCCCGATGGACCGGGCATCACCGTCCAGTTCGACCTGCAGCGCCAGAGGCTGACCATATCCTGCAGCAGGGGAGAAAGCCGCGGCTTCGCGCTGGAGCCGATGTCGGTCGCCGACTTCGATGCCCGGTTCAAGAAGACGGTCGCGGCGGTCGGGGGATCGCCCGAATATCACGGGTCCCCCAACGAACTACCCGAAGTCGTTCCCTTTAAGCAGGACACGGCGCAGCGGCCGTGGGATGCCGATGCGGTGTCGCGCTTTCACCGCGCGTTGGTGCGGATCGACGCGGTGTTCGGCGAATTCCGCACCGCATTCCTGGGCAAGGTCAGCCCCGTCCATCTGTTCTGGGGCAGCTTCGATCTGGCGGTGACGCGCTTTTCCGGCAAGCGCGCGCCGCTGCACCCCGGCGGCATCCCCAACCTGCCCAACGCCGTCACGAGGGAGGCCTATAGCCACGAAGTCAGTTCGGCAGGCTTCTGGCCCGGCGGCGGCGGGATCGAGGAGCAGTGCTTCTATTCGTATGCCTATCCGGCCCCGGACGGCTTCGACGCGCAGAAAGTGATGCCCGAAGCGGCCCGTTTCGACAGCGGCCTCGGCGAGTTCGTCCTGCCCTATGAAGCGGTGCGCACCGCAGCCGATCCGCGGGGTGCGTTGCTCGATTTCCTCCACTCAACTTTCCGCGCCGCAAGTTCGCTGGGGCATTGGGACGAAGGGCTGGTGTGCGAGATCGGCAGGAAAGGCGTACCGCGGCAGGTGGGCTGACCGCAGGGCACGCCGGGGTCACGCCATAGGCGGAACAGGATCAGTTTTCGGCGCGCTCCATCACGCCCTCTATCGACGCCTGCGCGGCGTCGACGACGGCCCGCTCGTCCAGCATCGTCAACCTGCCGCCGCGCTGCAGGATCCGGCCTTCGACCATGGTCATGCGCACATTCGCGGGCTTTGCCGAATAGACGAGGAGGGCGCTGGGGTCGGTGGCGGGAAAACCCATGTTGAGCGCGGAGGGGTCTATCAGGATCATGTCGGCGCGCTTTCCGGGTTCGAGCGAGCCGATCCTGTCCGACATCCCGATCGCTTCCGCGCCGCCCATGGTGGCGAGGCGCAGCACCTCGCGCGGCAGGATCGCCAGCTCGTCGCCGCTGGCTGCAGTCTGCACCATATGGGCGTTTCGCATGACCGCGAACATGTCGGGCGCGCCGCCCAGCGCGCCGTCGATGCCAAGGCCGACGCGGCTTGCCGTACCGGTATAATGGCCAAGCATGGTCAGGCCAAAGCCGATCCGGTGTTCGGTGATAGGCGTCAGCGCGATCGCCGCCCCCGCATTCTCCACCGCGGCAAGGGCGCCCGCATCGGCACCGGTGGCATGGACCAGCAGCATGTCGCGGCCCATCAGTCCGCGTTCGATCAGGAAGGCCAGCTGGTCCGGTCCGCGGTCGCCGCTGATATGGGTCGATACCGGCAGGCCCAGCGCGCGCACCCGTGCAAGCTCTTCCACTGCCAGTGCCGTGACCGCCTCACCCGCGTCGGCGGTGGGCGTGCGCCATCCCAGGCCGAGTTCGACCGGAGCACCCTTCGCCCAGTCCGCCCTGCTGTCATGCAGCCGCGCCAGATGGTCGATATCCAGCGGTTCGCTCGGCGCAAGCCGGTCGTGCCCGGCATAGAGGAAGCGAGCGCGAATGCCGGATTCGACCAGCCCTGCCAAAGCCGCTTCCGCGTCCTGCGGCATGCGGATATTGTCGCAATATTCCAGCGTCGTGGTGATGCCTGCCTGCAAGGCCCCGGCTGCGCCGAACAAGGTGCCGATGCGCATGTCCTCGGCGCGATAGGCAGCCCCCAGCCGCTCGACTAGCGGGAAGTATCGGGTTTCGGCCGAACGCCCGAACAATCCGCGCATCTGCGACAGCCAGATATGGGTGTGCGTATCGACTAAACCGGGCATCAGGATCTGCCCCGCCGCATCGACGATCTCCGCATCCCCGGCGGTCAGTGCCGGCCCGATGGCCGCGATCTCTCCACCCCGGACGAGCACGTCGGCGCGCGGCAGATCGCCGCCCGGACCCATCGTGATGACATAGGCGCCGCGCAACAGGATCGGCCTGTCGCTGCGGGGCTGCGCAAAACTGCGGATTGGCATGGCCGCCATGGCCGAGGCGGCGGCAGCGCCCATGAAGAAACCGCGCCGGTCGACACCGGCCATGCCCTTTGGCGCGCTCATTCGCCGTCTCCTTCGTCCAGCAGCGCCAGCAGTTCCGCTTCGAAGCGGGCAGGGGCCTCGACCTGCGGCGAATGGCCCAGGTCGGGGAAGGTCACGAGCGTCCCCTGCGGCATGAGCGCAGCCGCTTCAGGCGCGAGTTCGGGGATCGGGCGCAAGCTGGCGGCGACATCGGGCGGAGCCTGTCCCTTGCCGAAAGTCGTCGTGTCGAGCATGCCGATCATAAGCGTCACCGGCAGCTCCAGACGGTCCAGATGCTGCGAAACGGGCTGGGTCAGGATCATTTCGCTGGTCTTGGCCTGCGCAAGAGCGACTTCGTCCGAATCTTCGCTTGCGTATTGACCGGCCAGCATCGCCACCCAGCGGTCATAGCGCGGCTGCCACTCGCCGTGGTAATAGGTGTTCAGCTGATATTGCCTGATCGCGGCGAAGTCCTTTTGCCGTTCCTGCTCGAACAGGGCGTCCAGCGGCACATAGGGGACCCCTTCGGCCATCCGGTCGGTCAGGCCAAGCGGATTGATCAGCACCAGCCGGTTTGCCGCATCCGGAAACATCAGCGCAAAATGCATCGCCAGCATGCCGCCAGTCGAATGACCGATGACGACCGCTTCCTCTATCCCGCGCTCTGCCATCAGGGCGTGGGTGAAATGCGCCATCATGGCAAAGCTGTACTGCGCCTCACGCGGCTTGGACGATTTGCAAAAGCCGATCTGGTCGGGGATGAGGACGCGGTACCCGGCACCCAGCAGCGCCTCTGCCGTATCCTCCCACGTCGCACCGCAGAAGTTCTTGCCATGCAGCAACAATGCCGTGCGGCCGGAGGGCTGTTCGGGCTGCACGTCCATATAGGACATCTGCGCCTGCTGCATCCCGATCGTGACCGGGAATTGCCGGACCTCCCACGGATATTCGAACCGCTCCAGATTTGCGCCAAGGGAAGCGGCGGGACCGGCCTGCGCCCCGACCTCCTGCGCCCCCAGCTCCCGCGCCCCGACCTCCGGCGTCCCGGCGAATGCCAGCGCGATGGCGGCTGCGGTGACTAGCGATAGCCGGCCCCCATGTCGTGGTTCGGTCATGTCCTGCTCCTGCCTTCCCTTGGGGAATGCGCGGGGCGGGCAATGGGTTTCAGCCTAGGGGCACTTCGCAGAAATCAGAACCAGAACCGCAGGCCCACGACGTAATTGGTGACGCTGGCATCCTCGCCCTCGGCGCGGGCATAATCTGCGCTGCCGCCCAGTTTCCACTCCTGCTCGATACCCACATAGGGCGCGAACTCGCGGGCGAATTCATAGCGCAGCCGCAGGCCAAGCTCGGCGGAATCGAAACCCGCCCCGATGCCCAGCTCGGGCACGTCCTGCGCCGACAGGTTGATCTCGGCGCGGGGCTGCAGGATCAGGCGCTGGGTGATGCGCTGATCGACTTCCGCCTCGATCCGCGCGGTCAGATCGCCCTTGTTCGACAGGAAGGCTGCGGCGTCGACCTCGAATATATAGGGCGCAAGGCCCTGCACGCCGACGACCGCATGGGTGCGGCCCGGTCCGGTCAGGTCCTGCCTTATGCCGGTCTGCAGATCCCACCAAGGGCCGATCGCATGGCTCCACAGGGCCTGGATTTCGGCGGATTTGGCCTTTTCGCCAAAACTGCCTTCGCCTTCGGACTTGAACCAGACCTTGTCGATGTCGCCGCCGTAATAGCCCTGCACATCCCACAGATAGCCGTCGCTGCCTTCGCGGGCACGATACTCGGCGCGGTCGCCCTGAAACCACAGATAGCGCATGCCGCCATTCTCGATCCGCAGCGCCCGACGCGAGGCGCGCATCGCCTCCGCGCCCCAGATCGCATCGGCAGCACGCGGCGGTCCCGACCCTGCGGCGGGCGGCGGCGGGGCGTCGGGTATGGGAGCGGGCTGCATCGCGCCGTGATCCATTCCCGAATGGTCCATGCCCGAGTGGTCCATCTGAGCGTGATCCATTTCGGGCATGGCGCCGTGATCCATGCCGGAGTGGTCCATGCCTGAATGATCCATGGGTTGGTCCATCGCACCATGATCCATCCCGCCATGATCCATGCCCGAATGTTCGTCATCCGCCCCGTCGGCAGGCTCTGCGGCAGGCGCGCAGGAGCCTTCCGCTACCGGATGCCCCATCGCGCGGTGACGGGCGGCCTCTTCCTCGCATTCGCTCTGCGCGGATTGCGTGGCGGGCATGGCGTGGTCCGAATGGCCCTCCGAATGACCCGAATGATCTTGCGCCATCGCAGGTTGGGCGATGCCCGCCAGCATTACGGCCGTAAGCAGGCGCATCATTGCTCGCCCACCCGTTCGACGTCGGGCTGGCTTCCCTGCGGCGCGACGGTGACGATCTGAAACATCCCCATGTGCATGTGGTAGAGCAGGTGACAGTGGAACGCCCAGTCGCCTTCCTCGTCGGCGGTCAGGTCGAAGCTGGCGCTGCCGCCGGGCTGGACGATCATGGTGTGTTTTTGCGGCTGGCGGTCGGCGGGCGCGCCATTCACCAGTTCGAAGAAATGGCCGTGCAGATGGATCGGATGCGCCATCATCGTGTCGTTGACGAGCTTCACGCGCACCCGCTCGTTATAGGCAAAGCGGATCGGCTCTTCGCTGACGGCAGAGAATTTCCGCCCGTCGAACGACCACATGTAACGTTCCATATTGCCGGTCAGGTGGATCTCCATCTGCCGCGAAGGCTGTCGCAGATCGTCATTGGGGGCGAGCGCGACGAGGTCCTTGTAGGTCAGTACCTTGTGCGGAACGTCGCCAAGCCCGATGCCCGGATCGCCCATGCGATCGACCGGGTTCATCGAGACCATGTCGATCCCCGGCCCCACCGCGACGTCGGGCGGCAGCAGCGAGGTATCGCGCATGTCCATGCCGGACATGTCCATGCTGCCCATATCCATCTCGGCCATCGGCTCGGAGCCGTCTTGCGCGGGCATGGCGTGTCCCATCGCCGCATGATCCATGCCGGCCATGCCGGCCATGTCGCCTTCGCCGTGACTGCCATGGTTCATGCCCATGTCGGCCATCGTCAAAAGGGGCGGATCGCGCAGCGCCGGAACTTCGGCCCGCGCGCCAAGGCGCGAAACCAGCATCGCCAGCGCCATGCCCGAACGATCCATGCTCTCCGCCACGATGGCATGCGCCTCGCCGGTCGGTTCGACCAATATGTCGTATGTTTCCGCCGTGCCGATCTGGAATTCCTCGACTTCCACCGGGCGCACATTCTGCCCGTCGGCGGCGACGACGTGGAACTTCAGCCCCGGAATGCGGATGTTGAAAAAGGTCATCGCGCTGCCGTTGATGATCCGCAGCCGAACACGCTCGCCCGGACGGAACAGATATTCCATCCCCTCTTCCGGCCCGCGGCCATTGGCGAGATAGGTATAGGTCGAACCCGTCACGTCGGCGATGTCGGTCGGCATCATGCGCATCCGTGCCCACATGCGCCGATCCTCGCCCGACAGCGGATAATCGCCGGTCCAGCTGGTCTTCTGGTAGTTGAAGTACTCCTCGCCCTTCTTGAGCTTGTCCATGATCGTATGCGGATGCAGCGGGGTGAACTCGCTCAGCAGCAGGACATGGTCGCGGTCGGCCTGCACCGGATCGGCCCCGGCGGGTTCGACCACGATCGGGCCGTAGTGCCCGGCCTGTTCCTGCAGGCCCGAATGGCTGTGCCACCAATAGGTGCCGCTCTGCCGCAGCGCGGGAATGTCGTAGACGAAGGTTTCCCCGGGCATGATGCCCGGAAAGCTGACCCCCGGCACGCCGTCGTACTGAAAGGGCAGCAGCAGGCCGTGCCAGTGGATCGAGCTGTCGGTCTTCAGTGTGTTGGTGACCGCGATGCGCACCGGCTCCCCCTCGCGCAGGCGCACCAGCGGGCCGGGGACGCTGCCATTGACCGCGACGCCGTGGCCCCGGCGGCCCTGCACGATGCGCGGCCCCTCGGCGATGGTCAGCGCGATGTCGCGGCCCGATACCTCGTCGAAACCGGGGCGGATCGTGCTCCCGTGCGGGCCGCCATGCAGATCGGACCCGCGCGCCCATGCGGGCCATGCCAGCGCACCTGCGCCCAACGCACCCCCCGCGAGCATGCCGCGACGTGAAACCTTCATTCCGGCCATTGAACTTGAAACTCCTTCGACCCTTGTCATATATACCCCCGAGGAGTATTTCAACATACCCCTGAGGGTATAGGTTCCAGTGGAGGTCCGGCCATGCCCGGCAGTGAGGGCACCCGCATCGTCAACCGCCTGCGCCGCATAGAGGGGCAGGTGCGCGGCGTCGCGCAGATGATCGAGGACGATCGCTATTGCATCGACGTGCTCACCCAGATGCAGGCCGTGAAGGCCGCGCTGGGCCGCGCCGAGAGCGAGATCCTGAAACGCCACGCCGCCTGCTGCGTCTCCGAAGCCATCGAAAGCGGCGACGCGGACGAACAGAAGCGCAAGTTCGGCGAGCTTGTCGATCTGTTCGAAAAGGCAAAGCGGTGATCGATGCGCTCCCCAATCTCCCGACATTCGATCTCCCGATTTTCAAGGCAAGGACTGCACGCATGACGACCCGATCGACCAGACCCGCCCGCCGCTCCATCGCCTCGATGGCCGCATTCCTTTTGGCGGCCTGCGCCGGGGCGGCACAGGCGGCGAGTTTCACCATGTACCGCGACCCCAATTGCGGCTGCTGCCTGTCATGGGCGGACCACATGGAACAGGGCGGGAAGCACGAGGTCGAGACTATCGACCATCCCGACATGCGCGCGGTCAAGACGCAGCGCGGCGTGCCGGGCGATCTGCGGTCCTGCCACACGGTGATCGCGGATGGCTATGTGATCGAGGGCCACGTCCCCGCCGCCGATGTCGAACGCCTGCTGGCCGAGCGGCCCGAGGGCGTGACCGGGCTTGCCGTCGCGGGCATGCCGATGGGATCGCCCGGCATGGAGCACGGCGATCATCGCCAGCCCTATCAGGTCATCGCCTTCGGCCCCGCAGGCCGCAGCGTCTGGGCCAGCTATCCGGGGAATGCGTCGTGAGCGCATCGAAAAAGGCGGTCGTCTACCGGATGGTGATGCCCGAGCATGTCTGTCCCTACGGCCTGAAAACGGTCGACCTGCTGCAGCGCGAAGGGTTCGAGGTCGAGGACCACCATCTGACCACGCGCGAGGAAACCGACGCATTCAAGGAGAAGCACGGCGTCAAGACCACGCCGCAGACCTTCATCGGCGGCAAGCGCATCGGCGGCTATGACGATCTGCGCGCCCATTTCGGCAAGTCGGTGCAGAAGGAGGGCGAGACCAGCTACCAGCCGGTCCTCGCCATCTTCGGCGTCGCCTTCCTGCTCGGCCTTGCGATCAGCTGGTACGTGTTCGGCACGATCTTCACCGTGCAGGCAGTCGAATGGTTCGTCAGCCTGTCGATGGCCCTGCTCGCCATTCAAAAGCTGCAGGACGTGCGCAGTTTCTCGACCATGTTCCTGAACTACGACCTGCTGGCGCGGCGCTGGGTGCGATATGGCTTCATCTATCCGTTCGGAGAGGCGCTGGCGGGCATATTGATGGTCGCCCATGCGCTGCCGATCATATCGGTCCCCGTGTCGCTGTTCATCGGCACAATCGGCGCGGTCAGCGTGTTCAAGGCCGTCTATATCGACAAGCGAGAGCTGAAATGCGCCTGCGTCGGCGGCAATTCGAACGTGCCGCTGGGCTTCGTCTCGCTGACCGAGAACCTGTTCATGATCGGCATGGGCCTGTGGATGGGGGCGAAGGCGCTGGGCTGGATCGCGCTGTAATTCCCGAAATCGCTTTCGCGGCCAGCGGTGCCGGCGGTCCCAGTCCCTCGACGTTCCTGATCGAAGGTGACCTTGCCGGGAAACATCCCCGTAACGGGGTGGGCCAGTTGCGACCGGATTCCGTAATCGCACCCCACTAATACGAAGGCCGTAACCCCTCAAACTCCTTGATCAAATGGTAATGAATTTGAATTAATGCATCGGACAAGACGTCTGGGACGAGAGATGACGGGCAAACTGACTTATACGGGACCTCGAGAAGATCGACTGCATTCCGCGACCGTGACGCCGGACGTGACCCGTACAGACCGTTTCTCGTGCTATGATCTTTTCGATACGGTGTTGTTCCGCAAGTTGCTGGATCCAAGCGATGTGTTTCGCCTCGTACATGCGCGGCTCTCCGATCGCTTTCCCGAACTCATGGACGAAATGTCTGAGGATGGCTTCGTCGCCGCCCGCCGCTCGGCCGAAAGGGCGGCGCGCGATGGCAAGAGTGAAACGACCCTTGACGACATCTGGCGTCAGATGGGCTGGCTGATCGGCGATCGACACCATGAAGCGGTGGAAATCGAACTATCCTGCGAAAGGGAAGTCCTGTTTCCCAATGCGCAGATCTGCGGTGAACTGGCAGAGAGGCGTTTGCGCGGAGAGCAGATCGTCTTCATCTCGGACATGTATCTGCCCGAGAGCTTTCTGAAATCCGTCCTGTTCGATCTCAAGATCATGCGGCCCGGCGATCGCCTGTTCGTCTCGTCCACGCATAGCAAGACGAAGCAGCGCGGCGATCTGTTCACGCACGTCATCGCGGAACTGGGCGGCAAGCCGTCCAGCTATTCGATGACCGGAGACAATCGTTCCGCCGATGTGCGGGCGCCGCGCGCCAAGGGTCTGAAGGCCCGGCTTTACAAGGGCCACCGCCTCAGCGCCTATGAGTCGCGGCTGAACCGGTCGCTGGGCGTTCGCCAGCGGTTGAGTTCCACGCTTGTCGGTTCGATCAGGAAGGGGCGGCTTGGGCCGGCTTCGGATAGCAACCGGCTGGTCACCGATTTTCTTGGACCCGCTTCGCTTTTATGGGCCATCTGGGCCATTCGCCGGGCCGAAGAGGAGGGTGTGCAGCGTCTCCACTACATGGCCAGGGATGCATATCTGCCGTTCCTGTGTGCGGACCGGCTCGCCCGCGATGGGCATACGAAGGTGACGGCCAACTACCTGTACGCTTCGCGCTATGGGCTTTACTTCTCGAACATCGAGGACCTGCAAACCGACCTCGAATGGATTTTCCATCAGGCCGAGACGCTTACGCCGAGAAAGCTGGCAAAATATCTGCGTCTGGACCGGTCCGACCTGTCCCCGCCGATGCAGGGTCTGTTTAGCGAATTCGATGCCGATCAGCAGCTCGAAGAGCCGGACTTCGACTTGTTCGTGGCGACCCTCGCCAGCAGTCCCGATGGTGAAAAGGTCCTGTCCGATGCAAGGCGGATGCGAGAAGCCGCGCATTCCTATTTCACCCAGGAAGGGCTGCTGAGCGGGGAAAATTCGGCCTTTGTCGACATCGGATGGCACCTGAACGTGCAGGCCGCGCTGCAGAAGCTGATCCCGGCGCACCGAATGCAGGGGCTTTACCTTTATCTCAGCGATACAAGGCGAAACCCGAGCGAGGCAGGCCGCGCGGATGCCATGATGGAGATGACCGTCGCGCATCCGCGGATCGCGCGCTGTCCGTCGGTTTGGTACAATTCGACGGTGACAGAGCATCTTTTCGGCATGGTTCCAGAGGGGACGTGCAGGGGTTTCGAAACCGATGCGGACGGTCGCGCCAAGCCGATCCTGCAAGAGATCCCCGCCGACGAGATCGCGGCCAAGCAGGATATTTGTTCAGGCGTGAAATGTTTCGCCAGCGAATGGGGGGCGGACTATGCGCACGCCTTTCAATCATCGCAGGACTGTGCGGATGCATTCCGTGCGCTGACCGACGAATATCTCGATCACCCGACACGCGAATCCCTTGCCGTCATCCGGCGCAGCATGCGCTTCTCTACCGAAGCTCTGAATCATGAGAGCCGAGCGTTGGTCAGCCCTTTCCAGTGGAGCGATCTGTTCGGCGCGCTTGCGCTCGTCATGCTCAGGCGAAGAAGCAACGGCTTCGGTTGGCTGTCGGCAAAGTTCTCTCTTGCACCGCCGCCCTTGCGTTTTGGCAACCATATTGTGCGGATGCTCAAACCCTATTTCTAAGGGCGTCCGCACGGGCAGTCGCATCGAGCACATCGATGATCGGGCTGACAGTGCAGTTGAGCAATGGTCCTGACCGGCTCTCTGTTCATCAGATCGATTTGCATTCGAACGAAGTGCTACGCGCTGCTCGGTCGAGCGCTGATCGAGAGCCTGTCCATGATGGGCATGGGTTCGTGAATGGGGCAAGGGCGCCGGGCTGGATGGGGGTGTAGTCGCCGCGATCGGCGGGCGCGCCTCTCCCTCCGGTCATCAAGTCTGGCCTGTTGGCGGCATTTTCATGGCCCATCCCCATCGTGACAACGGACATAGCCGTCATAGCCGATCTCGTCCTCGGCGGCCGGCGATATGACGATCATCCGCATGCCCTGACTGCCGGCATTGCCTTCCTCTTCCAGTGGGCGCAGCGTAACGCTCAGCCCGCCGTCCGCAAAGCGGTTCTCACCAATAGACGGCAGGGGAATAAGCTTGCCGTTCAGTTTGATCGCGCCGTCGCTGCCGGGTCGGTAGAGGAAGGACGGGAACGCCACCTCGGTCATGCCGAAATCGCATCGGCCCTCCATGCCGCCAAGCACGCCAATATCGGCGCTGGTCATGGTCTGGGGCTTGATAATCGCGGTCGCGACATTGGCCAGCGCAGCGCTGGCGCTTTCCACCGGCGCAGCTTTGGGCGGGTGTTCGAGCTGGGCCTCGCGGTCGTTTCCCGGGTCGGTGTTCCGGTTGCATCCCCCACGGTAAAGCGCCAGCGGCAGGGCGAGCATGGCGAGGGCGGGCAGCGCTCTTGCGGGCGTCGTCATGGTGCGGCCTCCTCGGGCAGGCGCCGGGTCGTGCGCACGCCATTGGCTTCGATATCGCGGATCAGATATTTCATCTGCGCGATCTCGCGCCGCTGGGCGACGATGATGTCATGCGCCAGCTTGCGCACGCGCGGATCGCGCAGATGCGCTCGCTCGCTGGTCATGATCGCGATCGAATGGTGCGGGATCATCGCCTGCATGTATTCGGTATCGGTTACCGTGGTCTGGCTGCGCACCAGCCACAAGGCGAGGGCGAAGACCAGCGCGGCCACCCCCAGTATGATCCAGTTCTTGGCCTTGTTGCGGTACATGCCCCACATGAACAGCAGCATGATGACCGCCATTACCGCGCCCATGACAAAGGTCATCCAGAAACGCGTCTCGCTCCAGAATACATGGTCGATGCTATAGGTGTTCAGGTACATCAGGGCGAACATGACGGCTGTCGACGTGCCGATCATTGCCATGAAGCGCCCGTAATTGCCTCCGCCCTTATCGTCTTTCCGGCTCTCCTGCATTACGCATGCCTCCTCCAATTCCTGACTTGGAGCTATGGCCCCGTGCGCAGATCCGGCCAGTCCATTAACTTGATCCGGCAGCAACGGGCGCGGTCCGATCTTTGCTGCGCTGCCTCACAATCTGCCATGTCCCCCTGTCCTAACGCGCCAAAATCGCGGGTCGTTCCGAATGCGCCGGGCTTGCAAATCGGCTAGCTTGCAGGAAAATCCTCTGGGCGCGGCGACAGCGAGGAAAGCATCATAACCGATCATACCGAGTGGCCTTCCATTCCCTTCCAGCCATGGCAGGAGAGCTGCGCCGCATTGCACCTGTACTGCCAGATCGTCGGCAAATATCGCCTCGCGCATACGCCGTCGAACAACCACTCATGGCATGCGACGCTCTATGTGGATGCCGACGGGCTGACCACCGGCCTTGTCCCGGACGGGCGGGGCATCACGGTCCGGTTTGATCTTCAGCGCCAGAAGCTGACAATTGCCTGCGCCAGCGGAGAGAGCCGCGGCTTCGCGCTCGACCCATGTTGGTTGCCGACTTCGATGCAAGGTTCAAGCAGGCGGTCGCTGCGATTGGCGGTTCGCCTCGGTATCATGGATCGCCGAACGAGGTGGTCGATGCCATTCCCTTTGCGCAGGACACCGCGACCAGGCCCTGGGACGGGGCGGCGGTGTCCCGCTTTCACCGGGCGCTGGTTCGGATCGATGCAGTGTTCGGCGAATTCCGCACCGCCTTTCTGGGCAAGGTCAGCCCCGTCCATTTGTTCTGGGGAAGCTTTGATCTGGCGGTCACGCGCTTTTCGGGTAAGCGTGCGCCGCTCCACCCCGGCGGCATTCCGAATCTTCCCGACAGCGTCACGAGAGAGGCCTTTAGTCACGAAGTCAGCTCCGCCGGTTTCTGGCCCGGTGGAGGCGGGATCGCAGAGCCATGCTTCTATTCCTACGCCTATCCGGCGCCCGCCGGGTTCGATCGGCAGGCGGTGACCCCCGGCGCGGCGCGTTTCGATCGGGATCTGGGCGAATTCGTCTTGCCCTATGAAGCGGTCCGCACGGCGCAGGATCCGCGGGAAACCCTGCTGGGTTTCCTCGAATCCACCTTCCGCGCCTCGAGTTCGCTCGCTGGATGGGACGAGCATCTGGTCTGCGCCATCGGGCGAAAAGGGGTTCCGCGCGCCATCGAATGATCCTGCCGTGAACGCGCGGCAGCAAAGCTCAGCGGCGCATCGCCGCCCTATCAGACCTGCGCAGCAGGCTGGACCGGCCAATAGGTCGCGTAACGCTCATGGGCGATCCGGTGATAGGGTATCATGCGGATCGTACTGCCGTCCGCCGCCGGTGCCATGAATTCAAGTGGCCCCGGTCCCGCCGTGACGCGGGCGGCCAGATCTTCGGGATCGCCCGAGATTTGCGGGGGCGTGAAGGGCGTGTCGTTATATTCGCCGAACTTGCGTTCATTGATGACGATGTCAGACCCCGGTGCCAGCCCCTCGCGGCCGAGCGCACCGGCCAGCACCAGTGGACCATATGTAAACGCCACGATATCGGGGGCAGCGGGGGCCAACTCTACCGCGACTTCCATGGCCAGCTGCAATTCGACCGTATCGCCGCTCTGCCATGTGCGCTTCAATTCGATGAAGCTGCCGGGCGCAGAGGAACGCGCCGCTTCCGCGCCATTAACCAGCACTAAGGCATTCTCGCTCCAGCCCGGATGACGCAGCTTTAGCGCCAGTTCGGCCGGCTGCTCCAGCGTCCAGCGAAACATGGTGCGCGGCTGTTCGGGAAAACGAGTGATCTGAGTCAGCCGCGCGCCCTTGTCCCGCCACTGGACCGACGATGGCACGAACAGGTTGACGTAGAGCGCGTCGTCGCTCCGAAAATAGATGGAGTCGCGATATTTGACGTGATTTTCCATCCCCGTACCGGTGCAACACCAGAAGGAATCCTCAGGCGTGTGGTACAGTTTCATGTAACCGGGCCGCGCGCCCTGGAAGTAGGTCGCCATCCCGCTGTCCGGATCCTGCGAGGCAAGGATTCCGTTGAACAGGCTACGTTCGTAGAAATCGGCGTAGAGCGCTTGCGGATCTTCCATGAACAGGCCGCGGGTCAGCTTGAGCATGTTGTGATGGCAGCAGGTCTCGGACGCCTTGGCCGAGAAGACATGTTCGGCGAAATCGGCCATCGGGAAAAAATGCTCGACGTCCCCATGCCCACCCGTGGCGAAGGACCGGGTCAATGCCACGGTACGCCAGAAAAACTGCGCCGCTTCGCGGTATTCCGGCTTGCCGGTGGCTTCCCAGACACGTTGATATCCGATGATCTTGGGGATCTGCGTATTGGCGTGCAATCCGTCGAGATAGTCGCGCCCCTCTGCCAGAGGGCGCAGGATCGCCTTTTGCGCGAAATTCTCGCCCGTTGTCCGGTAATCCTCGTTGCCGGTCATGTCGAACAGGTCGATCATCACCTCGCTCATGCCGCCATGTTCGGTTTCCAGCATGGTTTCGAATTCGGCATGGCCCAGCGGGCGAGTGGCAACGACCACCCAGTCGGCAAAGCGCAGCAGGACCTTGCGCGACATGGCGCTGTCGGCCAGCTGTGCCGCGTCGCGAAGCCCGGCGAGGATTTTGTGCAGCGTGTACCACGGCACGCCGGTAATCGGCTCGCCGCGCAAATGCGCCGCGACCAAACCGGCGCCGCTGGGGAATGCGCAAACCAGCCCGCTATTGGCGGCGTCCTGACACGCGTTCAGCTCCGACGCGATATAGTCGATCCTGCGCTTGAACTCTGCCCTGCCGGTCGAACGATAGGCCAGCGAGCAGGCCGAGAGATAATGACCTAGCGTATGGCCATGGCAATGAATATCCGCCCAGGTTGGTTCGGATTCCCAGCCGCCATAGACCGGCGCCTTCGGCTGCAGCCCCGCGTTCACACGGAAATTATGCAGCATGCGATCGGGATCGAGCGACATCAGATAGGACTCGGTCATGCGCTGCGCGTGAAGGAAGGGACCTTCGCCAAGCGTGACGTCCGCAAGGTCGAAGGGCCGAAGGCGGGCGGGGCGGGGATTGCCTTGCAGCGATCCTGCATGGGCTGCCGTGATAAATGGCGATCCGGCCATAAGCGCAAAAGTGCCGGAGCTTGCCAGAAAAGAACGCCTTGAAGAGGCCATCTGCCGCGTCATGCCCATGGTTCAATCTCTCCTGCTCTGTATGATTAGTAGGAGTACATGCGGGGGAGAACTAGTTTGATCAACCCGGTTTCGGGCCCGGACGGAAGAAATGGCCTCTAAGGTTGGAACGCTGTCGCTTGTCCGGGTATTTCCTTGCCGTGGCCCGCCTCGGTGACGATTATGCTATGAGGCGCGCAATCGCTGGGAAGGTCCGGCAACCGCGACGAAGATACGAACTGTGACGAGACATGCTAGCCGCTGGGCGGCAGATGGGGACGAAGCGATGACAGGATATTCGATCAACAGGCGGCGGGCGATGGCGGCCGGCAGCGCGGCAGCAGCATCGGTGATGCTGGCGGGGCGGGCGCTCGGACAATCGGGCGGCGTCCGCGCCGAGGGTCACCCCATGCCGGGCGGCGTCGAACTTCCGGACACCCCTCCGCGCCCGAAACGGGCCGATAGCGTGGGCTATGCCATCGTCGGTCTTGGCGGATATGCGCTGAACCAGATGATGCCGCGGTTCGAACGGGCGGAGCGGGCGCATATCGCGGCGCTGGTATCCGGCAATCCCGACAAGCTGAACAAGGTGGGGGACGCCTATGGCGTTCCGGCAGGCTCGCGCTATTCCTACGACAATTTCGCCGAAATCGCGTCGAACGAAAGCGTGGATGCCGTCTATATCGTGCTTCCCAGCGGACTGCATGCCGAGTGGACGGAGAAAGCCTTTGCCGCCGGCAAGCACGTGCTTTGCGAAAAGCCGATGGCGCTGTCCAGCGCCGAATGCGAGCGGATGATCGCCGCCGCGCAGCGCGCGAACCGCAGGCTGATGATCGCCTATCGCTGTCATTTCGAGCCTTACAACATGCAGGCCATGGAACTGATGGATCAGGATGCCGTGGGCACGCTGCGGATGATCCGTGGCGAGCAGTCCTATCGCATGGGTCCCACCACCCCCGCCGAGAACTGGCGCGTGAACCGTGCGCTCGGGGGCAGGGGTCCGCTGGAGGATTACGGGATCTATGGGCTGCAGGCCGCGCTCTACCTGTCGGGCGAAATGCCGGAAAGCGTGGCCGCGGCCAGCTATCAGCCGGCGGGCGACCCGCGCTTTGCGGAGATCGCCGCCCATGTCGCCTCGCAATTGCGCTTTCCGTCCGGCGCGGTCGCGCAGCTGGCCACGTCCTACGATTCGGCCGGGATCAATGAAGTCGACGCGCGCGGCACCACCGGCGCACTGCTGATGCAGCCCGCGACGGGCTATTCGGGCAATAACATGGTGCTGGAGATGGGCAGGGAAAGCCGCGAATTCACCCCGGGCGATTCGACCGTTCAGTTCGCGCGCCAGCTCGACCATCTGGCGGACGCCATCCGCGACGGGTCGGACATCCGCACGCCGGGCGAAATGGGCCTGCGGGACGTGCGCCTGATGGAAGCGATCTATGCCGCCGCCGAGAGCCGCCGCACCATCATGCTCAATCCCGACGGTACAATGAGGAGCTGAGGGAGCGCGTCCGCACACGCAATCATCGCGAAGGATGGCTAAAACGGTCGCGCCTGCGTTATGGGGACGTATGGCCGATCGTTCGAAAGTTCTTCTGCAATATCTGCTGCCCAAACGGCGCCTTACCCAACTCGCCGGCCGCGTCGCCGGTGCCCGGGGCGGATCCATGACATTGCGGCTGATCCGCTGGTTCGTCCGCAGATATGGCGTCGACATGAGCGAGGCGGAAAATTCCGATATCGCCAGCTATGAAAGCTTCAACGCGTTTTTCACCCGCCCGCTGAAGGCCGGTGCACGGCCTTTGGCCAAGGCCGACTTCATCTGCCCCGTGGACGGCGCGATCAGCCAGTTCGGCGCCATCGACGATCACCACATCCTGCAGGCCAAGGGACACCGTTTCACGACGACCGAACTGCTTGGAGGGCACGGCGAACTCGCGGGCCTTTTCCGCCATGGCAGCTTCGCCAATCTCTATCTCTCGCCGCGCGATTATCATCGCCTGCATATGCCTTGCGACGGCATGCTCACGCGCATGATCTATATTCCCGGCGCGCTGTTCTCGGTCAATCCTGTGACTGCGCGCGGCGTGCGAAACCTGTTCGCCCGCAACGAACGGGTGGTGTGCATGTTCAATTCGCCTGCACACGGTCCGTTCGCGATGGTGCTGGTCGGGGCCACCATTGTCGGAAGCATGGAAACCGTCTGGCACGGCGTGGTCAATCCTAGGCGCACCGGCCGGATTTCCGAATGGTCCTATGACGAGGGACAGGTCCGTTTGAAGCAGGGTGAGGAAATGGGCCGTTTCCTGCTTGGATCGACCATCGTGATGCTTTTCCGTCCCGACACCATTGCATTCAACGCCGATTGGGCTCCCGAACGGTCCGTCAGGCTGGGGGAAGCGATGGGGGACCAATCGGCGTGATCCGCTGTCGTGATATCTCTACGATTGCTGTTGCTTCGATTTTTACCCGCCATGGCAGCAGCAAAAAACGGGCGGGTTACGCAAAGCCTGGCACGGTTTGCTCATCAGCCGGTGTTAGCACTGGCGTATGAACTACCCGTTTGCCGGCAGTTATTGCCGCGCAGCGCAGTCCATGCTTGTGAACTGCGAGCCTTGATCCGAGTGGATCAGCACCCGCTGCTTCGGCTTGCGCCGCCATGCCGCTATGTGCAGCGCCTGCAGCACCACATCGGTTGTCTGCCTGCTCTGCATCGACCAGCCCACCACGCGGCGGGAATAGAGATCGATCACAAGGGGCAGATAGGCAAAGCCCTCCAAGGTATCACCCAACCCCGATCGGGAGCAGCAACATCGAACTTACGATCCAGATTGTTGTCGACCGCCAAGGGTGGCTTGCCACCATAGCTCCCCGGCCGACGCTTGTAGCCGATCTGCGCCTTGATACCCGCCAGCCAAGTCAACCGGGCAACCCGGTTCGGACAGCAAGCCTCGCCCTGATCCAGCAGGTCGTCGTGTAGCTTGCGGTAGCCATAGATCCTGCCGCTGTCGTTCCAGGCCTGCCGGATCAACTCTATCTGTCGAGCATCTTCCCGGGCTCGTTGGCTCAGTGGGATCTTCTGCCAAGCATAGAAGACAATTTGCTGGATGCGCAGGCACCGGCACATCGACCGAACCCGGAACTGGTCACGATGCTCGGCAACAATTGCGTATCTCACTTGCATCCCTGGCGAAATACGCGGTGGCCTTTTTTAGTATATCGCGCTCCTCGATCACCCGGGCCAGCTCGCGCTTCAACTGGCGGATCCCGGCATCCTTGCTGGCATCGCCAGACACCACCTTCGCCAGTTGCCGCTTCCATGCGTACAGCGAATGCTGACTGACGCCGAGCCGTTCAGAAACCTCCGCTACTGGGTACCCAATGGGTACCACCGCTCGGTGATCTGGGCCACCGCATCACGCTTTAACTCATTGCTGATATTGGGCTTCCCCATCGTCGTCTCCTGTCCTCAAAATTAGGAAAGAAGGCGTCCAGCAATCTCGGGGCTAATCAATACGGGTTCGCCGTTTCGGCCGTTTTCATAAGGGCAGAAAACGCATGCTGCTTGTTCAAGGCGGGGTGGCTTTTGCCATTCTCTGCTCGCCAGGTTACCTTGACTACCCGTTTTCAAATTAAGAGGCTTATGCCATTCAAACAATATCGACAGGTTCCGACAGTCGATGAAGGCGGGCTATGTTCTCCCGCAATTTCTGATCGTCATCTGCAGCAGGATGGATCAATTCCGAGTGCGGGGGAGCGGATGTGATGCGCTCGGCGGATCCTTCATTCGTGCTTTTGTATGCTTTTGCCTTGTCCATTGAATGTGGCTCGTCGAATGCCGAGAGAAGCTCGGCTTGGTATCTTACCTCTTCCAGACAGATGAATAGATTTTGATAGGCAAGCACAGCCTTGTGCTCAGCTTTGCGGAGATTGTCCGTGCAACTTTTCATCGCCGCTCGCCGCGCGGTCGTTCGGAGGAATGGGTTTGTTTGAACCGCTTGACGAGCTTGATTGGCTCCCGGTGTCAATCGTCCCTTGCTATCTCTCTGCTCACTGCTCCTCACGAGGTCTTCGATCCTTTTGAGCTCTTGGGCAGCGTCCTTGTCTGCTTTGATTAGAGCTTGGCGAACTCGCCTACGGAATTGGTGATGATCGTTTTTCATAAACTAGTTGTAGGATGACAGCGCTCATTTGCCAAACATCACTGCGAACCTTTTTTGGCCGCCGGAATGGGGTCCCGAACCCGCTGCGGATTCGAATTCGAGTAACTATCGCATTCGAATCCACTCCGGAAGCGTCCGAAGGAAATTCAGGAGTCAATTCGGGCCTAGCCTTCTCGAACCGGTTTCATCTTTTTCGTTCGTGAGCGGGAAACTGTAGGCGCAATACCTCTGCTAAAGGTGATCGTTCCGACAACCTATAGCAGCTGCGTACTGCGCCATAATTGGCTCCGGATGAGGCTCGCTACGCTTGCACGTCGGCCTGTCGGCCTCCTTTGGCGGGGGGGCGGGCATCTGCCCTTGGGGCGACGTCTGTAGTCGTCTTGGGTTTGGTTTTTCGAACGGGACGCGCTGCGGTTTTGGCCTGTCTCACGAGACCACCCGAAGCGATCACCACGACCGATTGGCGACCGCGCTTCGATGAATTTTGGGCTCGCTGCTAACAGCGAAACGGCTCACGGTACGAGGCGATTTCTCGTTTCCAGATCGCTAATAGGATAAATCAAGACTCAACGCGGAGTTTTGACTTTTCTATCCTATAACCTTCCTCATGACATATCGACATGAAGACCGCGAACTCGACGCAGCGCGCGAGAGTTTGAAATCCCTCACTGACAAGAACGAAAGCTTGCGCGCAACCGGTGGTAATCTCGACCGCAATGGCGAACCTGCTTTGACGGCCGGGCGGGGTGGTTCTTCATTCACGCCATCGTCGCCCGATCCTTCAGCTGCAGCGCGAAAAAGTTTTCGAGGCGCCGAGGCTTTGAATGTGCCCCCAAAGACAGCATTCACTCTCGGTGATCGGCATATCACTGGCGACGTCGGCGGACGAGCCGTCCGGCAGCAAAAGCGGATCAGCTGGACGGAGGCTGAAAAGCCTAAGAAGGGCGAGGAAGCATCCCGCCGTTTCACCAAGCTGAACATTCCAGCGGCCCGGCCTCTTCGTGCGGCAAATGCAGCTGGCGCTACCAGTTTCCATTTTTCGCACGAGGCAATCAGCAAAACCCGCGCGGAAAAGGTCACGGCACGCGGCACCAA
>CERQ01028178.1_pt1 | contig 23101 bp, 23 predicted proteins | sample 530711 | NCBI WGS metagenome assembly CERQ01 (sample SAMEA2620882, study PRJEB7988) | marine metagenome | biome: marine biome (ENVO:00000447); feature: mesopelagic zone (ENVO:00000213); material: "saline water (ENVO:00002010), including plankton (ENVO:xxxxxxxx)" | depth 850 m | reverse complement strand
CCCGGACCGCTGCCCGAAATGTCGATCAGGTGAATCAGCACGCGGCAGCGTTCGATATGGCCCAGAAAGCGGTCGCCGATGCCCGCCCCTTCGGCGGCACCCTCGATCAGGCCGGGGATGTCGGCCAGCACGAATTCGCGACCCTTGTGCCGCACGACGCCCAGTTTCGGGACCAGCGTGGTGAACGCATAATCGCCGACCTTGGCCTGCGTGTTGGACACCTGGTTGATGAAGGTCGACTTGCCCGCATTGGGCAGGCCCACCAGCCCGACATCGGCCAGCAGCTTGAGCCGCAACCACACCCACATTTCCTGCGACGGTTCGCCCGGCTGATGCTGGCGCGGCGCACGATTGGTGCTGGTCTTGTAACTGGCATTGCCGCGCCCGCCCAGCCCGCCTTCCAGCAGGGTGATGCGCTGCCCGACCTCGGTGAAATCGGCCAGCACGTCTTCCTTGTCCTCGGACAGGATCTGGGTGCCGACGGGCACCTCGATCACCAGCGGCTGGGCCGAGGCGCCGGTGCGGTCCTTGCCCATGCCGTGGCCGCCGCGCGGCGCCTTGAAATGCTGTGAGTAGCGAAAATCGATCAGCGTGTTGAGGCCTGCCACCGCCTCGAACACGATATCGCCGCCGCGGCCGCCATTGCCGCCGTCGGGGCCGCCATATTCGACGTATTTCTCACGGCGAAAGCTGACCGCACCCGGCCCGCCCGCGCCCGAGCGCACATAGATCTTGGCCTGGTCGAGAAAATGCATGGCTTGGTCAATCCGGTGGCGGCAGCGACTGGGCCAATGCCCGCACAGGGGCAGATGCCAGCAACGGGCCTGAAAACAGCGTAACGCCTCGCTATCCGATTTGGCGCCGGGCTTGCAACTCGGCGCTGACGGGCAGCGCCGTGACCGGCGGCCCGTTCGGTGCAGAAAAGGCGGGTGGGTGAATGGTGGAGCCGAGCGGGATCGAACCGCTGACCTCGTCATTGCGAACGACGCGCTCTCCCAACTGAGCTACGGCCCCGTTCCATTCGCTGTCACACCGGCCAGCAGCCGATGTGCAAGAGCGCGCCTGTTAGCGAAAGGCGCGCTCTTATCCAAGTCAAAAATTCGCAGCGCCCGGCGCGGTCCATCAGCCTTCGTTATTGGCGCCGGTATCCGACGCCGATGCCGACGGCATCGCGGCAGGATCGGGCAGATCCGCGGGCGCATTGGGATCGACCGGCGCAGGCACCATCCAGCGGTGGCGATAAGGTTCGCCATAGGTGGCCAGATATTCGGCGTCCCATGCGGCGGCCTCGGCGCGATAGGCCTCGTACTCGTCGAAATAGCCGAGGAACACGAGTTCGAGCTTGGGCAATTCGACCTGCGCGACCTCGTCCAGCTTGCCCTTGGGCGCTTCGGCCAGCGCAAGGCTGGTTTCGCGCGCAGCGGCGCAGAAGCGCGGCAATGCGGGCGGCAGAGAGAAGTAATTATAGACCTGCGTCATGTACTGGTCGCGGGCGCGCTTATAGGTGCTGCCGCCGAACTTGTCCTTGAACTGCGCATCGACCTTCTGGTTGGTCGACGACAATTCGCGCGAATGCGCCTTGAGGAAATCGCCATAGCGTTCGGCGATCTGCGCATCCTCTGGCCCGTCGCAGTTGAGCGCCGCGACATTATAGGCGGAGCGCAGGTTCCAGGTCGCCTGTTCGGTCGTCAGCCCGGTATTGACCGTCTGCCGGATGCCAAGCTCGTTCTTTTGCGGGATCGACAGATTGTCCTGCGCATAGCCGGGCGCGATCGGACGCGCGCGAAATGCCTCTTGCACGGGCGGCGGCGGAGGCGGCGGAGGGGGTGGCGGCGGCGGACCGCACGACGCAAGGGTTGCGGCCGCGGCCACGGTCGTGATGCGAAGGATGGGCTTGCTTACCGACACGGTTATTTCCTGTTTTTCTGGCGACGCCTGCAAGAGCGTTCCTCGGCTTGTAGCACGGCGCAGCTTGCGCTCGGGTGAAGCATCAACATGCGCGCGCCGGAAAAATGCTGCACCCGGAACTGGCGGTTCGTCCACAAGGAAAACGCCCGGCCGGACGATAAGTCCGACCGGGCGTTGGATTTTTTCGGCCTGGCGAGGGAACCCCCGCCCGGCAAATGATCACTCGCGCTGGCCCATGAAGGCGAGCAGGAACTGGAACATGTTGATGAAGTCGAGGTAGAGCGACAATGCGCCCAGCACCACGGCCTTGCCCATGAACTCGGTTCCGGCGAGCTGGTAGTACTGCATCTTCAGACGCTGCGTATCGTAAGCCGTCAGGCCCGCGAAGATCAGCACGCCCAGGAAGCTGACAGCCCACATCAGCGCGGTCGACTGCACGAAGATGTTGATGACCGAAGCGATGATCAGGCCGATCACGCCCATGATCAGGAAGCTGCCCATGCCGGACAGGTCCTTCTTCGTAGTATAGCCGAACAGCGACAGGCCGGCGAAAGCACCCGCGGTCGCAAAGAAGGTCGCCGCGATCGATCCGCCCGTATAGACGAGGAAGATCGTCGACAGGCTCATCCCCATCAGAATCGCGAAGCCCCAGAACAGCATCTGCAGCGTTCCGGTAGAGAAACGGTTCGCGCCAAAGCTCATCGCGAAGACGATGGCGAGCGGCGACAGCATCACCAGCCACATCAGCGGCGAACCGACCATCGCGACCGTCATGCCCGAGCTTGCCATCAGCAGGGCGACGACGCCCGACAGCAGCACGGCCGATGCCATGTAGTTGTAGATCGAGAGCATGTATTTGCGCAGGCCGGCATCATATCCGGTGCGCGGCACGCTTGCGCCGAGGCCCGTGGACGCGCCAAAGCCGGCGCGCGTCTGCTGACGCGTGGGCTGGGGGTCGTTCCAGTTTGCCATAGCTTTGTTCTTCTCCTCAGTCGCTCCTCCAAAACGGGAAGCGCTCCTGAGCAATATCGGCCTGCTTCGCCATGTTTTCAAGGAAAACCGCCGGCCAGCAATCTTCTGTAACAAATGCGGCGCCTGAAAAGCCGAATAGGGCGCATGCCGCCAGCGCCTAGGCTTCTCCGGCGGCGTCCACCAATGCGTTCGCCAACGCGTCCGCCGCGTCGCGGTCGCCCCACAGGACGAACTGGAAGGCCGGATAGAACCGGTCGCACTCCTCGACCGCCTGCTCCACCGCCATCTGCGCCTGGCTGAGCGATAAAAGCCCATCGTCGCCCAGCATCAGACCGTGCCGGTACAGCAGCACGGAACCGGATGACCACAGGTCGAAATGGCCCAGCCAAAGCTGCTCGTTCACCAGGCTCATCAGTTCGAACATCTGGACCCGCTTGTCGTCGGGAACGCGCACTTCGGGAAGGCACAGCAATTGCAGGACGTGATCCTCGCGCCGCCAGATCGCGCGCAGCTGATACTTGGCCCATGCGCCCTGTATCTCGCCGCCGATCTCGTCCTCGCCCGTCACTTCGTAGGGCCAGCCCCGCGCTTCGAACAGTGAGACCAGCATGTCGACCGGTGCCGCATCTTCGTGACGGTTCTCGGTCTGGCTTTCACTCATCATGCAGCGGTTCTCTCTCCGTCGCGCGGACCCCCAGTGACCCGCCATTGCGCTCAGGTGGACCAGCCGTGGCCGCCTTTACAATGGGTTAACTTATCGCCTCGGTGCATAACGCGATACTGTTGTTCACCGCATGTGGATAAGGACATGTCACAAGGGTTTCATACCGTTGCAACATGGCATCGGTTACTCACTCGTCCTCTTCGGGCTGGTCGTCGCTGCCAAAGGCGCGGCCACTGGGCACCAGTCGGTCGGCTCCGGCCATCGCACTGAAATCCGAAGGAAATATGCCAAGATGTGCGGCGGCGACCTGCTGTTCGGGACGCAGCCTTGCGACCGATCGCATATAGGGCGCCAGATTGTCGGCAAGCTGGCGCGGCAGCACGGCATAGAGCAACCCCACCGCCTCTCCCGCGCGGCCCGACACGGCAAGAACGAAGGCGCGGATCCGCCATGCCGCGGGGTCGTTGGCCTGCAGCATTGGTTGCAGCATGCGTTCGGCCCCTGCCCGGTCGCCCGCCACCGCCAGGCTGAACGCGTGACGCCGGGTGGTTTCGGGATCGGCGGACACGCGATTGGCGATGGCATAGTAATATTGCGCACTGGTCTGGTCGCCCAAGAGGTCGTGGGCAAGACCGCGATCGGCGGCGAAGTCGGCAGGCCGCCCGCCCAGTCGCTCCGCCTCGGCAAACAGGGGCAGCGCCAGCCTGGGCATGCCGAGCCGAACCATCACCGAGCCCCGCAAAGCGCGCAGCGCCGGGTCGCCCGGACGGACGGTTTCGGCGCGGTTGAGGAAGCCGAGCGCGACATCGTACTCGCCCAGCCGCATCGCCGCGCCAGCCCCTTCGCGCATCGCTGCGACATCATTGGCATCGCGCGCGATCCGCAGGGTCGCATCGTCGAGCAGGCGCTGGTCCGAGGCAGCATCCTCGACCCGGATCGTGCGAGGCTGGGCGTGCGCAGTGGCGACACCGGAAGGGCCGAACCCAACCAATACGAGAAGGGCGGCGAGCAAGCCCGCCGCCCTCATCAAGCGCCTCAACCCTGTCGGGCCGGTATCAGCGCCGGTTGTTGTTGCGACCGAGGAAACGCGGGATGTTGAGATCCGACGCATCATCGTCCTCGCGGTCGTCCGCGGGCGCTTCGTCGCGGTTGCGCGACAGGCTGGCCATGCGCTCGAACAGCGTGCTGCCGCCGACCGACACCGCCGCCTGACCGGACGCCGGACGCCAGCCGCGCGACGCTTCGGTCCGTGCAGACGCGTCCATCGGGCCGGAATCGCGCGATGTGTCGCGTGCGGGTTGAGTATTGGCAGGCCGGGTATTGGCAGGCTCGGCGCGCGCGGCGGGTTCTGCCTGCGGCGTTTCCTCTTCGAAGCCGTCGCCCAGCAGCAGCTCTTCTTCCTGATCGTCCTCGGCCATTTCAAGGCCCAGATCCAGCGGCTCTCCCTTGACCTCAGAGGCGAAGCCGCCCTGATCGCCGACGTTCAGCCGCGAGGTATCCTCGGCGGGATCGGCCAGCTTCATCGCAGGTTCCGCCGCGGGAGCGGGCGCGCTGCTTGCAGCAGGCGTGGCGGGCGCAGCGCCAGGGCGCATCGGCGCACGGCCCGAACCCAGCGAGAACGGACGCGACTGCGCGGCGGGCTGCTCGGCATCCTGATCGATGCCGGTCGCGACCACCGACACGCGGATCTTGCCTTCGAGGTCGGGATTGAACGCCGAACCCCAGATGATGTTGGCGTCGGGATCGACAAGGTCGCGGATATGGTTCGCGGCCTCGTCCACTTCCATCAGGCGCATGTCCTCGCCGCCGATGATCGAGATGATGACCCCCTTGGCGCCGGTCATCGACACGCCGTCGAGCAGCGGGTTGGCGATCGCCTTCTCCGCCGCCTCGAGCGCACGGTTCTCGCCGTCCGCCTCGCCGGTGCCCATCATCGCCTTGCCCATCTCGCCCATCACCGAACGCACGTCGGCAAAGTCGAGGTTGATGAGGCCCGGCATGACCATCAGGTCGGTGATCGAGCGGACGCCCTGCTGCAGCACCTCGTCGGCAAGCTGGAACGCTTCCTTGAAGGTGGTGTCGGGACGCGCGACCAGGAACAGGTTCTGGTTGGGAATGACGATCAGCGTATCGACGTGCTTCTGCAGCTCCTCGATACCCGCATCCGCCGAACGCATCCGGCGCGAACCTTCGAACATGAAGGGCTTGGTCACCACGCCCACGGTCAGCACGCCCTTGTCGCGCGCCGCCTTGGCGATCACGGGCGCAGCGCCCGTGCCGGTGCCGCCGCCCATGCCGGCCGCGATGAAGCACATGTGCACGCCGTCGAGCATGCGGTCGATCTCGTGCAGCGTTTCCTCTGCCGCCGCCCGGCCGACCTCGGGACGCGAACCCGCGCCCAGACCTTGCGTGATTTCGGGGCCAAGCTGGATCCGGTCTTCGCACACCGCGGTGTTCAGCGCCTGCGCGTCGGTGTTGGCGACGATGAAGTCGACACCTTCGATCTGCGCCTGGATCATGTTGGCGATGGCGTTGCCGCCTGCGCCGCCCACGCCGATGACGGTAATGCGCGGACGCAGTTCCTCGACCGCAGGCGGACCGATATTGATGCTCATTAAGGTCTCCGCAAACTCGCTGTGGGCGTCTTGCGACCCATCGCCGGACCCATTGTTCCCGACCTGCCGCGATGTGCCGTTACAGCCCAATTACTTGTATCTGATAGTGGCATAAATCGAATCGCCACCGCAAAGGCTTTCGGCAGATTTCCACATCGCTGTTAGACGAGAATGGAACGGCGAATAATCCTAGCCGAAAGGGGTATACCCCCTCGCCCCTCTATCGCACGGTGCCGACGGTCAGGAATGCGAGCGCCATGAGCATGCCCGCAAGGCGGTTCGAGCGAAAACGGGCCAGCGCGTTCGCCCCGTCCGCCGTGTCGAGGCTGACCACCTGCCAGCCCAGGTGAAACGAGGCCGGAAGCAGCGCGAGCAAGGCCACCCAGTCGGGCCGGATCAGCCAGATCGCCCCTGCCCAGCCCGCCAGCGCCAGCGCATAGAGCAGCGCGACACCCGGCACGATCCGCCCCTTCAGCGCCAGCGCGCTCGACCGTACGCCGACCAGCGCGTCGTCCTCCATGTCCTGCACGGCATAGATCGTGTCATATCCGATGACCCAGAATATGCATCCGGCGTAAAGCGCGGCCAGAGTCGGCAGCGAAGCGCCTCCCGCCTCGACCCAGCCGGACGCTTGGATGAAGCCAACGGGCGCGCCCCAGCTGAACACCAGCCCCAGCCATGCCTGCGGCCACCATGTGATCCGCTTCATCAGCGGATAGAGCGCGACCGGCAGCAGGCTGGCGATGGCGACAAGCTGCGCCTGCCAGCGCAATTGCAGCAGCACGACCAGCCCGATCAGGCACAGCGCAAGCAGCCATGCCCATGCCTTTTTCAGCGATACCTGCCCGCTGGCCAGCGGACGGCTGGCGGTGCGCGCCACCTGCCGGTCGAGATCGCGGTCGAGGATGTCGTTATAGACGCAGCCCGCTCCGCGCATCGCGACCGCGCCCAGCAGCAGCCACAGCGCCATGTCCCACCGCGCCGCGCCACCCGCCGCCCACAGCCCCGCGACGCAGGGCCAGAACAGCAGCCACCAGCCGATCGGCCGGTCGAAGCGCGCCAGCAGAGCATAGGGCCGCCACGCCGCGGGCATCAGAGCGACCAGCCCGCGATGTTCGCTGTCGGGCGTGGCCGAATGGGGGACGGTTTCATTCATCGCGCCATGCTTTAAAGGGGGCATGCATCGCGCGGCAAGGGAGCATGGCAGGACGATGGACGAAATCGGTGATGTCGGCGAATTTAACCGCCGGGGATGGAACAGCAAGTCGGCAGGCGGCGACCGGTGGTCGATCCCGGTGGACGCCGCGACGATTGCAGCGGCAAGGCGCGGCGAATGGAGCGTCATACTGACGCCTTCATTCCCCGTGCCCCGCGACTGGTTTGGCGATATCGCGGGGATCGATCTGCTGGGGCTGGCATCCGGCGGCGGGCAGCAGTGCCCGGTCTTTGCCGCCGCGGGCGCGAATGTCACCAGCTTCGACGCGAGCGACGAGCAGCTGGCCCGCGACCGCGAGGTGGCGGAACGCGAAGGGCTGACGATCCGCACCGTTCAGGGTTTCATGCACGATCTGTCGGTGTTCGCGGGCGACAGCTTCGACATGATCTTCCATTCGTGCTCGAACAGTTTCGCGCCCGACATCCTGCCCGTCTGGCGCGAATGCGCGCGCGTGCTGCGCCCCGGCGGCGTGCTGATGGTAGGTTTCACCAATCCCGTCCGATTCATGTTCGACGAACCCAGCGTCGAACGCGGCGAACCGGTCGCGCGCAATCGCATTCCCTACAGCGACCTCGACCTGCCCGAGGCCGAGCGCGCCGCCTTGCTGGCGGACGATCCGGTCATCTGTTTTGGCCATACGCTGACCGACCAGATCGGCGGACAGCTTGCGGCGGGCTTCATGCTGACCGACATGTTCGAGGATGATTTCGAGGAGCGCGACGCGGTAGGCCAGCTGATGGATTGCTATATCGCGACGCGCGCGATCCTGCGGGCCTGACCGCGATGGCTGCCACCCCCGCTTGGCCTCCGAAAAGTGCGCCGCGCCTGTTCGTCGGGGCTATTCTGTCGGCGGGCCTGCTGCACGAGATCGACGGGCAGCAAGCGCATTATCTGTCGCGCGTCATGCGGGTGAAGCCCGGCGACGGCGTGATATTGTGCGACGACCGCACCGGCGAATGGGCCGCGCGCGTCACCGAGGCGGACAAGCGTAATGTGACGGTGGAGCTGGTCGAACAGCTTCGCCCGCGTGAAAGCGTGCCGCCGCTGACCCTGTGCGCCGCGCTTCTTAAAAAGCCGCGCTTCGATCTCGTGCTGGAAAAGGCGACCGAACTGGGGGTCGCACGCATCCAGCCCGTCATCACGCGGCGCTGCGTCGCCGACGCGCTCAACATGGACCGCGCGCGCCAGATCGTCACCGAAGCGGCCGAGCAATGCGCGCGGACCGCCCTGCCCGCCATCGCCGAACCGGTGACTTTGAACGCCATGCTGGACGGCTGGGACGACACCGCGCTGTTCTTCGCCGACGAGTCGCGCGACGCACCGCCCGCCGCGGCGGCCTTTTCGGCGACGCCGCCCCCGGCTGCGCTGCTGATCGGGCCCGAAGGCGGCTTTGACGATGCCGAGCGCGAGGCGATCCGCGCGCATCCCAGCGCCCGCCCGATTGCGCTCGGCCCGCGGATCCTGCGCGGCGAAACGGCGGCGATTGCGGCGATGGCGCTGTGGATGGGGATCGCGGGCGACTGGCGATGAGCGCGGCGCAAGAAAAAATCACGCTTTCCCATTGGCGCGAACCCGCCTAACGCCCCGCGCCATGAGCACGCGCAAGGAATCAGGGGCCGCAGAGCCCGTCATCGAGCACCGCGACCAGCTTCTGATCCCGATGCAGAAGGGCGAGAAGCCGCGCGAACAATGGCGCATCGGCACCGAGCACGAGAAATTTGTCTTCCGCGCCGAGGACCGCCGCGCGCCGAGCTATGACGAGCCCGGCGGCATCCGCGACATATTGCTCGCGCTGGAAAAATTCGGCTGGGAACCGGTGGTCGAGGGCGGCAACATCATCGCCATGTCGGGCGAGGATGGCACGGTCAGCCTTGAACCGGCGGGCCAGCTGGAACTGTCGGGCGCGCCGCTGGTCAGCCTGCACCAGACCTGCGCCGAAACGGGCCGGCACCTGACGCAGGTGAAGGAAGTGGGCGAAGAGCTGGGCGTCGGCTTCCTTGGCCTGGGCATGTGGCCCGACAAGGCGCGTGCGGACCTGCCGCTCATGCCCAAGGGCCGCTACAAGATCATGCTGGAGCACATGCCGCGCGTCGGCACGATGGGCCTCGACATGATGCTGCGCACATGCACGATCCAGGTGAACCTCGACTATTCGTCCGAAGCCGACATGGTGAAGAAGTTCCGCGTCGGCCTCGCGCTGCAGCCGCTGGCGACCGCGCTGTTTGCCAACTCGCCCTTTACCGAGGGCAAGCCCAACGGCTTCCTGTCATACCGCAGCCATATCTGGTCGGACACCGACCCGGCGCGCACCGGCATGCTGCCTTTCGTGTTCGAGGACGGCTTCGGCTATGAGCGCTGGGCCGACTACCTGCTCGACGTGCCGATGTATTTCGTGTTCCGCGACGGGAAATATATCGATGCCGCGGGGCAGAGCTTTCGCGATTTCCTCAACGGCGAACTGCCCGCGCTGCCGGGCGAAAAGCCGACGATGGCGGACTGGACCGATCACATGTCCACCGCCTTTCCCGAGGTTCGCCTGAAAAGCTTCCTCGAAATGCGCGGCGCCGATGGCGGTCCGTGGAGCCGCATCTGCGCGCTGCCCGCGTTCTGGGTCGGCCTGCTTTACGATCAGACCGCGCTGGATGCGGCCTGGGACCTCGTCAAGGACTGGACGATGGAGGAGCGCGAGGCGCTGCGAAACGCGGTGCCGCGGCTGGCGCTGGATGCGCCCATCCCCGGCGGCGGCGTGCTGGGCGACCTGGCGCCCGAAGTGCTGAAGATTGCGCGGGCGGGCCTTGCGGCGCGCGGGCAGCTCAATTCGGCGGGCGATAACGAGACCGGCTTCCTCGCCCCGCTGGACGAGATCGCCAAGCGGCGCAAGGTGCCTGCGCAGGACCTGCTCGACCGCTATCACGGCGAGTGGAACGGGTCGGTCGCGCCGATCTACAAATACAGCCTTTGATCCGGGCGGCGGAGGGACCGATCAGCGAAACGCGCTGATCGTCCCGCCATTGTCCAGCACATAGAGCGTCTCGTTCGCGGCGATCGGGTTGAGCGATACGCCGTCGTCCAGCTCGGCCACATTCGCCTGTGCGCCATCGGCGGCATCGACCGACACCAGCGCGCCGCGCGTGCTGGCGACATAGAGCTTGCCCCCGGCGAGAACCGGGCCGGACCAGAAGATCTCGCCCTTCTTGTCCTTCTCGTCCTTCCAGCGCGGCAGCTGGCTGATCCAGCGCACCTTGCCGGTCGCGCGCGCGATTGCCAGCAGGCGCGCATCGTCGGTCAGCACGAAGATCCAGTCGCCTGCCACCGCGGGCGTCGAGATACCGGCCAGCGACAGGTCCCAGATGCGGCGGCCCGACAGCAGCTCATACGCGGCCATGCGGCCACCCTGGCCCAGCGCATAGACGCGCCCGCCGTCGATGATCGGGTCGGCGTCCACGTCGGTCAGCGATCCTACCGAGGTGGAGATATTGGTGCGCGACAAGGCATCGCCCCACAGTTCGGTTCCGTTTTCATAGCGATAGGCGATCAGCTCGCCGCTGGAATAGCCCGCGATCACCGTGCCCGCGCCCGCCGCAGGAGCCGCCACGCCGAACACGCCCGACAGCCCGCTGGAGCCTGCGCGGTTCCACTCGATCTCGCCGGTTTCGGCATCGAGCGCGAAGATCTGGTTGTCCTGCGTCATCACGAATACATTGCCGAACGCCAGCGTCGGCGCGCCGCGCAGCGGGCCCGAGGGCTGGGCTTTCCAGATCTCGCTGCCGTCCGAGGCATCGAGCGCATCGACTTCGCCGACGCCGGTGGTCACGTAGACGCGCCCGTTTTCATAGCTGACGCCGCCGCCGAAGACCGAGCTGGACCCGTCGCCGCTGACCCGCAGCGATTTTTCCCACACCGGCGCACCGGTGGCAGCGTCGAAGGCCCAGACCTTGCCGTCGGTGTCGAACACGAACAGCTTGCCGTCGCCGATGACGGGCGTGGCGGCCAGCCGGCGCTGCTGGCTGGCGCCCGCGATGCTGCGGGTCCAGACGCGCGTGGGATTGGCGGACAGGGCGAGATGCCCATAGCTCTTGGATGCCGAACCGCCCGCCTGCGCCCATGACTGGTTGGCAGTCGGTGCGGGAAGGACGACGGGTACGCTTTCCAGCGAGGGATCGACGGTCGCGGTGTTCTCGATCCGGGAAAGGATCGGCTCGCGCTTGCCGAGCGTCGGGGTGGTTTCCGGACCATCACCCTTGAACATGCCGCATGCGCCCAGTCCTGCGGCCAGGGCCGCGACCAGCGCGATCCGTGCCGCGCCGGTGACGGCACGCTTGCCAAACGGGTATGTCATTCGATTGCTCTCCATAATTCTGTCAGTCGGCCAGCCTTCAGGGCTGCGCGGCGCCGCCCGAGGCGATCCGGTCGACGATGTCCTGCGCATCGTCGACCGCATCGGTGCCGAACAGGCCCGCCAGCTGGCGGGCGCGTGCGCGAAGTGTTTCGGGCTGGTCCTCGTCGCGGGCGATTTCCGCGAACAGCGGGCCTGCCAGTTCGGGCTTGCCCTGCTCGACATAGGCGAGGCCGACCATTTCGCCGGCGCTGCCGAACCACGGATTGCCCGGCACGGCGAGCGGCTTGAGGCGATCGATGACCTGCTGCGGCTCCATGTCGTCGAAACGAACCGAAACGGCGCGGATCGCGGCGAGGTCGCGGAACGGCTGCGGGTTCGATGCGTCGTTTGCGACCGCCTCGAACATCTTCACCGCCTCGTCCTCGTCGCCCTTTTCAAGCGCGGCGGCGGCGGCCAGGAATTGCGCCGGTGCACGGTAGGCCGCGGGCGTTCCCTCTGTCGTCAGCCCGGCGGCCTTTTCCGCCGCGGCCTCCAGATTGCCCGCCTCAAGCTGGTCGATCGCAAGCGTCAGATCGACGGCGTCGGCCTCGGCCTCGGTGGTGGTCTTGTGGTGCCACCACGACCATGCGCCCAGCGCGGCAAGCGCCAGCACGACAAGGACGATGATCAGCTTGCCCCACTTGCGGAAAAAGCCCGAGACCGTGTCCTGCCGCACCGCCTCGTCCACCTCGCGGCGAAACACATCCTCCTGCGCGCGCTGGCGCAAGGCGGCCTTGTCGGCGGGATCGGCAGGGCGGATAGGGCTTAACGCCACGATAGAAGGCCTTTCGAAATTCGTTATCGCTCCGGCATCTTCGCCGGAATGGCGGGGTCTTAAGGGTCCGTCAGGGGGTTTTCAACGCCAAAGCGGCTTGCGCCTGAACGGGCGCTGAAACCGTCCACAGCGGCGTATCGGCAGCAAGCGCGGTCAGGTCACGGATGGATCCGGTCCTCGCCCGTCAATTCGGCGATCAGCGCGCGGTGATCGGCAGCGTCGCGATGCTTCGCGGCGAAATCGGCCATGGCCTTCGACAGCCCCTTGCGCTTCACCTCGTCCCTCGCGAGCGTGACCATCGCCTCGGCAATGGCCGCGGACTGGCCGCTGCCGTTTCCGAACAGATAATCCGCCTGCTCGCGCGGCAGGACGGGCGCGATCTCGCTGCCTGCCGCGATCATCGAAACGCCTGCCGGGGCCGCAAGGAACGGCATGCGCGGCATGTCGTCTCCCTTCGCGGGCGGGCGCGGCGACAGCAGCATGTCGAACAGCCCCGCCCTGTCCTCGGGCCCGGCCAGCCGCTGGCTGGTCAGCAGCCGATCCGCCACCTCCATCTCGGCACAGAGCGAGCCTAGGCGCACCGTTTCGTCCTTGCTGCCGAATGCGACCAGCCGCCATTCGTCGCCCAGATCGCGCAGGCGGCGCAGGATCGGGTCTGCATCGGGCAGCAGATCGCCTGCACGCACGCCTATCCATGCCTCGTCCCGGCGCTTGACCAGTCCGGGAATCGCATCGGCGCGCGGCGGTTTCGGCGTGCTGCCATAGACCGGCAGCGCGATCCGCAAGGTGCGGCCGCCGACACCCCAGTTCGCGGCGATTTCGTTCGCGGCCGTCGATGTCGGCGCGACCACCGCCTGCGTGCGGGCAAAGCCCAGCCGGTGCCTGAAACGCTTGATCGCGCCGCCCGAAAATCCCTGCAGCGCATGGTGGTAGTGGATCAGCGGCGGCAGCTTCAGCGCCTCGGCGAAAAGGCTGTGCGCCATTGCGGCGGGAAAGCCCGACTCGCCGTGCGTAAGGATCAGGCCGTAACCGCGCATGGCGCGCGCCATGCGGTTCAGCCTGCCCAGCCCCGCTCCCTTGTCCAGCGCCGGAAAGTCGGGGCGATAGAGCTGCAGGCGCGACGCGATGTCGTCGCTGGCGGCCGGGGCGTGATGTTCGATGAACTGGTATTTCCCGCCCGAAAGCGCGCGAATCAGATCGCCGCTCCACGGTGCCGCAACCGGGTCCAGCCCAAGGTGAAGGATCCGCAGCTTGCGGAAAACGGTGATCTTCTTGGCCATATGCTCAAATCATCGGCTGCGCGCGAGCAGGCGGCTGATCGCCTCTCGCACCGGGGGTTCGTCCAGCGTGGGCGTATGGCCGGTATCGGGCACGGTGACCAGTTCGACCGCAGGGATACGCCCGACCATTTCGCGCGCGGTCGCACCCGACAGGATGGTCGAGGTTTCGCCATGCACGACCAGCACCGGCCGTCCCGCCAGAGCCTCGAACGCGGGCCACAGATCGTCCGCGCCGACGATATTGCTGCCATTGACGGCATCGCCGTCGTTGAAAGCATCCGCGATGCGCATGTCGTAATCGAAGCGGATATTGCCGCTGCCGCCCAGTTCCATCACCTGCTTGGCAAAGGCGATCCATCGTTCGATCCCCCAGTCCGGATGGACCGCGCCGTGCAGGTCCTGCAGGGCCCGCGCGGCGTGCATCCATGTGGGGAAGCTGCGCCCCTGCCCGACATATTCGCGAATATGGTCCAGACCCTCGCTTTCGATCACCGGCCCTATATCGTTGAGCAAGGCGCCGGCGATGCGATCGGGCGCGTTGAGCGCTGACAGCATGGTGACGATCCCGCCCAGCGAGGTGCCGAAGAACACGGCGCGTTCGATCCCGGTCTGCGCGAAGAACGCGTCGAGGTCGGCCACATATTGCATGGGGTTATAGCTGGCGGGATCGCGCGCATATTCGCTCTCCCCCCGTCCGCGAAGTTCGATGCAGATCACGCGGCGACTGGGCGACAGGTCCTGTGCGACCACCTCGAAATCGCGGGCGTTGCGGGTTAGGCCGGGGATGCACAGCACGGGCAAGTCATCGCCGCCTGTGCCGCCCCCGACCTGGGCCCCATCGCGGGCCGGATAATCGCGAAAATGCAGCTTCAGCCCGTCTTCGCTTTCCCACCAGCCGTCATGCCACAAGGCCGGCTCGGCTGGCCCGCCGGATCGTTCGTCCACGTGTATTGTCGCCCTTCGTCATCATCGCCGCGAGAGATGCCCGGGCTTGCACCCGGCGCGGCGGCACCCCACTATCGCGGTATGAGCGGCATTCCGCAACCGTCCCCCTATCGCCCCGATCCGGTCATCCAGGGTATCGCAGGCTGGATCGCCGATCCGGTCCGCCCCGCCGATTTTCCGCAGGCCATCACGCGTTTCCGTAACCAGCGCTGGGCAGAGGCCGTCGGGCTGGGCGATCTGGATGCGGACGGCTGGACCCGCCATTTCGCGCGCTTCGAACCGCTGGCGGACAACCTCCCCCAGCCGCTCGCGCTGCGCTATCACGGGCACCAGTTCCGCACCTATAATCCCGAGATCGGTGACGGGCGCGGTTTCCTGTACGCGCAGCTATACGGCGGCGACGGGCGTTTGCTCGACCTGGGTACCAAGGGATCGGGCCAGACGCCGTGGTCGCGGTTCGGCGACGGGCGGCTGACGCTGAAAGGCGCGGTGCGCGAAGTGCTGGCGACCGAGCAGCTGGAAGCGCTGGGCGTATATACCAGCAAGACATTCTCGGTTGTCGAGACAGGCGAACCTCTCGACCGCAATGACGAGCCTTCGCCCACCCGCTCCGCCGTGCTGGTGCGGCTGAGCCACGGGCATATCCGCATCGGCAGTTTCCAGCGCCTTGCCGCGCTGGAAGAGTACGATCACCTTGCCGAGCTGACCGATTACGCATTGCAGCATTACCCCGGCCCGCCCCCGCCCGCCGATGCGCCCGACAGGGACCTGCCGCCGGTTCGCCTGCTGCATCTGGTGGTCGAGCGGCTGGCGGATATGGCGGCCAGCTATGCCTGCGCGGGTTTCGTGCACGGCGTGCTCAACACCGACAACATGAACGTGTCGGGTGAAAGCTTCGACTACGGCCCGTGGCGGTTCCTGCCGCGCTGGGATCCGGCTTTCACCGCAGCCTATTTCGACCATTCCGGGCTCTACGCATTCGGCAGGCAGGCCGAGGCGATCCACTGGAACTGCGCGCAGCTTGCCATCGCGCTGCGCCCGATCTGCGATGCCCCGCCCCTCGTCGCCGCGCTGGAGCGGTTTCCCGACCTCTACACTACGGCGATTCGCCGCCGCTTTGCCTGGCGGCTGGGGGTAGAGGCTGACTGGGCCGCATCGCATCCCGGCGAGGCGGGCACGCTTGTCGAACTGGCCGAAAAGGCGATGCGCGAGAGCCAGATGCAGCCCGACGCCTTCCTGTTCGCCGCGCGCCGCAACTCGCTGGAGGGCGGCGATACGACGCAGGAATTCATGGCCCGGCTGAACGATGCCGAGCGGGTGACGGACGACCATCCTTACTGGCGGGACGATACGCCGCGATCCATGCTGATCGAAGAGATGGAAGCGATCTGGGCCGATATCGACCGGGACGACGACTGGTCGGCCTTCCACGCCTGCGTAGAGGCGCAGCGCCGCATGGGCGAAGCGCATGGGAAAGCGCCGACACCCGCCGGACAGCCGGACTGACGCAGCGACCGGGCCGGGCTATTCCACGTTCTGTTGCTGTTGCTGAGGATCGGCGATCACCCGCGGCTCGACGCTGACGCCGAACAGGCGCCATTTCCCGTTTTGCCACTGGAACGCCATGTCGAACACCACGGCGCGCGGGCGCAGCGGGAAATAGCCCTGCACCTGAAACACATCCTCGCGCAGCAACTGGGGCGGCGCGGTATAGCTGGGCGCGGTCAGCAACGTGGTGGTCAGGTCGATCCGGCTGGCGCGTAGCCCTGCGAAGATCTGCGCCAGCTTTGCCGGATCGTTGGCGATCTGAAAGCCTGTTGCCGAACTGTCCCGCAGCACCGTGTAGTTGCCGCTGCCATTGGCGTTGTCGATCGTGACCATGGTCGACCAGATCAGCTTGGCCAGATCCATCTCGCCGGGAACGGGGGCAGCCGAGGGCGGCGGAATATTGGTTGGCTGCTGGGCCTGAGGTTGTGCAGGAGCGGCCTGCTGCTGCGCCAGCGCCGGTCCCTGCGCCGCAACGAGAAGGCATGCCGGCAGCGCGGCGATGCGGGCAATCAGGCCAAAGGGCGAAAGCATGTCATGAAGCGTCATGTCACCGGTTCTAGCGGTCGCGGCGCGCTTGGCAATGGGGACGCGGCGGGACGCTTGGCAACCGACATTGCTGCACCATATGAATGCGGTAGCCCTTGATCATCACGCCGCAGTCGACCGACTGGTCAGCGCGCCATCAATGGGTTAGAGCCTTCGCCGGACATTCCCCGGCACGCATTCGACGGAGCCAACTTGACCACCGAACTGACATCGATCGAACCCGCCAGCGGCGACATCTTCTGGCATGGCGAACCCGGCGACACGAACATCATTCTCGAACAGTCGCGCGCAGCATTTTCATCCTGGGCCGCCGAACCCCTCGCCCGCCGGATCGAATTGCTGCAGCGTTTCGCCAATCAGGTCCGTGCCGATTCGGACGGGCTTGCTCGCCTCATCGCGCGCGAAACCGGCAAGCCGCTGTGGGAGGCCGAGACCGAGGTGCAGGCCGTCATCGGCAAGGTGGACATCTCGCTCGCCGCGCAGGCGGAGCGCGCGGGCAATCGCACCAGCGAAGGCGCGATGGGCGCGAAAAGCGCGCTGCGGCACAAGCCGCATGGCGTGATGGCGGTGCTGGGCCCGTATAATTTCCCGGCGCATCTCCCCAACGGCCATATCGTCCCGGCCTTGCTGGCGGGCAATACGGTGGTGTTCAAGCCGTCGGAAAAGACCCCCGCCGTGGGCGAACGTCTGGTCAGCTATTTCCATGCGGCGGGCTTTCCCGAAAATGTCGTCCAGTTGCTGCTGGGCGGGCCTGAGGAAGGCCGCGCGCTGACCGCCGATCCGCGCATCGACGGCGTGCTGTTCACCGGTTCGTCGCAGACCGGCGTGGCCATCCGCAAGGCTCTGGCGGAGCGGCCGGGCGTCATCACTGCGCTGGAGATGGGCGGCAATAATCCGCTGATCGTGTGGGATACGCCGCTGCTGCAGGATGCGGCGGCGACCATCGTGCAATCGGCCTTTACCACGGCGGGACAGCGCTGCACCGCCGCGCGCCGCCTGATCGTGCGCGATACCATGTATGACGGGGTGATGGAGGCGCTGACAAAGCTGGTCGACCGCATCATCGTGGGCGGTCCGTTCGACCAGCCCGCCCCGTTCATGGGACCGGTGATCGACAATGCCGCCGCCGATGTCGTGCTGCGCGGCTTTGGCGGCATCGTGTCGCGCGGGGGACAGGTCATCCGCCCCCTGGAGCGCGTGACCGAGGGTCTGCCGTTCCTGACGCCCGGCATCGTCGACGTAACCGAGATGGAGGGCCGCCGCGACGAAGAGTTGTTTGGCCCGCTGCTACAGGTCATCCGCGTGTCGAACTTCAAGGCCGCGCTGACCGAGGCGAACAACACCAGCTATGGCCTGTCCGCGTCGCTACTGGGCGGTACGCCCGAGCTCTATGGGCGGTTCTGGCGCGAGATCCGCGCGGGCATCGTCAACTGGAACCGGCCCACTAACGGCGCTTCGTCCAATGCACCGTTTGGCGGAGTCGGCCTGTCGGGCAATCACCGGCCCGGCGCCTATTACGCCGTCGATTACTGCAACTATCCCGTCGCCTCGGCCGAGCTTGATCAGCCGCGCGCGATGATCGGGGTCGGCCTGAGCACCTGAACGCGAAAAGGGCCGCGCCCCGGATCGAACCGGGACGCGGCCCTTTGCTGCGACAGCGAGTGCCGGCGCGCCGATCAGCGGCAGCGCGCGTCGCTCTTGTCGATGGCCCGGCCCAGCAGCGCACCGCCGGCAGCGCCAAGGATCGCACCCATGGTCTTGTCCTTCAGCAGCTCGTGCCCTGCAAGACCGCCCACCGCTCCGCCGATCAAGAGGCCGGTCGTGCCGTTTTCCTTCTTGCAGTAGTAACGCCCGTCATTGCCCCGCCACACGCGGCTGTCATGGCGCAGGCGCTCATCGCGGTCGTAACGGTCATAACGATCGTAACGGTCATAACGATCGTATCGGTCATAGCGATCGCGCTTCTTGTAGCGGCGGTCATGGTCCGCGTTCATCTCGGCGACAGTGACGATCTGCGACGTCTGTGCAGCAGGCGCAGTCGGAAAGGCCGCGGCCTGCGCGACAGGTGCCGACAGCGCCATGGCCGGAACGGTTGCTGCCAATGCGATCGTGCTGAACTTCGGGAACCGCGCCATAGTCTTTCTCCTTGAAAACCTTTGAGCCTCAGCGTGACGACCGGGGCTTGTTGAGTTCATAATTAGGGTCCTGAAAATGAACGAAACCCGAATGGCTCGATTATTTTCAGAATAGCGCACGCCTTTCTGAACGCCCTGTCGCGCGTATCCAACCACCGGTCTTTTCATGATCGCTGAACCGCTCTAGGCGCGCGCGAGCATGACCGATGAAAACGCCCCGTCGCAGCCGACGACCCCTTCGCCAAGGGGCCTGCCTTACGCACTGGGCGCCTATACGCTGTGGGGCTTCCTGCCGCTCTATCTCGTCCTGCTGAATGCGATCGATCCGTTCGCCGTGGTGGGATGGCGAACCTTGTGGACCATCCCCGTCTGCCTGATCGCGCTTTCCCTCGCGGGACGAATGGGTGATTTGAAGGCCGCGCTGACCAACCGTCGGGTCATGCTGACGCTGGTCGTCAGCAGCGTCTTCATCAGCGTCAACTGGGTGGTCTATATCGTGGCGGTCCAGCGAGGCGCGTTCTTTGCCGCCAGCCTGGGCTATTACATCAATCCGCTGGTCAACGTGCTGCTTGGCACGATCTTCCTGAAGGAAAAGCTCGGCCGCCTGCAATGGCTGGCGGTCGCGGTCGCGGCGATCGGCGTCGCCATCCTTGCGGCAAAAGCGGTCGACACGCTGTATATCAGCCTTACGCTGGCGCTCAGCTTTGCGTCCTATGGATTACTGCGCAAACGCGTCGCAGTGGGATCGCTGCCCGGCCTTACGGTCGAGGTTCTGATCCTCGCGGTTCCGGCGATCATTGCCATAGCGCTCGCTCCCGAGGCGCGAAACGGAGTGAGCGGAGAGATCGGCACGAACGCCCTGCTGTTCGGAGCAGGCCTGTGGACGGCCTTCCCGCTCTTGCTGTTCGCCACCGCTGCGCGGCGGATGGCCTATTCGACGCTGGGCTTCGTGCAGTTCCTTGCGCCGACGCTGGTCTTCATCCTTGGCCTGACGGTTCTGAAAGAGCCGCTGGACCCGGTCAAGCTGGTCTGTTTCCTGATCATCTGGACCGCGATCGCGATCTTCTGCCTCGACCTGCTGCTGCGCACCCGCGCAAAGCGCAGGCCTCCGCCGCCCGCGTGATCCTCGGCCAAGGCGCGCGCCCAGCTTGCGCGCGCTCCGCCGATGCCTAAATGCACACAAGGCTGCGCGGGTCGCGGCAGGACGCCTGCCGGTTTGGCAGGACCGTTCGCCCGTCTGACGCGTATCATTCCTACGACAAGCATTCGGAAGCGACCCCCGCGGAAAAGGAGAGCAGGCGATATGAACGAAACGACATCTTCCCGCCACGACGTGACCCGGCTGGCCAGACGCGCGATCATCCGCCTTTCGGGCGACGGCGAGGACGTGGGCGAATTCCTGCAGGGCCTGGTGACCAGCGACGTAACCGCACCGCTTCCCGTCTGGACCGGCCTGCTGTCGCCGCAGGGCAAGGTGCTGTTCGACTTCTTCGTCTGGCCCAGCGGCAACGACATGCTGATCGAATGCGAGGCCGAGCACGCCGACGAACTGGTCAAGAAGCTGTCGATGTACCGCCTGCGCCGCAAGATCACCATCGAGCGCGACCCGGCGGTCGAGGTGCACTGGATCGCGCATCGCGGCGACGGCGCCGCGGACGATCCGCGCCTGGCCGCGCTGGGGCAGCGATGGCTCCTGCCCGCATCGGGCAATGCAGAAGGGCCAAGCGCGGACGATGCCTATCTCGCGCATCGCCTGTCCCTTGGCGTGACCGAGGGGCGGGATGAACTGGGCTATGACCAGACTCTATGGCTGGAATGCAACGCGGCGGAACTGCACGGCGTCAATTTCCGCAAGGGCTGCTATGTCGGCCAGGAGAACACCGCGCGCATGAACTGGCGGCAGAAGATCAATCGCCGCCTTGTCGTGGTGCCGCTCGACCGGTCGGACGAATCGCGCCGCAGGATCGCCTATCCCGAACTGGACGTTGCGGTCGATCATGTGCGGGTGGCCGATGCCGATCCCGATCTGTGGCCGGGCTGGCTGGCACTGGAGCCGCAGGCAAAGGAATAGAGGTCGCGCTGCTGCGCAGCTTCAGACGTTCTCGCCGCGTGGCAGCATGGCTATCAGTTGCCGCGTGGCAAGATCGCGCGCCGCTTCACGCGGAAGGTCGAGCGAGCAGGCCAGCGAATCGCCGATGACCGCATCGCCCAGCGCCTGCAGCACCAGCACCATCGTCACTTCGCGTATCCGCGCCCAGTCTTCGCCATCGGGCCCCAGATCTTCCACCAATGCATGGATCGTGTCGAAGATCGGATCCAGCGTATCGCGGTGGCCCGAAACCATCGTCCAGCTTGCCAGCGCGCCCGCCCCCTCGCGGCCGAAGGCGTCGAAAATCAGGTCGACCAGTTCGCGCGCGCTGCCCTGCCCCGCCCGCCGCTTCGTCACGGCAAGCGCGATGGACTGGCAGACCGATGCCGCCAGGAAACCCGCCAGCGCCTTTTGCAGTCCGGCTGCGCTGCCGAAATGATGGAGCAGGTTGGAATGGGTCCGCCCAACCCGTTCGGCCACGGCCTTCAGGGTCAGCGATTGAGGTCCGGATTCGATCAGCAACTCACGCGCCGCTTCCAGCGCGGCGCGTTGGCTGTCTTCCTGACTTAATCGTTTTCTAGTTGCCACCGGTTTTCTGATGTTCAGCTTGCGACCCGGCCAACCCGATACATAAGAATCGCTGCAACAACAAACAAGTATCGCGCATTTTCGTGCGCGTTTTACACAAGTCCTGTTGCAGTCTTACGCAGCCTGCAACTCTGGCAAGCGGATCGCGGGAGGTCCCGACGGGTCGGGCATTTGCGACATCAGCGTGAACATCGCTTCCTCGACCTCGTCGAACAGGCCAAGGTGACGGAAAGCCGGTGCCAGCCAGATGCGCGGCTGCCAGCGGCCCTTGCGCGCGACGAAACCGGCCGTACCGGCGATCCGGTCATTGCCGATGGCAGGCATGGTGACCAGCAGGCCGTGTTTCAGCTCGCCCGCCCGCAACGGATCGCTCGCCGAGGGGACGCCCGCGCGGCAGATATTCGCCCTGTCTTCTGGCCATGCAGGACGTAAAAACAGGTTTTCGCTACGGATAAACACATTCCGCTCCCTAGTGTCGCGATCGCTTACTAGAAGTGCCGCGTTTCATTTTGGTGATAGCGCGGCGGAATATTCCGCCCGGCGCCTCTCGATGCTCCCGTTAACCTTTTGATTCCCTTTCGGTTCCGGCCAACGCGAAAAAGGGAGACGGACCGTGGCCCTCTCCCTTCAGGCCGGTCGATGCCGGCGGGGCCGTCCTTTTGAAGGGACGGCCTATCGCTAGGGCTGTCCCTTACTCGGCAGCTTCCGCCATCGCGTCGACCGACACGAACTTGCGGCCAAGCTTGCCGTCATGGAAGCGCACCTTGCCGCCGGTCAGGGCGAACAGCGTGTGGTCGCGGCCCATGCCGACGTTCACGCCCGGATACACCTTGGTCCCGCGCTGACGAATGATGATGTTGCCGCCGACGACTTCCTGTCCGCCGAACTTCTTGACGCCAAGGCGACGGCCCGCTGAATCGCGACCGTTGCGCGAGGAGCCGCCTGCTTTTTTATGTGCCATGGTGTGATGCTCCTACTTTGGTGTTCAGCCGACCGACACGATGCGCAGCAGGGTCATCTGCTGGCGGTGTCCGTTCCGACGGCGATAATTGTGACGGCGACGCTTCTTGAAGACGATCACCTTCTCCGACTTGGCCTGCGCGATGATCTCGGCCGAAACCTTGACCTTCGACGCGTCCTTCAGCTCCGAGCCTTCGCCCGCGAGCAGAATGTCGCCCAGTTCGATCTTGTCGCCGGCGTCTCCCGCCAGCTTCTCGACCGCGATCTTGTCTCCTTCGGCGACGCGATACTGCTTGCCGCCCGTGCGCACGATTGCGAACATGTTCAAACCTGTCTGTTCTGCCGCGATGCCACGACCCGGCGCCAAAGCGCCGACGTTGTATCCGTGCCGATCTGCGGACGTTTTACCGGCCCAGCGCCAATGCAGCACGCAAAGGCACCCGGTTAAGCCGGATGAGCGGTGCCCGTTACTGGCAATGACC
>CERQ01048940.1_pt1 | contig 23116 bp, 21 predicted proteins | sample 530711 | NCBI WGS metagenome assembly CERQ01 (sample SAMEA2620882, study PRJEB7988) | marine metagenome | biome: marine biome (ENVO:00000447); feature: mesopelagic zone (ENVO:00000213); material: "saline water (ENVO:00002010), including plankton (ENVO:xxxxxxxx)" | depth 850 m | reverse complement strand
GCCAGCGGCGGGATCAGCACGATGATGACCTGCTGGGCCAGCCGCGACATCAGCCCGATCTTCAGCGTCTTGTCGATCACCGCGACGACATAGACGACGATCACCGCCAGCGCCGCCGCCAGGATGTCGGCGTCGTTGCCCTGCGTCGGATACAGCCATTTCCAGGACAGCCAGAAGACCGCGACCGTTCCCGCCAGCGCAACCAGCAGCGACATGACGCCCGAGCCCAGCGTCCGCGCCTCTTTCGGCAGCGCGGGAACCGAATGCGGGCGGATGATCGACATCACGAAGACATAGCCCAGGTAGATGCCGGTCAGCACCAGGCCGGGGATCAGCGCGCCCTTGTACATGTCGCCCACCGAACGGCCCAGCTGGTCGGCCAGGATGATCAGGACCAGCGAGGGCGGGATGATCTGCGCCAACGTCCCCGAGGCCGCGATCGCCCCGGTCGCCACCCGGCGATCATAGCCATAGCGCAACATGATCGGCAGCGAGATCAGCCCCATCGCGATGACCGAGGCCGCGACGACGCCGGTCGTGGCCGCCAGCAGCGCGCCGACGATGATCACCGCATAGGCCAGACCGCCGCGCACGGGGCCGAACAGCTGGCCGATCGTGTCCAGCAGATCCTCGGCCATGCCGGATTTTTCCAGCACGATCCCCATGAAGGTGAAGAAGGGCACGGCCAGCAATGTCTCGTTGGCGACGACGCCTCCGAAGAATCGGTCGGGGATCGCCCGAAGCAGTGGCCATGACAGGTTGATGCTGCCGTTCGACAGCGGTGCAAGCTCGACCCCGATGACAAAGAACAACAGCCCGTTCGCGCCAAGCGCGAAGGCCACGGGATAGCCGATCAGCAAGAAGACGATCAGCGAGACGAACATGATCGGCGCCATGTTCTGCGCAATGAGTTCCATCATCCGCGGTCATCCTTGCGGCCCGAGCCGTCCTTCGGCAGGTCCGTCAGCGGATGGTCCGGATCCGCAAATCCGGCCTGGTCGATCAGGCCGGGGTCCATCTCCAGCGGCACGTGATGGCCGGCATCGGGGAAGGGATCGGGGATCACGCCGCGCATGACGGCGATCTTCTTGATGATCTCGGACAGACCCTGAAACAGCAACAGCACGAAACCCGCGAACAACAGCGACTTGGCCGGCCACAGGATCAGCCCGCCCGCGTTCATCGACACCTCGCCCGAGTTGATGCTGCGCAGGAGCCAGGGATACATGTAGTAAAGCGCGACCAGAACGACCGGCATCAGAAAGAAGATCGTGCCGAGAAGGTCGATCCAGTGCTGAACCCGCCGCGACCAGGCGCCATAGATGATGTCGATGCGGATATGTTCGTTTTCCAGCAGCGTATAGGCCGCCGCCAGCAGGAATGCGCCGCCATAGAGATACCATTGCAATTCCAGCCAGGCATTCGACGAAATGCTGAACATCTTGCGCACGACCGCGTTGGTCGCGCTGACGAAGATCGCCAGCAGGATCAGCCACGATGCACTGCGCCCGATCAGCGTGTTGACGCGGTCGATGCCGCGCGACAGGGCCAGTAGGCCGCCCATTGAACTATCCTCCCTCACATCGCCGCCGCAGGGGCGACGAGGCCGGTTTCTCCGACCGGTCTGCAGATCGGGTTCCATATGCGCGAAGGGCCCAAAGGGGTCAAGGATTTCAGAACAGGGCCGCGGGGGCAGTCATGGCAAAGCCGGTCATCATCGCGGTCTCGGTCAGGACGGAAACCGTTCCCAGCACGTCGCCGCTTTGCCCATTGATCAGGTTTTGGGCCCGCCGCATGGTCAGGCCCGCCGCCGCGGCGCCCAGGGCCAGCGCCGGGACCGCATCGCGGCCGGCCGGCAGCAGGGCGGCCAGGGCGATCAGCAATGCGGCGGCCAGCGCTCCGTGCCCCGGCCGCCCGGCTGCGCGGCCCAGCCCATCGGGACGCGCGGGCGGCAACATCCGCATCGCGACGACGATCGCGGCCCGCCCGCCCGCCGCCGAGGCAATCAGCGCCGCCGGGCCAAGCACGGCCAGCGCCGCAACCCGCAAAAGCGATGTCACGATCAGCGCCATCACGCCATAGCTGCCGATCCGCGAATCGCGCATGATCCGCAGACGGGCCTCGCGATCCCCACCGCCATGGGCATCGGCGAAATCGGCCAGTGCATCCTCGTGCAGCGCCCCGGTCAGGCAGACCGACAGCGCCAGCGACAGGCCGGCCGCCAGCAGCGGCGGCTGGACCAGAAGCAGCGGCACCGAGGCCAGCGCCCCGACCAGCGCGCCGGCCAGCGGAAAGGCCCATGCGCCGGCCCCCAGGGTCATGGGATGGCCCGGCAGCAGGCGTGCCAGCGGCAGGCGCGTCAGGAAGACCAGCGCCAGTACCAGCTGATGCAGCCTAGCCAATCCCGGCCTCGGAGAAGGTTGCCATGCCGTCATGGCAGGCCAGGGCACCGCGCAGCACCATCAGCGCCACCGCCGCGCCCGATCCCTCGCCCAGGCGCATGTCCAGCGACAGGATCGGACGCAGGCCAAGCGCGGCGATCAGGCGGCGGTGGCCCGGTTCGGCGCTTTCATGTCCACTCAGGCAATGGCTCAGCGCGTCCGGATCGTCACGGGTCAGCACCGCTGCGGCGGCCGTGCAGATGAACCCGTCCAGAATCACCGGCAGGCCCAGTTCACGCGCGCGCAGGATGGCGCCGCAAAGCGCCGCCTGTTCGCGTCCTCCGAACGCCGCCAATGCGTCGGCCGCCGTCATCGGATCGTGGCGGGCCAGCCCCGCGGTCACGGCACGCAGCTTGTTGGCGAGGATCTCGCCCTCGGCGCCGGTGCCGGGACCGACCCAATCCTCGGCCCGGCCGCCAAAGGTCCACGCGGCCAGCACCGCGGCGACGGTGGAATTGCCGATGCCCATCTCGCCCAGCAGCAGGACGTCGGCCTGCGAATCCACCGCATCGGCCCCCGCCTGCATCGCCGCGCGAACCTCGTCCGACGTCATGGCCACGTTCTGGGTGAAATCAGCGGTCGGGCGGTCCAGTTCCAGGGCGACGACGGACAGATCGGCCCCGGCCACGCGACACAACTGGTTGATCGCCGCCCCGCCGGCGCTGAAATTGGCCACCATCAGCGCCGTCACCTCGGCCGGAAACGGGTTCACGTTCTGCGCGACCACCCCGTGATTGCCCGCAAAGACCAGCGCCTGCGCGCGTTCGAGGCGAGGCCTGGCCCGCCCCTGCCAGCCGGCCATGAACACGGCCAGATCCTCAAGCCGGCCCAGCGAGCCCGGCGGTTTGGTCAGGCTGTTCTGCCTGTCGCGCGCCGCCTTGGCGGCGGTTTCGTCAAAGGATGTCATCCGGATTCTCCCGCGGGGGTTTCAGCCGCATCGGCTGGCCAGACACCGACAGCCAGACCTGGTCGGCGATCTGCGCCACCGCCTGATTCATCCAGCCATGCCGGTCCCGGAATTGCCGCGCCAGCGCGTTGCCGGGCACGATTCCCTGGCCCAGTTCGTTCGTGACCAGCACGACAGGACAGGTTTGCTGACGCAGCGTCATGCATAATGCGCCGATATCCGCCGAGCCCCTGCAATTGGCCAGCCACAGGGTCAGGCAATCGACCAGTCGCACCCCCTGCCCGTCGCTGCGATCCAGCGCGCCCGTCAGATCCAGCGGCTCTTCCAGGGTGATCCATCCGGTCCCGCGACGGCGTTGATGTTCCGCGATTCTGTGGGACATTTCATCGTCACCGACCTCGGCCGTGGCGATATAGATGCGGCTGCCGCCATGCCGCGCGGCCAGCCGTTCGGCCAGCGCCGACTTGCCCGAACGCGCGCCCCCCGTCACCAGCGTGATATGTCCCCGTTCGCTCATCGTCGCTATCTGTTTCACAGCATCGGGCGCAATGAAAGGCGCAGAACCGGCTTTACCCGCCTTTGGTTTCGACTAGTTTCTCGCCATTCAGGTGCAGATCAGACACCGACTCAACTTGGAGGCATATCCATGATGAAACTCTTCACCACCACCGCGCTGCTGGCGGCCCTGGCGATGCCAGCCCTCGCCGTCCAGCCCGCCGAGGGCGAGAAGCTGGCCCAGAACCAGACCTATACCTACTGGCTGCTGGACGCGATCAAGTCGCTGGACCCGGCGAAGAACACGGACGTCGAGGGTTCGGACGTGTTGCGGTCCCTGTTCGAGGGATTGATGAACGAGGACGCGAAGGGCGCGATGATCCCCGGCGTCGCCGAAAGCTTCGAGGAAAGCGACGACAAGCTGACCTATACCTTCCGTCTGCGCGACGCCAAATGGTCGAACGGCGATCCGGTCACGGCGGGCGATTTCGTCTATGCCTGGCGGCGTGTGGTCGACCCCGAGACGGCCTCGGAATATGCGTGGTTCATGGAACTGATGAACATCGTCAACGCGACCGAGATCGTGAAGGGCGAAAAGAGCCCCGAAGAACTGGGGGTCAAGGCCATCGACGACAAGACGCTGGAGGTGACGCTGACCACGCCGACACCCTATTTCATCAAGACCCTGTCCCACGCCACCACCTATCCGGTGCCGCAGAAGGTGATCGAGGCCGAGGGCGACAGCTGGACCCAGCCCGGCAAGCTGGTCGGCAACGGCGCCTTCGTGCTGGAAAGCCACAATCTGGGCGTCGATATCACGCTGAAGAAGAACCCGGATTACTGGGATGCCGAGAATGTCCTGATGGAAACCGTCAAGGGCGTCACCGTCAACGACAACAACGTTGCCCTGACCCGCTATCAGGCCGGCGAACTGGACCGCGTGCAGATCCCGGCCGGGCAATACCCGCGTCTGAAGCAGGAATATCCCGATCAGGCCACCTCGATCCCCTATGCCTGTTCCTATGCCTATATCTACAATGTCTCGGAGAAGGGGCCCGAGGCGTTGAAGGATGTGCGGGTGCGCAAGGCCCTGTCGCTGGCCATCAACCGCGACATCATCGTCGACAACGTGCTGCAAGGCGGTCAGAGGCCGGCGACGACCTGGACGCATTGGGCGATCGAGGGCTTCGAGCAGCCGGAGACCGAACTGGCCACGCTGAGTCAGCAGGAAAAGACCGCCAAGGCCAAGGAATTGCTGGCCGAGGCCGGCTACGGTCCCGACAATCCGCTGAACCTGACACTGCAATACAACACCGACGAGAGCCACAAGAAGCTGGCCATCGCCGTGCAGCAGTTCTGGAAGCCGCTGGGCGTCAACGTCACCCTGAACAATGTCGAATGGAAGGTTCACACCGACCGCCTGCAGAATCAGGATTTCGACGTGGCCCGCTATGCCTGGTGCGGCGATTACAACGAAGCCTCGACCTTTCTCGACTGGTTCCGCACCGACGGCTACAACAGCGGCAAATGGTCGAACGCCGAATACGACAAGCTGATGGCCGATTCGAAGACCGCCGAGGATACCACGCCGCTTTACAAGCGGGCCGAGGAAATCCTGGCCGAAGAGGTGCCGGCGGCCTTTGTCTATCACTATGCCAAGGTGGACATGATCAGCCCAAGGATCAAAGGACTGCCCACCGAAAACGTGCTGAACACCTGGTACGCCAAGGATCTGTATCGTCTGGCCGATTGAGGCCGGCCGATCCGCCCTCTTGCCGGAAGGGGTTGCCCCCTTCCGGTATTCAGTCATAGAACCTGACCCATCTTCCGCAGGGAGGCCGAGCCGATGTTCGCCTACATCATGCGGCGACTGGCGGTGGCGATACCGACGCTGCTTTTGCTGATCGTCTTTTCCTTCGTCCTGATGCACATGGCGCCGGGTGGTCCCTTCACCCAGGAACGCGCGCTGCCGCCGCAGGTCATCGCCAATCTGAATGCCAAATACGGGCTGGATCAGCCTCTGTGGCGGCAGATCGCCAGCTATCTCTGGGGCATCGTCGCGAATTTCGATTTCGGGCCCAGCTTCGTCTATCCCGATCGCACGGTGAACCAGCTGATCGCGGCCGGTTTTCCGGTCACGCTGACCTATGGCACACTGTCCTTCATCGCCGCGGTGGTGGTCGGCGTCGGTCTGGGCGTGGTCGCCGCGATCTGGCACAACGGTTTTCTGGATTATCTGGCCGTCGGCATCTCGATCGGGGCCCAGGTTCTGCCGAATTTCGTGATGGCACCGATCCTGGTTCTGGTCTTCACGCTGTGGTACAGGATGCTGCCCGGCGGCGGATGGAGCTTCGAGGATCCCAGCTACTGGATCATGCCGGTGATCGCGCTTGGCACCAGCTACATGGCCTCGATCGCGCGGATCACCCGGTCCTCGATGCTCGAGGTGCTGGGCTCGAATCATATCCGCACCGCCCGCGCCAAGGGAATGCCCGAACATCGCGTCATCCTGCGCCACGCGCTGAAGCCCGCGCTGCTGCCCGTCATCAGCTATCTGGGACCGGTCTTCGTGTCGATGATCACCGGATCGGTGGTGATCGATGTCTATTTCTCGACCGGCGGCATCGGCAAGGCCTTCGTCGATTCGGCGCTGAACCGCGACTACGCGGTGATGATGGGGGTCACGATCCTGGTCGGGGCGCTGACCATTCTTTTCAACCTTGTCGTCGATATCCTCTATGCGTGGATCGACCCGAAGATCCGGTACTGAGCCATGGTCATCGAAGAACGCAAGATGCAATCGCTGGCCGCCCGCCTGTCGCAGGACGAGGTTCGCGGCCGCAGCCCCTGGGCCGACGCGCGCAAGCGGTTCGTTCGCAACAAGGCGGCGATGGCCGGGTTGATCATCCTGATCCTGGTCGGGCTTTTCGCGCTGCTGGGCGAATATGTCGCCGCCTGGTCGAATGACGAGCTGGACTTTACCGTCATGGGCCAGGTGGCGCAGATGGGCATGCCCTCGTTGCAGAACGGACATTATTTCGGCACCGACGATCTGGGCCGCGACCTGTTCGCGCGCACCGTTCAGGGCACGCAGATTTCGCTGATGGTCGGCATCGTCGGCGCCGCGATCGCGGTTGTCGTCGGCACGCTTTACGGCGCGACGGCGGGCTATGTGGGCGGGCGCACCGACCAGTTCATGATGCGCGCCGTCGATATCCTGATGTCGATCCCCTACATGTTCGTGCTGATCCTGCTGCTGGTGATGTTCGGCCGGTCGATGTCGATGCTGTTTCTGGGCATCGGGCTGATCTCGTGGCTGGACATGTCGCGCATCGTGCGCGGCCAGACGCTGAGCCTGAAGAACCGCGAATTCATCGAGGCCGCCCGCGCCATCGGCGTTCCCGCATGGAAGATCGTCCTGCGCCATGTCGTGCCGAACCTGCTGGGCGTGGTCGCGGTCTATGCCACGCTGCTGGTGCCGCTGATGATCCTGACCGAAAGCTTCATCAGCTTCCTGGGGCTTGGCGTGCAGGAACCGCTGACCTCGTGGGGGGCGCTGATCTCCGAAGGTGCGGGCACGATGAATTACGGCACATTGTGGCAGTTGGCCTTTCCGCTTTTCTTCTTTGTCATCACGCTGTTCGGCTTCTTCTTCGTGGGCGACGGCCTGCGCGACGCCCTTGACCCGAAGGATCGCTGAGATGGCCCTGCTGGAACTGCATGACCTGTCCGTCCGCTTCGCCACCAATGATGGCGAGGTCCAGGCGGTCAACGAGGTCAGCCTGTCCATCGATGCGGGCGAAACGCTGGGCATCGTCGGGGAATCCGGCTCGGGAAAGTCGCAATTGTCCTTTGCAGTCATGGGATTGCTGGCGCGCAACGGACGGGCGTCGGGCCGCGTCGTCTTCGACGGGCAGGACATCCTGAACGCGCGGGCGAAGGTGCTGAACCACATCCGGGCGGAAAAGATCGCGATGATCTTTCAGGATCCGATGACCTCGCTGAACCCCTATATGCGGGTGGCCGACCAGATGGCCGAGGTGCTGATGCTGCACAAGGGCATGGGCAAGCGGCAAGCGGTGGCTGAAGCCGTGCAGATGCTGGACGCCGTGCGGATCCCCGACGCCAAGGGCCGCGTCCGGCTGTATCCGCATGAATTCAGCGGCGGAATGCGGCAGCGCGTGATGATCGCGATGGCGCTGCTGTGCCGGCCGCAACTGCTGATCGCGGACGAACCGACGACGGCGCTGGACGTGACCGTGCAGGCGCAGATCATGACCCTGCTGGCCGATCTGCAACGCGAATTCGGCATGGCGATGGTCCTGATCACCCATGATCTGGGCGTCGTCGCCGGTTCATGCGAACGTGTCGCGGTCATGTATGGTGGCCGGATCCGCGAAACCGGACCGGTGGGGCCGCTGTTTCACGACCCCGCCCATCCCTATACGCAGGGGCTGCTGGCGGCGATCCCGAGGATCGACCAGCAGGGCGACACGCTGTCGGTCATTCCCGGCGCGCCGCCCAACATGACGCATCCGCCCGCCGGTTGCGCCTTCGAGCCGCGCTGCCCCTATCGGCGCGCGGACTGCGCCAGCCTGCGCCCACCGCTGGAAGATTTCGCGCCGGCCCGCGCAAGGGCCTGTTTCGCGCCGCTGGCCGATGTTCGGGCGCATCGCCACAACGCCCGGCTGGACGATCTGGAAACCGGCACGCGCGCGCCCTCTCGCGACGAACCGGTGCCGAGGGCCGCGCTGGCGGGCGCGGGCATGGCCGGAACCCCCAGCAAGGTGGATGAATGATGACCCGACCCCTGCTCGATGTGCACGACCTGCGCGTGACCTTCCGGATCCGGCGCGAGGGTGCGATGCCCTGGGCCGCGCCCCTGCCGCTTCATGCCGTCAGCGGCGTCGATTTCACGCTGGATCCCGGCGAGACCCTGGGCGTCGTGGGTGAATCGGGTTGTGGCAAATCCACCCTGGCCCGCGCGCTGATCGGTCTGGTCCCGGCCGCGGGTCGGGCCGAATGGATCGACGGGCGCGACCTGATCGGCCTGTCGCCGCGCCAGATGATGACCTATCGCAGCGATATCCAGATGGTGTTCCAGGATCCGCTGGCCAGCCTGAACCCGCGCATGACCGTGGGCCAGATCATCGCCGAGCCGCTGAAAACCCATCGCCCCGGCCTGAAATCGGCCGAGGTGAAGGAACGGGTCAAGGCGATGATGGAAAAGGTCGGGCTGCTGCCCAATCAGATCAACCGCTATCCGCATGAATTCAGCGGCGGGCAATGCCAGCGGATCGGCATCGCCCGCGCCCTGATCGTCGAGCCGAAGCTGATCATCTGCGACGAACCGGTCTCGGCGCTGGACGTCTCGATCCAGGCGCAGGTGATCAACCTGCTGATCCGGTTGCAGCGCGAACTGGGCCTGGCGCTGATCTTCATTGCCCATGACCTGTCGGTGGTGAAGCATATCAGCGACCGGGTGATGGTGCTGTATCTGGGCAAGGTGATGGAGATCGGCACGACCGACGATCTGTTCGCCGACCCGCAGCACCCCTACACGCAGGCGCTGCTGTCGGCGGTGCCGGTTCCGGACCCGGATTACGACCCCGCCGCGACCGTCGTGCCGCTGGCAGGCGATTTGCCGTCACCGATGAGCCCGCCTTCCGGCTGCGTGTTCCGGACCCGATGCCCGCGCGCGCAGCCGGTCTGTGCCCGGCAGGTTCCCGCGCTTTTGGGCGACGCCCACCAGACCGCCTGCCATTTCCCCGGTCCGCTGAGCGACGAGGAAATCGCCCGCGCTCGTGCGGTCCGGGCGGCCTGACGTGGCCGCGCCCGCCGAGGCGCCCGGTTTTGCCGCGCGTTGGGCGGCGCTGAAGAACCTGCCGCCCTTCATGGCGATGGTCTGGCGCGCCAGCCCAGGCCTGACGCTGGCGATGATCCTGCTGCGGCTGGTGCGGGCGGTGCTGCCGGTCTCGATGCTGTGGATCGGCAAGCTGATCATCGACGAGGTGGTGCGCCTGGGCGCGCTGCAAACCCGCCCCGAGGGGGTCTCGGATTGGTGGCAATCGGGCCTTGCGGATTATCTGGGCCTGCTGATCGCGGCGGAACTGGGCCTTGCGCTGGCCTCGGACCTGATCGGGCGTCTGGTCGGCTACGCCGACAGCCTGTTGCAGGAAAGGCTGGTCATCTCTCTGTCGGTGCGGCTGATGGACCACGCCGCCGATCTGGACCTGGCCAGTTTCGAGGATGCCGGTTTTCAGGACCGGCTGGACCGCGCCCGCCGCCAGACCATGGGCCGTATCCCTCTGGTGGGCCAGATGATGCAGCAATTGCAGGACGGCGTGACGGTGGCCAGTTTCGGGGCGGGCCTGATCGCCTATAATCCCTGGCTGGTGATCCTGTTGGCGGTGGCGCTGATCCCGACGCTGATCGGACAGTTGCATTTCAACGCTATGCTTTACCAGATGAACTGGCGCCGCGCACCCGAACGGCGGGAACGCGATTATCTGCGGATGATCGGCGCGACCTCGGAATCGGCCAAGGAAGTCAAGATCTTCGGTCTCAACCGGTTCCTGCGCGACCGCTATCGGGAACTGGCCGAACGCTTCTATGCCGAGAACCGCGCCATCAATCGCCGCCAGCTTGCGGTCATGGCGGCGCTGACGGGCATCGGCACGCTGTTCTATTACGGCGCCTATCTGTGGATCATCGCCCGCACCCTGACCGGCGCCCTGTCGCTGGGCGACCTGACCTTCCTGTCGGGCAGCTTCCTGCGCCTGCGCGGCCTGATCGAGGGCTTGCTGACCTCGTTTTCCGACATGGCGGGACAGGCGCTGTATCTGGACGACCTCTACCGTTTCTTCGACGAGGTGCCCGCCATCGCATCCCCCGCGGATGCCCTGCCGGTTCCCCTGCCCATCCGGCACGGCATCACCTTCGAGGATGTCGGCTTCCGCTATCCGGGCGCGGAACGCTGGGCCGTGCGGCATCTGTCCTTTCACCTGCGCGCGGGCGAAACCGTGGCGCTGGTGGGCGAGAACGGCGCCGGCAAGACCACGATCGTCAAGCTGCTGTCCCGCCTTTACGATCCGGCCGAGGGCCGCATCCTGCTGGACGGTCGCGATCTGCGCGATTACGATCTGGACGCGCTGCGCGCCGCCATTGGCGTGATCTTCCAGGATTTCGTGCGCTACGCGATGTCCGCCGCCGACAATATCGCCACCGGCCGGATCGAGGCGCGCGCCGACCGCGACCGCATCCGGGCCGCCGCCGCCCGCGCCCTGGCCGATCAGGTGATCGCGAAACTGCCCGAAGGATACGACCAGATGGTCGGCAAGCGTTTCGCGCGCGGGCTGGATCTGTCGGGTGGCGAATGGCAGAAACTGGCCATCGCGCGGGCCTATATGCGCGACGCGCAGGTGCTGGTCCTGGACGAACCCACCGCAGCCCTGGACGCCCGCGCCGAATTCGAGGTGTTCCAGCGTTTCAAGGACCTGTCGCAGGGGCGGACGGCGCTGCTGATCTCGCACCGGTTCTCGTCGGTTCGGATGGCCGACCGGATCGCCGTCGTCGAGGATGGTCATGTCCTCGACGAGGGCACCCATGACGAACTGGTCGCCCGCGAAGGCCGCTATCGCGAATTGTTCGACCTTCAGGCGCAGGGCTATCGCTGAGGGCGCTAGAACAGGGTCTTCTGCTGGGGCGGCTGACGTTTTCTCGACGCTTTCTGCGGCGTGGCATCCCGGCGGACCGGAACGCGGCCATCGGTGAACTCCACCTCGAAACGGCCGCTCTGCCGCGCGTTCTCGGCCGAGGTGATCAGCCCCTCGGGTCCATGCACCACGGCAAAGCCGCGTTTCAGCGTCTGGGTATAGCCCAGCGTCTGCCGCGTCCGGTCCAGCGTTTCCAGCGCCGCCCACCGCGTCGCAGTCATGCGCGCCATCGTGGTGTCAAGCCGCGCCGACAGTTTGCCCAGCCGCTCGGTCTGATCGGCCACCGAGCGACGCGTCGTGGCGATCGTCCGGCCCAGTGAAGCGGTCAGACGTTCGGCCAGGGCCGCGATCCGGTCGCGGCGGCGTTCCAGCCTGCGCTCGCGCGCAACGTCCAGACGCACCCCCAACCGGTCGAGCCCGTGGCGCTTGGCCGCCGTGAACTGGCGCAGGGTCGCGGCGGGAATCGGGCGCGACTGCAACTGGTGCCGCCGGGCCCGGACCAGCCCGCGCAAGGCCGGGTCCAGCCGCGCGGCCCACAGGTCCAGCCGCTGTCGGGCCGGTTCGGTCAATGCGGCCGGCCGGCCCATCGCGCGGCCCAGATCACGCAGACGCTGGCGGGGACGCTCGATATGACCCTGCGCACAGCGCGTCAGCCGGGCCTGTGCCTCGGCCAGCCGCGCGGCAAGTTCCGCCAGCACCGGCACTGCGATTTCAGCCGCGGCGGTGGGTGTCGGCGCGCGCCGATCCGAGACGAAATCGATCAATGTGGTATCGGTTTCGTGGCCCACCGCGGAAATCAGCGGGATGCGGCTATCGGCGGCGGCGCGGACAACGGCCTCGTCGTTGAAGCCCCAAAGATCCTCGATGCTGCCGCCGCCCCGGGCGACGATCAGCAGGTCGGGACGCGGCACCGGTCCGGACTCGTCCAGCGCGTTGAAACCCCTGATCGCGGCGGTGACCTGCGGGGCGCAACCCTCGCCCTGCACGGCCACGGGCCAGATGATCACCCGGGTCGGAAAACGGTCGCGCAGCCGGTGCAGGATGTCTCGGATCACCGCGCCCGAGGGCGAGGTGACGACCCCGATCACCCGCGGCAGGAAAGGCAGCGCGCGCTTGCGGTCCTGATCGAACAGCCCTTCGGCCGCCAGCGCCTTGCGGCGTTTCTCCAGCATCGCCATCAGCGCGCCCGCGCCGGCCGGCTCGATCTGGTCAACGATCAGCTGGTATTTCGACTGGCCCGGAAAGGTGGTCATGCGACCCGTGGCCACGACCTCCATCCCCTCTTCGGGGCGCTGCGCCAGGCGGGCCGCCTGCCCCTTCCACGTCACCGCCGCCAGAACCGAGCGGTCATCCTTGAGGTCGAAATAAAGATGCCCCGATCCGGGACGCGACACGCGCCCGATCTCGCCGCGCACGCGGACCCGCCCGAACTGGTCCTCGATGCTGCGCTTGACCGCGCCCGACAGTTCCGAGACGGTGAATTCATGGGCGTTGCTGCCCGGCGCGTCTTCCAGCAGGTCCATTCGGCTTGTCCCCCTTCGCCGGTCACACTAGAACGCGCGCGAGACGGGCGAAAGGGCGGCAGATGAACATCCTGATCCTGGGCAGTGGCGGGCGTGAACATGCGCTGGCCTGGGCCATCCGGCAGAACCCTAAATGCGACCGGCTGATCGTCGCGCCGGGCAATGCAGGCATCGCGGCAATCGCGCGCTGCGCTGATCTGGACATCGTTTCCCGCGGCGACGTGCTGGCCTTCGCCGAGGAACACGCCATCGATTTCGTCGTCATAGGACCCGAGGCGCCCCTGGCCGCCGGCATCGCCGATGCGTTGCGCGAGGCCGGGTTTCTGGTTTTCGGCCCCTCGCAGGCGGCGGCGCGGCTGGAATCCTCGAAAGCCTTCACCAAGGAAATCTGCGATGCCAGCGGCGCACCCACCGCCGCCTGGGCCCGCTTCGGCAATGCGGCTGCCGCCCGCAACGACGTGACCCGCCGCGGCGCGCCGATCGTGGTCAAGGCCGACGGGCTGGCGGCGGGCAAGGGCGTCACCGTGGCCGAGACCGTCGATCAGGCGCATTCCGCCATCGATGCGATCTTCGATGGCGAATTCGGCGACACCTCGGTGGTGATCGAGGATTTCATGGAGGGCGAGGAAGCCAGCTTCTTCGTTCTCTGCGACGGCCGGGATTGCCTGGCCATGGGCACCGCACAGGATCACAAGCGCGTGGGCGAGGGCGATACCGGCCCGAATACCGGCGGCATGGGCGCCTACAGCCCGGCGCCCGTCCTGACCGAGTCATTGCAGGATCAGGTCATGACGCGGATCGTGCGCCCGACCATCGCGGAGATGGCCGCCCGCGGAACGCCGTTCCAGGGCGTGCTCTACGCCGGGCTGATGATCGCCGGCGGCGAGGCGCGGCTGGTCGAATACAATGTCCGTTTCGGCGATCCGGAATGTCAGGCCCTGATGCTGCGGCTGGGCGCGCAGGCACTGGACCTGCTGCTCGCCTGTGCCGAGGGCCGGCTGGCCGAAACCCAGATCACCTGGGGCCACGATCACGCCATGACGGTGGTGATGGCCACGAAGGGTTATCCCGGCAGCTACGAAAAGGGAACTCCGATCAGGGGCCTGGATCGGTTGCCCGAAAGCAGTTTCGAGATGGTGTTCCATGCCGGAACCGCCGAACGCGACGGCCGGATCATCGCCACGGGCGGCCGCGTTCTGGCCTGCACCGGTCGCGGCGCGACCCTGGCAGAGGCTCATGACCGCGCCTACGCATTGGTTGATGCGATCGACTGGCCCGACGGCTTCTGCCGCCGCGACATCGGCTGGCGCGCCCTTTGATTTGCCTTGGTTGAAATATCCCGGGGGTGAATTGCCGCAAGGCAAGAGGGGGCAGCGCCCCCTGCCCGGCCCGCGGCTCAGCCGGTCGTGTACAATCCCTCATAGATCGGCAACAGCGTGTCCGTCTCGAACAGCGAGCTGACCGAGGTGCCGTTCCAGATGTTCAGGATCGCCTGGGTGAACATCGGCGCGGTCGGCACGATGCGGATATTGGGTGCTTCCTTCACCGCCTTGGCTGGCTGGATCGAATCGGTGATGACCAGTGATTTCATCACCGACTTGCTGACCCGCTCGACCGCAGGGCCGGACAGGACGCCGTGACTGATATAGGCGTGAACCTCGGTCGCGCCGTTGTCGGTCAGCAATTGCGCCGCCTTGACCAGCGTCCCGGCCGTGTCGCAGATATCGTCGACGATGATGCAGGCCTTTCCCGCCACATCGCCGATCACCGTCATTTCGGCAATCTCGCCGGCCTTCTCGCGGCGCTTGTCCACGATCGACAGGGGCGCGCCGATCCGCTGGGCCAGTTCGCGCGCCCGCGCCACCCCGCCGACATCGGGCGAGACCACCATCAGGTCGTCCATCCGGTCCTTGAAATGATGCTGCACGTCCAGCGCAAAGACCGGCGCCGCATAGAGGTTGTCCACCGGAATGTCGAAAAAGCCCTGAATCTGGGCGGCGTGCAGATCCATCGTCAGAACGCGATCCACACCCGCCTCGGTCAGCAGGTTGGCGACCAGCTTGGCACTGATGGGGGTGCGGGCCTTGGCGCGGCGGTCCTGCCGCGCATAGCCGAAATAGGGAATCACCGCCGTGATCCGCGAGGCCGAAGACCGGCGCAGCGCGTCGGTCATGATCAGCAGTTCCATCAGGTTGTCATTGGCCGGATTCGAGGTCGGCTGGATGATATACATGTCCTCGCCGCGCACATTCTCGAACACCTCGACGAAGATTTCCTGATCGTTGAACCGTTCGATCCGGGCATCGCAGAGGCTGACATTCATGCCGCGATGCATCGACATGCGCCGGGCGATGGCGGCGGCGAGCGGCATGTTGGCATTGCCGGAAATCAGCTTCGGTTCGGTCATCACGGGCATGGAGGGGGCCTTTGGCATTTGCGTCCGATTGCACTGCCATTAGCACCGGGCTAGCCTGCGGGCAAACCGCGAAGGGAGGCCGTTATGGCTAACATCGATTATTATCTGGGGACCATCAGTCCGTTCTGCTATCTGGCGGGGACGCGGCTGGAGCGGATCGCCGAAAAACACGGCGCGACCGTCACCTACAAGCCCCTGGACCTGTTGCAATTGTTCGACCGCACGGGCGGGGTCCGGCCGGCCGAGCGTCATCCCAGCCGGCTGCAATACCGCGCCCAGGAACTGCCCCGCTGGGCTGAGCATCTGAATATGCCGTTCCACTTCAAACCCGCGCATTGGCCGGTGAACATGGCGCCGTCCTCCTACGCGATCATCGCCGCGCAGCAGGCGTCGGCCTCGGGCGGTGGCGGCGATCTGGGTGGGCTGGTCCACGGCTTTACCCGCGCCGTCTGGGCCGAGGAACGCGACATCAGCGAGGATGCCGTGATCCGCGACATCCTTGTCGCGCACAGGTTCGATGCCGGGCTGGCAGATAGCGGTCTGTTCGTCGGCGCCGAGACCTATGGCCGCAATCTGGAACAGGCGGTCCAGGCCGGGGCCTTTGGCGCGCCCTTCTATGTCGTGCCCGAGACCGGGCAACGGTTCTGGGGACAGGACCGGCTGGATTTCCTGGACCGGCATCTGGCCACGGCCGGATGAGCCGCATCCATAGCAGGCATTGGCCGGGTGACCCCGAACGCCCCGCCCTGGCGCTGCATTGCATGTTGGCCAGCGGCAGCTATTGGGGTCCGATCGCAGAAAGGCTGGCCGGCCATGTCGATCTGCAGGGCTTCGACATGCCCGGCCACGGGCGCAGCGGCGATTGGCGGCCCGGCCCGGGCGATCCGGACTACCATACCGCCGTCACCCGCATCGCCGCCAGCTTCATCACCCGGCCAGTGGATCTGATCGGCCACAGCATGGGCGCGGTCGCGGCCCTGCGCATCGCGGTCGCGGCCCCCGATGCGGTCCGCAGCCTGACCCTGATCGAGCCGGTGCTGTTCGCTGCCAGCCCGGATGATCCCGCGCAACGGGCCCGCGACGAGGATTTCGCCACGGCGATCCGGGAAGGCCGCGACGCGGATGCAACCCGCGCTTTCCTGCGGGCCTGGGGCGCGCAATCCTATGACGCCATGCCCGAAGCGGCACGGGTCCAGATGCGCAAGCGGATCAGGCTGATCGCGGGACTGGAGGCGGCGCAGTGGCATGACAGCGCCGGCATCCTGCGCGATGGCGCGCTGGAGGCGATCGACGCGCCGGTGCTGCTGATCTCGGGCGCGGAATCGCCACCGGTAATTCACGCCATTGCCGATGCGCTGGCCGGGCGCCTGCCCGATGTCGGCCGTGCCAATGTGCCGGGTGCCGGCCACATGCTGCCGATCACCCATCCCGACGAGGTGGCCGGCCTGATCGGCGTCAATCTGGATCGGGCCTGACATGCCGATCCGCCCGTGTCCAGGGCGGCCGGACCGCGCTTCCGCTGTCTTCTGACGGTCCGCTACAGGTCGAAATCGTCCACGTGACGCAAGGGTCCGATGGCCAGCCAGTCGGCGCGGATCCGGGCCACGCGGGTATCGCCCCAGGTGCGGAACACGATGTCGAAACCGTCACGGCTGATCTTCTCGGCCGAGATGTCCGCGCGCTGGTTGCTGCCCTCGGCGATGTCCCACATCGAGATCGTCACCTGCACGACGGGCGGCGACAGGAATGACGCTTCAAAGCCGATCCGGTGGCGGACGACGCGCGGGCCCGCGCCCGACCACATTTCGCCGCCCTCCTCGAACGCCGAAAACAGCAGACGTGTGCCCTGTGCCACGCCGACAGCCGCATGGCTGATACGCTGCATCAACATCAACCCTCTTCACCACGCCCGCCCGATCAGCCTAGCCAAGCAAGCGGAGAAGGAAAAGCCCCGGTCTGCGACCGGGGCCCGTCTGTCTGGTTCGGACTGACAGCGCGGAGGCCGCCTAGTCGGGGATTGTCGACTGGTTCGGGTCCAGCCCGATATGGCTGCCCATCGCCTCCATGTCGGCCAGCAGCTTGACCGCGGCAGCCACCACTTCCTCGCCGACGCTGTCGCGCTTTTCCTCGACCGCCTTCTTCTTGCGATGCGCCTCGGACATCATCTCGTTGAAGACATCCTGCGTCATCTCCTCGCGCGGGTGGCCGCGTTCGGCCAGCAGACTGACGGATTCGCCATTGATCTCGGCAAAGCCGCCGGTCACGGCGAAATCGGTCTGCGCGCCATCCTCGGCCACGACCGAGACGATGCCCGGACGCAGCGTGACGATGGTGGGTGCGTGGCCGGGCATCGCGGTCAGATCGCCTTCGGTCCCCGGCAGGCGGACCTCGCGCACCGGAACGGAGACGAGCCTCCGCTCGGGCGAAACGAGATCGAACTGCATGTTATCGGCCATCCTGTCCCCTTACGCGGCTTCCGAGGCCAGACGCTCGGCCTTGGCTTTGACCTGATCGATATCGCCGACCATGTAGAAGGCGGCTTCGGGCAGATGATCGTATTCGCCGGCGACCACGGCCTTGAAGGATGCGATGGTCTTTTCCAGCGGCACCTGGACGCCGTCCGAGCCGGTAAAGACCTTGGCCACGTCGAAGGGCTGGGACAGGAAACGCTGGATCTTGCGGGCCCGGGCCACGGTCAGCTTGTCCTCTTCGGACAGTTCGTCCATGCCCAGGATCGCGATGATGTCCTGCAGCGACTTGTATTTCTGCAAGATGCCCTGCACGTCGCGGGCGACGGTATAGTGTTCCTCGCCCAGGATCTGCGGATCCATCAGGCGCGACGAGCTGTCCAGCGGATCCACGGCGGGGTAGATGCCCAGTTCGGAAATCGCGCGCGACAGGTTGGTCGTCGCGTCAAGGTGGGCGAAGGTCGTTGCCGGCGCCGGGTCGGTCAGGTCGTCGGCCGGAACATAGACCGCCTGGATCGAGGTGATCGAGCCGTTCTTCGTCGAGGTGATGCGTTCCTGCATCGCGCCCATGTCGGTCGCCAGCGTCGGCTGGTAGCCCACGGCCGAAGGGATACGACCCAGCAGTGCCGACACCTCGGAACCCGCCTGCGTGAAGCGGAAGATGTTGTCCACGAAGAACAGCACGTCCGTGCCCGAAGCGTCGCGGAACTGTTCGGCCAGCGTCAGGCCGGTCAGCGCAACACGCATCCGCGCGCCCGGAGGCTCGTTCATCTGGCCATAGACCAGCGCAACCTGCGATTCAGACAGGTTGTCCGGCTTGATGACGCCGGATTCGACCATCTCGTGATACAGATCGTTGCCCTCGCGGGTCCGTTCGCCGACGCCCGCGAACACCGAATAGCCCGAATGCACCTTGGCGATGTTGTTGATCAGTTCCATGATCAGAACCGTCTTGCCGACACCCGCGCCGCCGAACAGGCCGATCTTGCCGCCCTTGGAATAGGGCGCCAGCAGGTCGATGACCTTGATGCCGGTGACCAGAATCTCGGACGAGGTTGCCTGGCTGGCGAAATCGGGGGCGGGCTGGTGGATGGCGCGGGTTTCGGTGGCCTGGATGGCCTCGCCTTCATCGACGGGTTCGCCGATGACGTTGATGATCCGACCCAGCGTCGCGTCGCCGACCGGAACCGTGATCGGGCCGCCGGTATCGCTGACGTCCTGGCCGCGGACCAGACCTTCCGAGGCGTCCATGGCGATGGTGCGGACGGTGTTCTCGCCCAGATGCTGCGCGACTTCCAGCACCAGCCTCTTGCCGTTGTTGTCGGTTTCCAGCGCGTTCAGGATCGCCGGCAGGTGGTCCTCGAACTGCACGTCGACGACGGCGCCGATCACCTGAGTAATTTTACCTTTGGCCTCTGCCATGTCTCTACCCCTACGTATCAGAGCGCCTCGGCGCCCGAAATGATTTCGATCAGCTCCTTGGTGATCGCGGCCTGACGCGAGCGGTTATACTCGGTCGTCAGGCGGTCGATCATGTCGCCCGCATTGCGCGTGGCGTTGTCCATGGCGCTCATCCGGGCCCCCTGTTCGGAGGCCGAATTTTCCAGCAAGGCCGCGAAGATCTGCGTCGCGACGGACCGCGGCAGCAATTCGGCCAGGATGGCGTTCTCGCCGGGTTCGTAATCGTAAAGCGAGGAGGCGCCGCCCTCCTCGACTCCTTCGGGCATTTCGGCCGGGATCACCTGCCGCGCGGTCGGAACCTGTCGGATCACCGATTCGAAGCGGTTGTAGAAGATCGTGGCGACATCGTATTCGCCGGATTCGAACCGCTCCAGCACCTCATCGGCGATCTGGCGGGCATTCGCATAGCCGACGCGCTTGACGTCTGACAGATCGACATGGCTGACGATCTGCTTGCCGTAGTCGCGGCGCAACTGCTCGCGGCCCTTCTTGCCGACGGTCAGGATGGTGACTTCCTTGCCCTCGCCCCGCAGGCGGTCGGCATGTTGCCGCGCCAGCTTGACGATCGAGCTGTTGAAGCCGCCGGCCAGACCGCGTTCGGCGGTCATCACCACAAGCAGGTGCTTGCGGTCCGAACCGGTGCCCGACAGCAGCCGGGGCGCGGTGTCCGAACCCTTGGCATTCTCGGTCAGCCCCGCCATCACCGCCGCCATCCGGTCGGCATAGGGGCGCGCGGCCTCGGCCGCTTCCTGCGCGCGGCGCAGTTTCGCGGCGGCAACCATCTGCATCGCCTTGGTGATCTTCCGCGTGTTCTTGACGCTTCCGATCCGGTTCTTCAGATCCTTGAGACTGGGCATCTATTCCCCCTCTCAGGCGCGCGACGTGTTGTATTCGTCCAGCGCCGCCTTGATCGCATCTTCCAGATCACCCGCCACCTTGCGGTCGTTCTTGGTGATATCATCCAGCAGATCCGATTTCTGGTTGCGCAGGAACTGGATCAGCCCCTCTTCCCAAGCCACGACCTCGCGCACCGGCACCTTGTCGATATAGCCTTTGGTGCCGGCATAGATGACGATGACGATTTCGGCGTTGGTCAGCGGCCGGTATTGCGGCTGCTTCATCAGCTCGGTCAGCCGCGAGCCGCGATTCAGCAGACGCTGCGTCGCCGCATCCAGATCCGATCCGAACTGCGCGAAGGCGGCCATCTCGCGATACTGCGCCAGTTCCAGCTTGACCGGACCGGCGACCGATTTCATCGCCTTGGTCTGCGCGGACGACCCCACCCGGCTGACCGACAGGCCGGTATTCACCGCCGGGCGGATGCCCTGGAAGAACAGATCGGTTTCCAGGAAGATCTGGCCATCGGTGATCGAGATCACGTTGGTCGGGATGAAGGCCGAAACGTCGCCGCCCTGGGTCTCGATGATCGGCAGCGCCGTCAGCGAACCGCCGCCATATTGCTCGTTCAGCTTGGCCGAGCGTTCCAGAAGGCGCGAATGCAGATAGAAGACGTCGCCCGGATAGGCTTCGCGGCCGGGCGGCCGGCGCAGCAGCAGCGACATCTGGCGATAGGCCACAGCCTGTTTGGACAGGTCGTCATAGATGATCAGCGCATCCATGCCGTTGTCGCGGAAATATTCGCCCATCGCGGTTGCCGAATAGGGCGCCAGGAACTGCATCGGCGCCGGATCCGAGGCGGTCGCCGCGACAACGATCGAATATTCCATCGCGCCGGTTTCTTCCAGCTTCTTCACCAGCTGGGCGACGGTCGAACGCTTCTGGCCGATGGCAACATAGACGCAATACAGCGTCTTCATGCCGTCGCCTTCGCGGCCGTTATAGTTCTTCTGGTTCAGGATCGCGTCCAGCGCCACGGCGGTCTTGCCGGTCTGCCGGTCGCCGATGATCAGCTCGCGCTGGCCACGGCCGATGGGAATCATCGCATCGACGGCCTTCAGGCCCGTGGCCATGGGTTCGTGCACCGATTTGCGCGGCATGATCCCCGGCGCCTTCACATCCGCAACCGCGCGGGCATCGGTCTCGATCGGGCCCTTGCCGTCGATCGGGTTGCCAAGGCCGTCCACCACGCGGCCCAGCAGCGCCTTGCCGACGGGAACGTCCACGATCGAGCGCGTGCGCTTGACGGTGTCGCCTTCCTTGATGTCGCGGTCGTCGCCGAAGATCACGACACCCACGTTGTCGGTCTCAAGGTTCAGCACCATGCCCCGGACACCGCCGGGAAACTCGACCATCTCGCCGGCCTGCACCTTGTCGAGGCCGTAAACGCGGGCGATGCCGTCACCGACCGACAGCACCTGGCCGACCTCGGCCACCTCGGCATCCTGACCGAAATTCTTGATCTGATCCTTGAGGATGGCCGAAATCTCGGCAGCCTGGATTCCCATTATCCGACCTCTTTCATAGCGTTCTGGAGGGAGGCGAGCTTCGAGCGGACCGACGAATCGACCATCTGCGAGCCCAGCTTGACAATCATGCCGCCGATGAGGCTTTCATCGACGCGAGTGTTCAGTTTCACGGTCTTGCCGGATTTTTCGGCCAGCGTGTCGCGCAGCCGTTTCTGCTGATCGTCGCTCAGCGCGACGGCGCTGGTGACATCGGCTGTAACCTCGCCGCGTTCGACGGCAATAAGCCGCTGCAACTGGCCCAGAAGCTGCGGCAGCACGAACAGGCGGCGGTTCTGCGCCATCAGTTTCAGCGTGTTCGACAGGGTCTTAGACAACCCCATCTTGTCGGCCAGCGCGGCGATCGCACGCGATTGCTGATCGCGGGTATAGATCGGAGAGGCGATCAGGTTGCGCAGATCGTCGCTGTCGTCCAGCGCGGCGATCAGGTCATCCGTCTGGCGGGCCAGATCGTCCAGCCCTCCATCGTCCTTCACGATGTCGAAGACGGCCTGCGCATAGCGTCCGGCGATGCTCTGGGACATGGATACAGAGTTGGCCACGGTCATCCTTCAGGTTTGCGCAAACCCCGCTGGCGGGCCGGGAAGGTTCCGGTCAGTCGCGGGGCGCGCGGGTCGCGGTGGTGCGGCTCTTGGGGCCGCCCATGAATCTGCGGTGTCTCTAGCAGGTGATTCCGTGGGCGGCAACCGCCAAGCACACGGTAATGAGAGTGTCGCGGCCCTGATTGCGGTGCCGGTCACCCCGACGCCAGGCACGCCGTCATGCGGTTCACGCGGGATCGGTCATCGCTGCGCGAAATCTCATGCCCCCGACTGCGGCGGGCTGTCGCATGGGCCGGCTCGCCGCAGCGACCGCCATGCACACGAGAACCATGGGCCATCGAGATCGCCTGCGGCGCGTCCTTGCCGGGGCCGCCCTCATCGCCGTCTTGCGATTCCGGCCCGCTGGACGCCGCCCCGTCGCGCCGTGCCCGCCCGTCCCGGCCGTGGCAGCCCGACGCCGTCCAGGATCTCGCGCGGGCCGGGAACCTGGATCGCCCGCCCCGGCCCGACGGGCGCGCGGGTCTGCTTGGCCAGTTCGATCAGCACCACACCGGCGATCAGAACCCGGCTGATCCTGGCCCCGGTGCGTTCCCACATCTGAGCGCTGCCCAGCCAGAAACGCCGGTCCGAGGGCGGAATATAGACCGCCGATCCATGCCAATGCGCCACGAACCCGGACTTGCGCGTCTGCGATTCGATCTGCCCGGCCGTATAGCTGCGGCCCA
>CERQ01115276.1_pt1 | contig 23354 bp, 22 predicted proteins | sample 530711 | NCBI WGS metagenome assembly CERQ01 (sample SAMEA2620882, study PRJEB7988) | marine metagenome | biome: marine biome (ENVO:00000447); feature: mesopelagic zone (ENVO:00000213); material: "saline water (ENVO:00002010), including plankton (ENVO:xxxxxxxx)" | depth 850 m | reverse complement strand
GAGAAGGCGCAGGCGGTCGTCGCCGAGCGCGACGCGAACTTCGTCGGCGCCGCGGCAGCCGGGGTGCGGTTCGTGCTCGGCACCGACGCCAACGGCGTGATGATCGCCTTCGGGGATCAGCTGGAGGAGATGCGCCTGATGAAGCGCAGCTTCTCGTGGAGTGCGGAGCGCACGCTCCGCGCCGGAACCTCCGATGCCGCGGACGCGATCCGCATGGGGACCACCACCGGACGCCTGCTCCCGGGCCTCGGTGCCGACTTCGTCGTCGTGCGCGGTCGCCCCTGGGAGGACATCGACACCTTGACCACCGAGAACATCGTCGCCGTCGTCGCCCGCGGTGAGCTCGTGGCCGGCTCCCTGCCGGACTGACGCACCACCTCTCGTAGCCCCCCACTCCGAAGGAGACCCCGTGATCACCCGAACCCGCATGGCCCGCTGGGCCATCGCCCCCGCCGGCATCGCCGTCGCGGCCGTCGCACTGTCGGCCTGCGCCGGCGACACCAGCGACACGGCTCCCACCCCGAACGCCGACCTCCCGCAGGACATCGTCTTCGCCATCAAGGAAGACGCCGGCTGCATCGACCCGCAGCAGACCTCGGTCACGACCGCGCTGAACGTCGGGCGCCAGCTCACCGACTCGCTGCTCGATCAGGACGCCGAGACCGGTGAGATCGTGCCGTGGCTCGCGGAGAGCTGGGAGGTGAGCGACGACCTCACGTCGTACACCTTCACCTTGCGCGACGACGTCACCTTCAGCGACGACACCCCCCTCACGAGCGAGGTCGTCGCGGCCAACTTCGACGCCATCATCGAGCTGGGCGGTGCGGCATCGCTCGCCGCCGCCTACCTCGAGGGCTACACCGGCACCGAGGTCGTCAGCGACACCGAGTTCACGGTGTCGTTCGACACCCCCAACGTCGCCTTCCTGCAGGGCGCGACCACCATGTCGCTCGGCATCCTCTCCGAGGCGTCGGCCACCGCGACCGCCGAGGAGCGCTGCGCCGCGCCGATCGGATCCGGGCCGTTCGTGCTGGACTCCTACGTAGCCAACGACTCGATCGTGATCGATCGTCGCGAAGGGTACGACTGGCCGTCCGAGCTGCGCGGGCACGAGGGCGAGGCCTACCTCGAGACGATCACCTTCCCGATCATCACCGAGGCGAGCGTGCGCACCGGCGGACTCACCTCCGGTGAGTACGACGTCATCCAGGACCTTCCGTACATCGACGAGGCCCGCTACACCACGGACGAGTACACCCTGTACGCCAAGGCGAACCCTGGTGTGCCGAACGGCTTCGTCGTGAACACCGAGCAGGGTCTCATGGGCGACGAGACGGTTCGTCAGGCCATCACGATGGGTGTGGACCGGGAGCAGATCAACGTGATCGCCGGATCGGTCAGCGGTTCCGCGCCGACGAGCGTGCTCACCTCGTCCACCCCCGGCTTCACCGACCTCGGCGACACCCTCGCCTACGACCCCGAGGGGGCGGCGGAGCTGCTCGAGGCCGACGGCTGGGAGCTCGGCTCCGACGGCATCTACGAGCGCGACGGCGAGACCCTGACCGTCGCGGTCACCGCCTTCTACGCACAGGATGTGCTCGAGGCCGCACAGCAGCAGCTGCGCGAGGTCGGGATCGACCTGCAGCTGAACATGGTCACCGCCGGCGACTTCTTCGGCGTCATCGCGTCGGGCGACTACGAGATGCTCGGCGCCGGCCTGACCCGCACCGACCCCGACGTGCTGCGCGTGCTGCTGTCGGTCGACTCGCCCTCGCGCTGGGGCATCGTCGACGACGCCGAACTCGAGGCGCTCCTGCAGGAGCAGCGCGAGACCGCCGACGCCGACGCCCGCCAGGAGATCGTCGACGAGATCCAGCAGATCGTCGCCGAGCGCGCCTACGTCATCCCGACCCTCGAGACGGTGCAGCTGCACGCATCCCGTGCGGGTGTCGAAGGCATCGCCTTCGACTCGGCGTCGCGTCTGAACCTGTACGACACCGTCGTCACCTCCGAGTGATGACCTCGCCGGCGCAGCGCGTGGATGCAATGGGCCCGAGACGGGGGAGCGTGGGAACCGTGGCACGGTTCCTGCTCCCCAAGATCGGTCAGGCCCTGTTCGTGGTGTGGGCTTCCTACACCGTGGCGTTCCTGCTCATCCACGCGCTGCCCGGCGACCCCATCCTGGCCGCGCTCGCGGTCCGCGGCGGAGACGCCACCACGACCGACCCCGCCGTGCTCGACGAGCTGCGCGCGAGGTACGGTCTCGACGGTCCGCTGTGGCAGCAGTACCTCGGCGGCTTCTTCGGCATCTTCCGCGGCGACCTCGGGGTCTCGATCGCCACGGGCCTGCCGGTGTCGGAGACGATTCTGCGCGTGGCCGGTCCGACGACCGCGCTCGCCGGCTTCGCGCTCATCGTCGGGTTCCTCATCGCCCTCGCGTTCACCGTGTGGGCTTACCTCGCCCGCCCCGCCTGGGTGCGCAACGTGATCGTGCAGATCCCGCCGCTCGGGATCGCGGTGCCCGCCTTCCTCACCGGTCTCGTGCTCATCACGGTCTTCTCGTTCGGGCTCGGATGGTTCCCCGCCTCCGGCGCATCCGGCTTCGCCAGCGTCGTGCTGCCGGGGATCACCCTCGCCCTGCCGACCGCGGCGATCTTCTTCCAGGTCTTCTCGGCCGCGGTGTTCGACGCCGGGGCGAGTCCGTTCGTGTTCACCGCCAACGCGAAGGGTCTGTCGCAGTCGGCGGTCGTGTTCCGGCACGTGCTCCGCAACGCGATGCTCCCCGCGATCACGATCATCGGACTCCAGGTCGGCTATCTCGCCGGCGGCACCGCGGTGGTCGAGACCGTGTTCTCGCGCGACGGGATCGGCCGGCTCACCGTCGACTCGGTGCTCGCCCGCGACATCAACGTGCTGATGGGGGTGGTGATCGTCGTGGCGACCGTCTACGCGGTGGTGACCCTCGTCGTGGATGCGCTCTACGGCGTGATCGACCCGCGCACCCGCACGGCGCTGGCCGGCGCGAAGCCGATCAGCGCGGCGAAGGAGGTGCGCACATGAGGCTGCTCCGCTACCCCGGCATGATCGTGTCGATCCTGCTCCTCGCCGTCACCGCGCTCGCCGTGATCGCCCCCGCGCTCCTCGCCCCCTACGACCCATACGAGTCGGTGGGCACGATGCGCCTCGCACCGCCCAGCTGGGAGCACCTGTTCGGCACCGACCACCTCGCCCGCGACGTGTTCTCCCGGGTGATCTACGGCGCGCGGCTGTCGCTGTCGGCGGCGGGTCTCGCGGTCGTCGCCGGCGTCACGCTCGGCGCCGTGATCGGTCTGGTCACCGGCTATCTCCGCGGCGTCGTCGACGCGGTCGTCATGCGGTTCGTCGACGTCGTCATCGCGATCCCCGGCATCCTGCTCGCTCTGATCGTCGTCGCATCGCTCGGCTTCGGACCGGTCGCGGTCGGGCTCGGCGTGGGTCTCGGCACCTCCGGGGCGTTCGCGCGCGTCATGCGGGCGCAGGTGATCCGGGTGCGGGCCGAGGAGTACATCGAAGCCGCGCGCACCCTCGGGGTGCGCGGTCCGACGATCCTCGTTCGCCATGTGCTCCCGAACGCCGCGCGACCGATCATCGCCATGGCCGCGCTCGAGCTCGCCCTCGCGATCCTCGCGGTCTCCGCCCTGAGCTTCCTCGGGTTCGGGGCGCAGCCCCCCGCACCCGAGTGGGGTGCGCTGGTGTCGGCCGGCCGCGATTTCGTCGCGACCGCGCCGTGGCTGAGCATCCTTCCCGGTCTCGTCATCCTCGCGGTGGTGCTGGCCGTGAACCGCATCGCCCGATACGTCGGAGGGGAACGATGACGTCTGTGCCGCTGCTCACCGTCCGCGGTCTCCGCGTCGACTACACGACGCCGAAGGGCACGAACGCCGCGCTCCGCGGTGTCGACCTCGACGTCGATCGCGGCGAGGTCGTCGCCGTCGTCGGCGAGTCCGGTTCGGGCAAGAGCACGATCGCGCACGCGCTCGTGCGGCTGCTTCCCGAAGAGGCCACGATCGCCGGAGGCGACATCCGCTTCGACGACGTCGACGTGATGTCGCTGTCGCAGCGTGCCCTGCGCCGCGTGCGCGGGGCGCGCATCGGGTTCGTGCCGCAGGATCCCTCGCACAGCCTCAATCCGGTGCTGCGCATCGGCGAGCAGATCGCCGAGGTCGTGCGCCGCCACCTCGGGCTGACGCCGCCGGCTGCCGCCGCGCGAGCGGTCGAGATCCTCGACGAGGTCGGGGTTCCCGATCCTGCGCAGCGCGCCCGCCAGTATCCGCACGAGCTCTCCGGCGGCCTGCGCCAGCGTGTGCTCATCGGCATCGCGTGGGCGTGCAATCCCGAACTGGTGATCGCCGACGAGCCCACGAGCGCGCTCGATGCCACGGTGCAGCGTCACGTGCTGGATCGGATGCAGGCGATGCGTGCCGCGCACGGCACATCCGTGCTCCTGGTCACCCACGATCTCGGGGTCGCCGCCGACCGGGCGGACCGGATCGTGGTCGTGAACAAGGGGGAGATCGTCGAGCGGGGCGCGTCGGCCGAGGTGCTGGCCGATCCGCAGCACGAGTACACGCGTCGCCTGGTCGCTGCCGCGCCGGGCTTGCGCAGCCGTCGGCTCGAGCCGTCCGGGGGCGCCTCGCGCGCTGTGACCGAGGCGAGCGAGCCTTTCCTGCGCGTGCGGGGACTGTCCAAGACCTACGGATCGACGGGTTCGCCGATCGTGGCCGCCGACGACCTCGAGTTCTCGATCGACCGCGGCACGACCTTCGCGATCGTCGGGGAGTCGGGCTCGGGAAAGAGCACGACCGCCCGCATGATCGCGCGGATCGTCGAATCCGATGCGGGCACGATCACCTTTGACGGCGCCGACATCACCCGCCTGCGCGGCACTGCCCTCCGGCAGCTGCGCCGTCGACTCCAGGTGGTCTATCAGAATCCCTTCGGGTCGCTCGACCCGCGCATGACGATCGGCGCGATCATCGACGAGCCGTTGCGGGCGTTCGGGATGGGCTCGCGCGGCGAGCGCGCATCCGCCGTCCGAGATCTCATGGCCGACGTGCGTCTCGACCCGGCGCTCGCCGCCCGCCGCCCGGCGCAGCTGTCGGGTGGACAGCGTCAGCGGGTCGCGATCGCGCGAGCTCTGGCGCTGCGGCCGGAGATGATCATCCTCGACGAGCCGGTCTCGGCACTCGACGTGTCGGTGCAGGAGCAGGTGCTGCAGCTGCTGGTCGACCTGCAGGCCGAGCACGCACTGACCTATCTCTTCATCTCGCACGACCTGGGCGTCATCCGTCAGATCTCGGACGAGGTCGCCGTCATGCGGCGCGGGGTGATCCTGGAGCAGGGGTCCGCCGAGAGCGTCTTCGCCGCACCGCAGCACGACTACACCCGCGACCTGCTCAGCGCGATCCCCGGCGGCGGTGTCGCTGCGGGCTAACGCAGCGACGACGCGACGTCGCGGAGTGCGTCGGCGGAGCGGTGGAACAGCTCGAGTTCGTTCGGCGCGAAGGTCGTCTCGGCGATGGGGCGCGCACCCGAAGCACTGACGATCGACGGGACCGACAGGGCGACGCCGTCGACGCCGTGGAAGTCATGCAGCACGGGGGAGACGGGCATCACCGCGTGCTCGTCGTTGAGGATGGCCTCGACGATGCGGGCGCTCGACAGGCCGATGGCGTAGTTGGTCGCACCCTTGCCCTGGATGACCTTGTAAGCGGCGTTGCGCACGTCGTCGGCGATCTGGTCGAGTTCGTCGACCGTCATCTTGTCGCCGCGGGGGGTGACCCAGTCGAGGATCGGCACCGTGCCGATGGTGGCCTTGGACCACAGCGGGAACTCGGTGTCGCCGTGCTCTCCGACGATGTAGGCGTGCACGCTGGAGCGCGAGACGCCGGCGCGTTCGGCGAGCTTCCACCGCAGGCGTGACGTGTCGAGCACGGTCCCCGAGGCGAACAGGCGCACGGTCGGAAGCCCCGTGGCCTCCTGTGCAAGAACAGTCAGCACGTCGCAGGGATTGGTCACCACGACGTAGATCGCGTCGGGCGCCACGTCGAGGAGCGCCGGCATCATCTTCCGCATGATGCCGGCGTTGACCCCGGCGAGCTCGATGCGCGTCTGCCCAGGATTCTGCTTGGCACCGGCCGTGATGACGACCACCTGCGACCCGGCGGCGACCGACACATCATCGGACCCGACGATGTCGCTCGACCCGGTGAACTGCGTGCCGTGCGCGAGGTCGAGCACCTCAGCCTCGACCTTCGACGCGTTGATGTCGTAGAGCGCGACGTGCCGCGCCGACCCGCGGATCAGGGCGGCATAGGCGGTGCTCGCGCCCACGCTTCCCGCTCCGACGACGGTGAGTTTGGAGTTCTCGATCACGCTCATGAGGCCAGTATGGCCGCGTCGAGGAGCGTTGTGTGGGCCTTTCTCTCGACGTCGAGGAAGGCGCCCCGTAGCCCGGATTCGCGAGCGATCTCAACGTGTCGTAAACTGGTTGGCGGTGACGTGTCCGAGCGGCCGAAGGTGCAACACTCGAAATGTTGTGTAGGTTCACCCCTACCGTGGGTTCAAATCCCACCGTCACCGCCAGCTGAGACCCCCGCAGATCCCTTGAAAACACTGGGATGGCGGGGGTTTCGTTTTGCTTCCGGGTGCGCAGTGAGAAAGAAATGAGAAAGAGGGCTTTCTCACTGCCTTCCCGGCGAACGAGCTTCGCACCGAGCGTGGCGCGCTAAGGACCGAGGTATTCGCGTGACGGTCCGTCGGGACCGAGGCCGGGCAACCTGTGATGTGCACTCTCGGAGACCGTGATCGTGTGTTGGCTCGCACGCGCTCGACTCAGGGCGTCTGCCACGAAATCGAGGTCGTCGTCGAAGAGATCGGCGTAGGTGTCAAGCGTCATGGCAGCGCTCGCGTGCCCGAGCATGCGCTGAACAGCCTTCACATTCGCGCCGGCACTGATGGCAAGGCTGGCGGCCGTGTGGCGCAGGTCGTGCGGTGTGATGCGCGGGAAGTCCGGGTCAACCTCTCGACACCGGCGAGCAGCCGCAGCGAACCAGCCGTCTCGCGAGTTCGGCAGGCGGAGGTGGTGGCCGTCACCGAAGAGAAGGCTGTCCTGCGACTTCCCCCGCGCATTGAGGCGGATCGCTGGATCGATGAAGTCCGGGTAGGGCACTGAGCGGCTCGCGTGCGTCTTCGGCGTTCCTGTGTGGACGGTGCCGTTCACCATGACGGCGTTCTCCTGCACATAGACGCGTCGGCGTTTCAGGTCCACGTCTTGCACTCGCAGTCCGGTCGCTTCACCCCAGCGCAGTCCGGTGTATGCCAGGAAGAACACGAGGTCGGGGTGTCGCGCTTCGCTCGCGAGCAGCTCGACCTGGCGATGGCTCAGATAGACGCGGCGTTTCGGCTGCTTTCGAGGAAGCTTGATTCCGCGCACGGGATTTTCGCTGAGGCGGCGGTCGCGCACGGCGACGTCGAGAATCGACGCGAGGATTCCGTACGCCCGAATGACCGTCGTTGCTCCGCGCTTGGACGTCAGTTCCGTTACCCAGGATCGCGCCTCGCTGTACCTCACGTCGCTTGCCCGGATGTCGCCCCAGCGCGGCTCGACGTGTACTCGCCAGCAAGACTCAAGCGGGTGCATCGACGACGGTTTGAGCACTGCCCGTTGGTCTTGGAGCCAGACGTCGCCGAGCTCTCTGATGCTGACGCGACTATCACTCGGGTCGATGTATTGCCGCTGCGTGATGGCGACCTCGACGGTCGCAAGGTACGCCTCGGCGTCTCGCTTGGTGGGGAAGCCGCGTTTGGCGGCCTGGGTCATGTCGGGTTTGAAATAGCGGACGAGGTATCTCTTGCCCGACTTCGTCTGGTATGGGTGGACGCTACCCATTCGCCTGGCGGCCGACGATGTACGTCATGCCCTCCAGGCGTCCGGCTGCGCGAGCTTTCTTGATCCAATCCGAGGCGGTTCGGTGGGGCACACCGAGTTCCTCCTGCACCGCTTTGACGGGTGGTAGTCCCGCGAGCGCGGCGGTGCCGTAGAGGATCTCGATGACGTCCATCCGTTCCTGCTTGTTGCCGCGCTGAACAACGTCCTTCGCGAGCCACTGAGGAATGATGCGCCCCTTCGCCTTTGCCAGGTCCGCCGCGGTGAGCCAGGTTGCCGCGGGGTCTGTCTCTGAGTCGAGTGTCAGCGCGATGCACCGCGGCGCCGCCGCTTGCATGACGCCTTGGATTGGCACCTCGCGGAGGGTGCGGTTGTTCACTTCAATGTCGGGACGGAGCGCGCGGTTGGCGACTTCGCCGATCACGTAGCGTCCGAAGGAGGCTTCGTAGCGGGCGTGGAGTGTTGTTTCGAGCCCGGACTCAGGGTCCTCGGTTCGCGCGACAAATGCGGGCGCGATGCGCAACGCGGACCCGACGGGCAGGGTGGCATGTTGCCAGCTCATCGGCTCGCCGTCGGTAGTGCGCACGTCGACCTTCACCTCCTTAGTGTGTCAGACCGCGTCGCGAATATGCAGAACACTCTTGACGAGTGTACCTCTAAGTGCTCTACTCATGTCAAATGACGGAACGGATACGTAGGGAGCAGGAAAGATGGCGCACGGCACACACACCTCACCACTCGTCGACGGGACGGAGTTGCTTACTCCCGCGCAGGTCGCCACTCGGCTCGGAGTGACAGAGAACGCGCTCGCAATCTGGCGGTACTACCGGCGTGGTCCGAGCTTTGTGAAGTTCGGGAGGGCGGTCCGATACGACGCAGAAGAGATACAGCGATTCATGGCGGCGAGTACACAGGTATGCCAACCGGAAGTGCGGAACCTTCGGGCACGGCGATGACCACCGTGCGGGTGTACTCAACTGGTCCGGATTGCGTGCGATGCACGTTGACGTGTAGTTGCCTTCGAGACGCGGGCGTCCCATTCGAGGTCGTTGACCTGACCATCCACACGGCGGCGCTCACGTACGTCCGCGACACGCTCGGCTATGCGGAGGCGCCTGTCGTTGTTGTCGAGACGACGCCGGCGCGGCACTGGGCAGGATTCCGACCGGACCTCATCGCGCAGCTCGCATCCAGTTCGCGGATGACGACGTGAGCGAGTACGAGATTAGAGGATCTGCCTCGGCTGTGTCAGCTCAGCGCACGGCGGACGCCTTCTTCAGTCGATCGCGGTCGACCGAGGAGCTGGACGCGCTCCGGCGAGAACTCGCACCTTCATCGTTCGAGCTCGAGCGCTGGCAACAGGACAGCGCAGAGGCTCGCGCACGAAGTGCGCGACCTTTGACGCCGTCAGCCGGGCGGCCGAGGCAGAACCCGCGGACTCCGCCCGCTGTGCGTGCGCGAAAGCGCAAGGCTGCTGACGCCGAGCGCCGCAGGTCAAAGGCGCGACATCGATACGCTTCCGATCCCGAGGTGCACCGGGCCTACCAGCGAGAGCGCCGCCAGGTGCAACGTGACGCGGACCCTGAGGGTTACCGTGCTTCGAAGAGGGAGCGGAACAAGCGTTGGCGTGACGCGCACAGGGACGAGGAGAACGCGAAGCTGCGCGCCAAGCATCGCGCAAACCCTGAGGAAAAGCGGGCGGCGGCTGAGCGGTACTACGCCGAACATGGTGATGAAGTTCGGCAACGTCGTCGCGAGTACTACTGGGCGAATCGAGAGAAGCAGCTGGAGAAGCAACGGCAGTGGCGTGCGCGGGAGAAGGCGAGGAAGGATGCGGGCCTTCCGCCGCGCCGCATGCATCGGACCAGTCCGCGTGAGCGGACCGCCGCCGCGGCTGACGCAGAGGAGTTCTTTGCACGTCAGCGGTCCTCGCCCGAGGTCGATGCGATGTGGGAGCAATTGAAGCCGAGCCCCGAAGAGATCGCCCGCTGGGAGAGGGACTGCCGTCGCGCTCGGGCAGGTTCTGCGTCGGCCGCGCGCGAAGGCGGACAGCGACCTCTGGTCGCGACGCGACAAAGAGGACAGGGTCGCTCGTCGGGTGTGTCGTCTGATAGTGCGCGGCTGGCGGAGGAAGCGCGACTTGACGCGATCGCCCGAGCCATCAACGATCAACTCAGGCACTCACCACGGCGTCACAATTCGAATGCGCCATCCATGCCGCTGGAGCCCGCGCGGACTTCTGATCTGAGAGGTTGGTCTCGATGAGCACTGCGAACGAATCGGAAGCAAGCATCGACGAACGGCAGACGGATGAGGTCATCTACCGCGTCGCGCTCGCCGCGTTCACGTACTACCCCGACAAGCAGACGGTGGAACCCGGCTATACGGTCGAGGAAGACATCGAGTGGGCTATCGAGCCGCTGCGAATCCTGCCCGGACGCAAACTCGATGCGCTCCGTGCTCGGGTGCGGCTTGCGATCGTCGACCCCTCCATCGACCGCCAGGAGTTCATCCGCAAGATTTCTACTCTCGGTCGTTCAAACTGACCTGCGTCCGACCAGCCCCATGATCGCGCACTGCGCCCGCTCCGTTCCGAGCTTTCGCGGCGTATGCTCGCGCTTCGCGCTCCGCTACTCCACGACTCGGCACTGCGCGCACTTCGTGCGCAACGGATGGCCAGTGGGTCGGGCGCCCCGAGGGAACCACTGATCCCGAAGCAAGAGGTGGCGTCAGATCGACGGCCCACGTGAAGATGGGGTGATCGGCTCGACCACCAGGGCGGGTTCGTGAAGCTCGGCCGCCTGCTCGTGCGCCAGGCCGCGAAGCTGTGCGAGATCATCGGAGAGACGAGCTTCCTGCTCGAGGTAGAACGACGACTGTGGGCGGACGTTCATTCGGGGGAGGACCTCGCTCAGGGCGAGCTCGTGGAGTGCGACGAGCGTCCTCACGACCGGGGGCGCTGTCTCGCGAGTCTCGCGAGCATAGTCGGTCACTCGTCGCAACTCGCCAAACCACTCGGCTCCCTGCAGGGTCGTGACAGGAGACGAGTCGTACGCGTCGATCGCAGCAGACGCGCCATAGAACCCCGCGGTGTCGTCCTGATCGAACAGCAGCTGCCCGCCATGGGCGACGATGGTGAACCGCCCGACCTGATGCGTCGACTCGGTCTCATCCACAAGCTCGCGTGCACCGCCCCAGCCACGGTCGTGAGCCTCTAGGTCGGCAGGAATCGAGGGAAGACCTCGCCGGCGCATCTCGAGGTGGCGAGATGTCGTTGCGAGAAGGCTTTCTGGCCTGCGGGCGGCCACCACCACGACGCGTGTGTTGAACGCGTCTTCCGAGAACCCTTCGACGGTGCCAAGGACTGCGGCGGGGTTTCCGAACGATCCCAGAAGGACCAGCGATCGCCGCTCCGATCGCGCGTAATCCAGCGACCGCGAGAGCCAGTCGGCGACTAGCGGCGCCATTGCCGCCTGCGCTTCGAGTGGCCGCTGGCGACGAAGCTGCAGGTAATCGGGGTGAAAAGCTGCGAGCGACTCGCTACTCACGACCGCCGAGCGTGTATCTGCGGTGCGTAGCAGCGTTGAAAGAGCGTAGGCCTTCCCTGCGCCAGGTTGTCCGGTGATGACCGTAAACGACGGATCGTCCTCACGCGTCTTGGGAGCAAAGAGGAGGGGCGCAATTCGGGATTCGAAGTTGAGGTTCGACTCGTCTCCAGGGTTCACGGCGTGAGGTTCGCAATCCTGCTGGCGAGTTTCTCAGTGAGCTCCGCAACGGCACCTGGATCGTCTGGGTCTGCACTCTTCAGCGTCATGCGAAGGTCGAGAATCTCCGCACGCGCGTTACTGCCCCGCTGAGCAAGGAGCTGGGCGGTCAGGACATCAGTCAACTCGACAGCAACATCGAGGGCGGAGGCACGTGACATGTGCCAGCCTGCGGTCTCCCGGGTCATCTCGGCCTCCCCGCCGAGTGTATCGATTACCCACTCGTAGAGCTCACGATCTCTATCCGAGCATTGCCTGTCGAGGGGATACCAGCGGTCGCGAGGCGACGCGGCAGTCTTGTCCGGATTGCCAGTGGTACGTCCGCGACTGAATGCACCGAAGTCCAATCACCCCACGCCGTGATATCGCGCGCGATTGCGTTCCTGAGTATTCGGAGTCCGGCACGCGTGTCGGAGGTACGTGCAAGGCTCCGAGAATGGGGAGCCCAAGAGTTCGTCTCCGATCGTGGCGGGGCAGGGGAGCGCTGCGTTGCCCTATGCTCCTGCCCATGTACCCAGAGCTCAACCCGTTCAGTCCGGGTTCAGGGCTGGAGCCGCCGACCCTTGCAGGGCGAGATGCTGAGATTGCGGCGTTCGACTTGTTGGTCGCGCGAAGCCGCCGACAGCATCTGTCTCCAAGCATGGTGCTGTACGGGTATCGCGGAGTCGGGAAGACGGTCCTGCTCAACGCGATGCGTCGTCATGCAGGGCGAATGGGGTGGCTATGCATCGACATCGAAGGACAGGCATCTGAAGTAGGAGCGCAAGCTGTGCGGCAGCGGCTCGGTCGGCAGCTTCACGTTGCCGCAGACAAGTTCAAGAACGGCAAGCAATACACGGATGCCGTTCGCCGGGCCTTCGGCACGTTGACATCGTTCTCCATCTCGCTTGGCGTTGTTGGGCTTGAGGTGGCGCGCGAGCAACCGACTGGCCGTGCCAGTTCAGGTCGTTTGGAGGTCGACCTTGAGGAACTCGTCGAGGACTTCGCTCCCGCTCTTCGTGAATCCTCCAGTGCAATTGGCATCTTCATTGATGAGATGCAAGACGTGGACGACGAGCTGCTTGGCGCGCTTCTCACGGTCCAGAATCGCGCTGGCCAGCAGGGGATCCCCTTCTATGTGGTCGGTGCGGGTCTTCCTTCGCTTCCCGCACTGCTCGGGCGCACACGCAGCTATGCAGAGCGCCTCTTTGACTATTGGCACGTCGACGCTCTGTCCGAGTCAGATGCGCGTAAGGCCCTGGAGACGCCCTTTACGGACCGCAACGCGCTGATCGCCCCCGACGCACTGGCCCTGCTGTTGGCGGAGTCGAGCGGGTACCCCTACTACATCCAGGTCTTCGGCCATGCCACTTGGAATGCGAGCAGTGACAAGTTCGTTCGGTTGTCGGCGGCTCAAGAGGCGATTCGAGTCGGTTACGCCAGACTTGAGCAGGGCATATTCCCGTCGCGATGGGACCGGGCATCCGCGGACGAGCGGGAGTTTCTGCGACGTATGTGCGATACCGCGGACCCGACATGCACGCTGAGCGACATTGCGACTCGCTGCTCGCTCACGCAGGTCGAACTGACCACTATTCGCCGGTCGCTTGTCGAGAAAGGGATGATCTACTCGCTCGACCCAGACACGATCGCCTTCACGGTCCCGGGCATGCCGCGGTTCATACAGCGACAGGACGCAGACAGCTGAGCATCGCTCCGACTCGATCGCTCCGCGGGCGTCGCGGATGCTGACACGAGCAAATCGCGTCTTTCACACGGTTTCGAGATAGTCGCTGCGGGAGCGCAAGCGCTTCTCACCCGCCTGGCGCCCGGTTGAGTCGCGCTCGCGCTGGTGCGACCTCGCAGCGTCGCGGAGGGACATTGTCTTCCTTCCGGGCGGAGCTGAGTGCGCCTGCTGGGTCCGTCGGAGACAATGCCTCCAACCGGGCGGGCACTTGAACACATACGCCGATAGTGTGGCGTTGTGACGGCCATCCGGATTCCTCAGTCCGTCACCTCTGCGCGCGCGGTGAGGCTAAGCGAAGAAGTCCTTGACGGCTCCCGTCCGCTTTTTGTCCCCAAGCACGTCAGCTACAAGAACGCGTTGTCCGTCTCGCTGGTCGCCCAATCGGTCGTCACTTGGGGTGTACATCCGGCGGACGGCGCGCTTGTCACCGATGTAGACCTCGATGACGCGCGTGCTGCGCAAGACCTCGCCCGCAACACTCCGCTGCTCGCAGCCTTCGCGCTCGCGACGAGTGTGCAGACACTGGATGGGACGGATATCACCCAGCGGGCGCGTGCGCTGACCACCTTCACCCTCGCTGAGGGGGCGGCGGATATCCCTCAGCTTGGCCAAGGCATTACGGTCGGGACGGACAGAGCAGTCATTGCTGTTGACCACGACCCCTCACTGAAGCCGCCACGCGGGATCTATCCGCGCTCACATCTGGATGAGGAATCACGGCCCCTATACGCCGGGCGGCTTTGGAGGGACGTCACCGAGTTTCGGGGCCGGCCGCCCCTTGGACATCGTGTACTCGGTATCAGCGGTCAGAACCCCGAGGGATGGGGCGAGAACTACTCGGCCACGGGCAGCGCGCTGGGAATGCTCCTGTTCGAGTTGTTGCAGAACACGGACATCCACGCAAGAAGAACTGTCTACGGAAACCCACTGCCGAGGTCGGTGCGACTTCTGCATGCGCGTGGCTTCTCGCAGAAACGCAGCGTCCTCGTGCGTACCGACCCTACCGATTCCACCCTGATGAGCTTCTATGCGAACGCGCCGGCTGTTGCTGGCAGCGAACAGCTTCGATTCCTGGTCATCTCGGTCATTGACTCAGGTCCGGGACTGGCTGCAACACTCCTGCGCCGTGAGAACTACACGGCGCCCCTGTCGCCTGCTCACGAGCGGGAGTACTTCCTTCGAGCGTTGCGGATGACGTCCAGCGGTAGCACCCGTGAACCAATGCGCGGACTCGGACTCCGGCGCGTACAGACGTTCCTAACTGCGCTAGGAGGGTTTGCGCGCGTTCGTAGCGGAAGGTTCGAGGTTCAGCGCAACTTCGCGAGTGCACCCTATGAAGGCCTGGAACCCGATGCCCGAAAGTGGTGGGGCGGAGTAGCTGCCCCCACACCCAAGGAGAAGTTGGCCGGAACCGCGTTCACCGTCCTGATACCCGTCCCCCCTTCGGCGGATGCGGACGTTCTGTGGAGGGCAGCCGCTGATGGGGGCTGAGGGACGCAGCCTGGTAACAGGCGACACCTACATATTTTCGGTTCACATCGCGCCGACGAACGGACGCAGCCGCTCGATTGCCGTCGTGTTCACCCCGATCTCGAATCCGAGCGGGACGCTCCTCAGCAACCAGCTCCGGGACTTCTTCCTGACTAACCCGCTTAGCGCCGAACTGTGGCTGGTTGCGCCGACGTTCGCGGTCGAGGCTCTTCGCGCCGCCCGCGCCTCGGCGCCCTTCCGTGAGCGTCTGGACCATACAGCCACGCTGGATGCAGTGAGGCTCGTCACATTCGACGCCGCCGGAGTCTGGGAGGAAATCGACCAGATCGACGGGACGGATGAAGTCGTCACCGCCGAAATGGCGGTGAAGGTTCGTACCGAGGGCCTGCGGGTCATGTTCCGCGAAGGTCATGGGCTATCCGAGGCTCATGCCGGCCTGCATTATCGCAAGCCCAGCGGAGCGCACACCCGATTCTTCCTGCGAGCCGGGCCGGTCGTTGCGCGCAGCCCACTCGCCTACTTCGTCGCGATGTCGCTTCTGCCCTGGGTATTCACGAGACCACACGACCGCATTTGGGTAGACACGAGCGGCATCGCCTCCGTTGGATATGCGTTGAGCGCGCTGCTGTCCATGTTCGACGACAGACCGCGATTGGTGCCCGTCGACAGTTTCGGTGGGTACGAGCGCTTGTCCGACAACCCACCAGACCCCGTTGACCAACCGCTTGTTCTCATTTCCGCCAGCACGTCGGGTAACCTCGCCCGCGACATCAGTGACAAATGCGGCATCGCGCCCGACGACATCATGACGCTCTTCTATGTCGGGGCCGAGACGCCGAAGACGGTGCTCTGTGACCTCACCCGGCGTGTTCCTGAGGACACCGACGAGTACAAGGTCGACCCCATCACCTCTTGGACTGAGTCCTGCCCGCTTTGCGCAGAGGGTCTGAGTACGATTTCGCTCGCCGGCGAGGAGTTCGTCCCGGAGGCGGCGCGGGCATCTGTGCGAGTGTTGAAGGCTGTCTACGCCGGCAAACACCTCAGTCCGTTCGTCCGCCAGTTCTACAACACGGGGGCCATCCGAGTCGCCCGCGCCTCCGACGCACAGTCAGGTAAGGCAAGGACAGTCAACATCGACCTTCGCCGTGCGCTAGCAAACAGCGCGGAGGTGCGCAGTCGAATCGAGAGGGACCTTAAACGTCAGCTGCCCGCCCAGGTGCGCTGGATCGTGACGCTTGGCGACCCGGACTCAAACGCCGTCGCTGAGCTCGCGAAGCAGGTAGCCGTCGATGCTGGGCTCACTCGCGTGGAGATAGTCGGGACGCGGGAACTCGACTCTCGCCAGGAGCTCAGCGATGGCCACGCGTTCGTTGTCGCGGGAACTATCGCCAGCGGGCGGGCGCTCCTCAACGTCAGCCGCCAACTGCGATATCTCCACGACGACCACATCCACTACTTCGTTGCGTGCGCAAGGCCGCGCAGTGAAGCGGCGTGGAGGTCGCTAATCAGCGACCTGCGCTGGGGTGAAGGCCCCGCGTTCTATCCGCTTCACAACGTCTGGTTTATCGAGTCCGAGCCGGACCGGGGCGATGACAACCCTTGGCAACTGGAACTAGCCGCACTTAGGGCGGTGCATGCGGCGCTGCCCGCTGCGGACCCGTCGTCTCTCGGCGACGGCACCGTGGACGCTGTGGCCCAACGCATCGCCGCACTGACAGATGAGAGTGGGGCCGATGGCCTCGTTCTCTTCCCGTCATCCGACCATGGCGGTGCCTCGACAGAGCTGAGGCTGAACCCGAACTTCGCGTTCTGGAAGTTCAGGTTCGAGAGGATCCCCGGCCAGCCCACGCAGGACGAGGTCTTCTTTACAATGGCAACGGTCCTGCACAACTTCCGGTACTCCTCAGAGGGACGCTACGCGCTTTTCGGTCTGCCCGGGCATGGTTATGTGCTCGACCCCTTGAACTTCGGACGGTTCAACGATCCGGTCATCCAGGCTGCGATACTCCGCGCAGCCAAAGGCGTGGAATTGGACTACCGAAGCCACGTCGAGACCAGCCGGCAGATGACCGACGAGGTATTGCATCTCCTCGCACATCACGCAGACACTAAGCTCGGCGGGGGATCTGCCGAGTTCGCATTATCGGTGGCGAGAGGTCTTGCGGACTCGGACTCCCCCGGGGCATTGCGGCTTCATCCGAACGACGTGGCGCGCCTCGCAGTGGCTGCGCCGTCGGTCTCGCCGCAAGGCGCGCCGCTGCTAAGCGCGCTACTCCGATACATCGCGACCCGCAGCGCAAGCTCGCTGTGAGCTGGCCAGCATGACTCTCGTCTCAGCGTGCGCCGGTCTCCCACTGTTCGAGATGGGCGCCAGTGCGCTCCCGGAGGCCTCTCATCACCTCGACGTGCAGCGTGGTCGCATCCCACCGCTATCATCGCGTCATGGGGCACCAGGGCGACGGCGTGGATGACGACGCCTTCGTGCCAGTTAAGTTCGATGGTGGGCGATACACCAAGAAGGGTTTCCCCTTGGAAACCGCGGGGGAGCTCGCCAACTACCAGCGGCTGTTCTTCGAGGTCGCACGGGAGGTCTGGCTCGCCGACAATCCCAAGCGGGAGCGAGTTCCAAGCGGCTTTGAAGACGCGCTGGAGCTACGTCTCACCCACATCGAGACTGGAAGCGTGGTCCCGTACACCGTGACGAGCGGCCCGGACCTGTCCGAGTTCGTCGACCAGGCGCGCGATCGGATCCGTGCCGTGTTCGAGTTTGTCGTCGACAAGAAGCACCTGCCCGACGGTCTGCGCGAGAGCATCCGGGACGCGGTAAAGCGCATTGGGGCATCACTTCGCGACGACGAAGTCTTGTACCTGCAGTCGGCCACGGGTGCGGAGGTGAGATACACCAAGGCGGTCCGTACGCAGATGATCGCGAACGAGGAGGCCGGTGAGGTTGAAAGAGAAGGTGTGCTTCCGGGCAAGGTCGTCGAGATCGAGCCGGATTCGCAGACGTTCAAAATCGAATTGCACGACGGGCGGCGGATTCCAGCACGTTTCGGTGACCCCGAGCTCTGGCAGACGATCGTCAAGTTCGTCAAGCCCAGCGCGGAGGGCGACATCGTCAGATTCCACGCGAAGTACATTGAGTCCACGTCAGAAGAGGTCCTACGCGTCGAGGACGTAACGGATGTGGAGACGTTCCTGGACGCCGGCGCGCCGTGGACCACACGATTCGTAGACCTCCTCCGGCTGCGCACCGGATGGTACGACGGTCGAGGCGACCCAATCGCTCTAGCTGCCATTGAATACGCCAGTGAAGTGCTCCGGCTCACAATCGAACGGACCGCGGCAAGCCCGACGGTCTACCCCACCCCGGCTGGCGGCGTTCAACTCGAACTTCTGACCGGCGCCCGTCACGTGGAACTCTCGATCTCACCTGACCTGGATGTCGAAGGATACGCTCTAGACTCAAAGACCGGTGAGGACGACGAGACTCTACTGACATCGCCCGCCGCAGCGGCGGAATTCATTGGACGTTGGTCTGATGTCTGATCCCGAACCGGTCGCGGAAGTCGCCACGGAGGTGGCCAAGACTACACAGCAATCAGCACCGCCTGCGACGCCTCCTGCGACGGCGCAGCCGACGACGTTCCTGCCGCTCGTGGATGGCGAGGTACCGATAACCGACCTGGATGAGTACTACTTCCGTCAGTGTCACCCACAGTTCCTCACCGACGGGGTGCCGTCAACCCAGATGTTCGGCGACTTCGCGCAGGACGACGGCAAGCTATCCGGCAACCGCAGCACCGCGGCACTCCCCAAGCAAGCGTTCGACTTTCACACCGAGACCCTCGGGAACAAGAGCGCGGGAACATGGGCGGTAACCGTTGGTGAAGTGACGAACGTCAGCTCGCGGGTCGTCGACGACAGGAACGCCCCGACGGTGCGCCCGCCCGATCCGGTGCCTCCTGGCCACTCATACGTGGACATGCGTCACTTGACGTCCAGGGAGCGACGACGCCTTCGTGGGGAATTGCGTATCGCCGCGGTAAACCGCGGTCGCGTACACCCTGACGCGACGAACGCCCTCCAGCTACCCGCCAACGAACTCGATAAGCAACAGGCGTCCGAGTCTGCGGACGCGGACAGCGACCGCAGTTAGCGCGGAGAAGCTACGCCGTGCTCGCTTCTGGGCTACTCGCCGCCCAGTGTGAGGTTCGGAGCAGGGTGAGCCGAGACCTGTTGATATTTGGCCGCGCCGCGAGCGCCGCCGATGTATCCGGCCAGTGCCCGAATGCCGGTCAGCTACCGTTCCCCAGGATGCGGTCACACGGCGGCTGCGGATGGTGCGGTCGGAGATGGCGCCGCCGTGTTGAGGACTAATGGCGTAGGCGGACCGCTGACGCCCCGGCGCATACGAGTCGTCGACGGCGTGCCAAGGGCGACCGGAGCGCCTGGCTCGAGGGCGGCAGCCACCACGCTACGATTGCGCCACCAGTGGAGGCTCGATGGCAGCGAAGAAGAACCGCATCCCGATCCCGCAAGACCTGGCAGCGCGGGTGCTATTCGACTCAGACCGCACTTGCTGCGTGTGCCGGACGCGAAAGCCAGTCCAGATCCACCATGTCGACGATGATCCGAGTCACAATGTCTACGACAACCTGGCTGTCCTTTGCTTCGACTGCCACCGGGACACACAGATCCAAGGCGGCTTCGACCGCAAACTCGACTCGGAGCAAGTCAGACTGTATAGAGGAAACTGGCTGGACGCGGTACGAAGGGACCGGCTCTCTCCCCAGTCCCAGGAGCCCGCTGCGACTCCCGGGAACAATCAGTTCGCCGCACGTCTCGCCCAGATTGAGATCTGGCGCAAGAACGAGGACTGGTTGCGCGTAGCCACGGCCTATCACGCAGCGGGTGATCTGCAACTTAGGGATGCGTACATCGTCAAGTACCTGGCCATTGATCCATCACCGCGGGCGCAGCTGCTGGCCGCTCGGTTGCAAGGACGGGTCGATGACCTGCCGACCGAGGTAAAGCACGCAGCGGCTGAGGACGCGAGCGTTGACTGGACGTCCCACGGGCGAGTGCTTCTCGAGATCAATGAGGTAGAAGAGGCCGTCCGCGTGCTGATAGCGGGAGTACTGGAGTCGCTGGATGAGGGCCGATGGTTCACGGCGGCCTACTACATCCGACACGTGCTGGAGGCGGATGCAGCGGACGAGCTTTTCAAGATGGCTCTACGCGAGTCCCATGACGAGGGTGACCTGTGGTGGGAACTTCGCGCCTATGAGGAACTTGGGTGGGAATCCGAAGCGAGGGCGCTTCTCCTCGCGAATGAGGAAGCGATCAAAGAGTCAGGGAAACCGACTCTCCAGCAGAAGCTCGCCGGCGAGCTAGGCGACGCGGACGAGCACCTGAGGTTGACGAAGGAAATAGCGGAGCTCGGCGCCCGTGCGCACTTCTCCGTTATCGAAACCTCAAGCGAGGGCGACCCAGTGGAATCGGATGAATCTGGCGAAGCGCAAGAAGCTGCCACAAGCCCCGCCAAGGCCCCCTGATCTTGGGTAGAAGATTCCGGGATCGGAGGCTTCTGAGCGCCCGAATTGATCGCCTAGCGCGTTTATCGGTCGCTGAGCGGGCTCTCATTGCCAGTCACCGCCGAGCGATTCATACTCAGCGGGTGAGCGATGAAGGAGATGTCTACGACGCAGCCCGCCGTCGCGTGGCCCTCGCTGCTGAAGTCAAGAGCCGTGAGCGAGACGGTTGGTCGGTCGTCGACAGGTCGACCTTCGCGGTCACCATGGTTCACGACGTACGGCCACCCTGGTGGCAGATGCTGGTGACGCTGGTGCTCGCGCTGTTCGGCGCCGCGGCTATTGCGTCTGCCGAGCGCTACCTGCGTATCGAGGCACAGAACGACGGTCAGCTACACCGCCGAACGACCGGAGATATCCCTCGCGGCTGGCCCAGGAACAGGCGTTGGGAGGTTCCTGACGGACTGGTCGGGGCCTCAGTATCAGTTGGCGGTGATGGCGACTAAGAGTTGACCGTTCCGCCCAGCTACTTGCGGCGCCCGCGACAGGGTCCATAAACGCGCGACTTGAGGCTGCCGCGACGGTGCGTGGACGGCTAACCGCGTCGCGTACGCTCGCCGGGTCTGGTCAGATAGAGGACCATTGAGCCGGCAGCCACAGTGGAGGCGATCAAGAGAAGGGCCAGACGCTCAGAAGGTCCTTGCCCTCGTCGCGCGACGCGTTGCAGCGACCGGTGCCGGCTGGATGGCGGTGTGATCGCGCCTTCCGCCCCGATACCAACTAGCTGTTGCTGCGTCTCACCCTGCACATTGGTCAGCTCAGCAGGATCGGCAGACATAGCTTCTGTCATCCATGCCGCGTGTGTCGACCCAACATCTTCGTCCTCCGCTGACTTGGGGCGCTGGTCCGCAGCTCGAAGGAGCAGCTCAACGGCGATGGACGTCGCAACCCCGAGCAGTGCGCCGGCCATGAGGAGGAGAAGTTGAGATTGGTTGAGCCCGCCCGGCTCGGACCATCGCGCAACACCCGAGTAGATCACTTGGGCGTCCTGAACACTCCAACGGACTGAGTCAACGAACGGACCGCTTCCCCAGTCGATAACGCTGTTGCCCGTGCTCTCCGTGACGCCACTACCGCCAGGGCCGTAGACGGCCTGGCGTTCTTCGGTGGCCGTCGCCTGCAACACGACCGAGAAGCTGGCGCTCGATGGTAGAACTGCTTCGAGTTCCTCCAGCAGCGGATAGTTATTGAAGCTAAAGGGCTTCGGATCTCCCTCGTCCGGCCCGACCGATATGGAGGTCATCTGCGGCGACCGCGCGAGGCGGGCGTTTAGGGTTTCAGAGGTCCACGGTTCCACAGGCTGCCCGGTCAATAGAAGGGACTGACCCGGCTCCAGCTCGACCGACAGAAGTTGGTACTCAAGTTCGCGAAACCCGATCGGCTCGTCGAGCACTCCGCACCCCGCCGGGTCGCCCGCAGCAGTGAGTCCGTATTCCGGCGGAGAGATCTGCTGAAAGTCAAGTTTCGGGGTGACGTTGTTGAGTCGGGCTCCACAGGAGAAAACCACGTAGGCGGTCGCGGGAGCGCGATCTACGCTCAGTCCGACGTGCGTAATCCGCAAATCAACCAGACCCTCTTTCGTAAGTGTCCAAACGATTGAGAGGTCGGCACTGTGTTCGTCCGCCCAGAGTTCGATCGAGTCCTTTTGGTCAAGGGTTTCGAGCGACGGCTGGGCAATTGCGGTAAGGCCCGCCCAAACGCCGACGACGAGACTTGCGGTGAGAAGAGAGACGACTGCGCCTCGGGCCCACAGAGCCATTTGATCCTTCCGGCACACTAGGATCGCCGCCGCCGCCGCGGGTGCGAGATGGCCTCGGCACACGAGGCCCGTGTATTGCTGCAGGTGAAGCCGCCAGCCCGCGACACGCACCGAACTATACCGGGGCGTCTCCGGGCTGGTGAGCGCGCGTATCCGTAGCAGAGCATAAGGCAGTGCGTGGCGGATATCGGACGGGCCCCCCATTGAGCGCGCTCAACATTCGACCGAAACACGCTCCCGCGCCAAACACACTGGAGCGAGGGCGGGCGCTGCGCGTTAGCTGGCTCCGTCGCGCTCCGCTCGCTTACATCGTCGGCGGTGAGATCTTTCAGAAAGTGCGTGCCAACGTTCAGAAGCGGGTCGATCACCGCGCGGGTGCCAGCCCGCCCGCGACGCTACTCGCGTATCGTCCCCGCGTACCACTCGGCGTACGCCGACTCGAGGCTCGAGTCAGGGTAAGTCTCGAAGTACGCCGCAATTCCGCCTGCGTCCTCCACCATCTCCCGCTTCGTTTCGAGGAGCTCGTCGTCAGTCAGAATGAACGGCGTCTCGCCGTCAACTATCTGTTCGCGGATCCGATCGGCCTGCATTTGATGACACGCTGCCAAGACCTGTGCGCGCGCGGCACTGAGGCTCGCGGCCAGTAGGTCGGTCGGCGTCGGGTTCGTGTTCATCAGTCATCGCTCCTCTCTCGGATACCCCAACTTGCCTCGATGTGATGTTCCCGTCGAGGAGATCCGTTGACGGTACCGCCCGGAGTGCCTTGGAAGCTAGCTGCCGGTCGCGCTCGAACGGAACCCGGTGCAACACCGGGCTGAGCGGTCATTGCGATCGGCGGGTGCAGGACGCACCAGCCGACGCCCGTATGAGGCGGACGGCCTCATTCTCGTACGGGGTCCCTCTGGGCGTCGCGGTCGCAGAGTGCGCAGGATCTCATCCTGGCCGTGGCGCGCGGTGCACGCTGGTCCCGCGATGTGCCAATGCGCCAACGTCTCGAGCGAAGAAGCGGCCGCGCCAGCTTCGGGTTGCTTCGCTGGGTGGACCGATCACACCATCCCCAGAAAGAGATGAGCAACGAGCGGAGCAACGAGCG
>CERQ01042247.1_pt1 | contig 23390 bp, 16 predicted proteins | sample 530711 | NCBI WGS metagenome assembly CERQ01 (sample SAMEA2620882, study PRJEB7988) | marine metagenome | biome: marine biome (ENVO:00000447); feature: mesopelagic zone (ENVO:00000213); material: "saline water (ENVO:00002010), including plankton (ENVO:xxxxxxxx)" | depth 850 m | reverse complement strand
CGATTTGCTGATTCTCGAACGCTGATCCGCATCCCGGCCCGGCCGGTGCCGGCCTCGCGCCGCAGCCTTGCGCGATGCGCCTGTCCGGGCTGGGCCGCGCAGGCCGCATCAGGGCTGTGCGGCGTCAGTCCAGCGGCAGACCCGGCGTCGCGCCGCTGTCTTCCAGATGCCAGACCGCCTGCCAGCGCCCGTCACGCCGTTGCAGCGTCAGGAAATTCCGCTGCGCCACATAGCGTCGGCGCTGGCCCGGCAGCGGGTGGATGCGGACCGGATGATGCGGCAGCGGCGATTCGCCGAGACTCGCGAACCAGCCCAGAACCCGCGCATAATTGCGCGGCGGCGCGCGATGCGAGATGCCCGAGGCGACAAGCTGATGAATCCGCGTTTGGTCGGGCCCCATATCGGCCCGCGTCGCCAGATGGATCTCGCCCGACAGCACCGTCACCGCCGCCTTCTGCCGCATCCGCAACACCGCGCCCAACATCCGCCGCCAGGAATCGCGATGGGCGCGGCTTTGCCACTGGTCGCGCAGGTCGTCCTCGTAGTGCTGCATCTTCGGGATGACCGCCATCACCGATTCCAGCAGCGACAGGCGCGGCCCCAGCAGCGGCACGCTGGAAACCATGAAGACGTGAGCCGCGTCGCTTTCCAGTGTCTCGGCCGGGCGCCACCCGGCCTCGCCCATGACCTGCCGCCGCTCGCGCTGCGACCGCAGATCGGGCGCGAAGATCGTCAGGCCGGGCAGATCGCGCCGCCATCCCAGGTTGCGCCCCGATGGCTCCCAGAACAGGTCCGGAATATCCGCGTCGGTGGCGGCGTGCTGGAACAGCAGATACATCTCGCGCGCCACCGAAAACAGCAGCCGACCCACTGCCGAATGGGTCGATTCGGCGGGCTGAGATCCCCAGCCGTCGCAGATGTCGTGATCGTCCCAGATCGACAGCGCCGGAATTTCGGCAAACAGCCGTTCGCAGGGATCGGCGGTCAGAACCCGAAGATAGCGTCGGGCAAAACGGTCGCGCAGATGCGCGCGCAGCCCCTCCAGCGCCTCGGCGCCGGGATCGGGGGGCACCGAATCGGGCCAATCCTCGCTGAGCGGGTGGCCTTTCGTCGCCTCATCGGCATAAATCTGGTCGCCGCCCTGAAGCAGCAGCGCGAAGGGGGCGGACTCGTGCTGTTCCAGAAGCCGCGACCACATGAGGTTGCGTTCCTGCGGATCGCGATCCAGATCGCCGTCCTCCTCGCCGTTGCACGAAACGAATCCGATCCGCAGATCGCCCTCCAGCCGTGTCGCGACCGGATGCAGCCGGCCGTCCAGCCGATAGCCGTCCTCGCCCACCGCCAGGGTGAAATCGTGGCGCCAGAAATCCAGCCCCGCCAGACGGGCGATCCGTCGCGGGGCGATCTTGGCCGTCTTCGTCTCGACCGGGCCGGGCGCGGCCGCACCTTCCGGACGGACGCTCAGCGCGGCAAGGGACAGCCCCGCCGCGTCGTGGCTGCGGAAATGCAGGATCGGCCCCGCCTCGCGGATGTCAGCAGTTGTCACGGCTTGTCTTTCATTGTCCTGGATCATCCAGATAGGCAGCGCGGGGCAAAATGTGCAGATCCTGCATCACCGCCCATGCGAAAACCCGCCGGTCAGGGCCAGGGGCTGGCCGATGCGCAATCCCTCGGCATGACGCGACAGCCCCGGCGTCAGCGCGAACAGATCGGCCTGCAAGGCGTGGTAGATGTCAGGCTTGCCACTGAACTGGCCCGTGGCAGGGCCACAGCCGGTATCGGCTTCGGGGAACCAACCGCCCGCCTCGTGGTCGATCAGCCGCGTATCGGCAAAGCGCCAGAGTCGGCGATACCATTTCTCGTCGTCCTCGCGTGGCTCCAGTTTCGCCAGGGCGGCCAGGGCGCCGATCGCCTCGGTCACCGGCCACCAGAAGCGGGTCGGATTGTCCACCGCGCCGCCGAAATGCAGCGTATAGGCAAGACCGCCATGATCGGACCAGGCGTCGGCCAGCGCGGTTTCGACCAGCGCGCGGGCCTCGGCCGGGGCGTCGTTGCCGGGCCGGCCGGCCAGATCCCAGTGATGCAGGTGCAGCCGCGCCATCTCGAAGGAATGGCCGGGCGTGGTGCCGGCGGGGCGGAACATCGGGTTGCCGGCATAGGCGCGATCAGGCTGCCAATCGGCGCTGTAATGTTCGGGGATGCGCCAATCTTCGACCCGTGCGGTCCGGCTGACGAAGAAATCAAGGATCCGGCCCGCGCGGCGCAGATAATCGCGCTCGCCCGTCGCCTCGAAAGCGGTCAGCAGCGCCTCGACCCCGTGCATGTTGGCGTTCATTCCCCGGTAATCCGAGAAGGGCTGCCAATCACGGGTGAATTCATCGCGAAAAAGGCCCGCCTGCGGATCCCAGAAATGCCGGTCGAGCAGCTCGGAAATGTCGGCCAGCAGCCGGCCGGCATCGGGATGGCCGGCCATCGCCGCGCTGGAGGCGGCCAGCAGCACGAAGACATGGCCGTAAGCCAGCTTCGTCCCATCCGCGATCCCGGCCTGGTCACATGACCAGGCATAGCCGCCATGATCGGCGTCGCGATGACCGCGCCACAGATAGTCCATGCCGCGATCCACGATGCCCGCGCGATCCGGCCGGCCCGCGATCCCCGCCAGCGCGTAGGAATGAACGAGGCGGGTGGTCGTATGCAGTTCCTGCAGGCCGTCCGGCAAGGGCCGGCCGGCGGAATCGAGCGTGTGAAAGCCGCCGTCATCGCGCGGGCTGGCATCGAAGAAATCCAGCGCATGATGGGCGTCGCGGATCAGAAAGGCCCGGTGGCCGGGCGCGTCCAGCCAGGGCGCCCGGGATTCGTCGGGGCCGGGTCCGGGATCGTTCTTTGCCGGCATTGCCCTTGATCCTATTCGATTTCGACCAGCAGATCCTTGGCGTCGATCTGCTGACCGGCGCCGACATGGACCGCCTTGATCGAGCCGTCGCGGTCGGCATGGATGCCGGTTTCCATCTTCATCGCCTCGATGGTCAGCAGCAGGTCGCCCTGCTTGACCGCCTGACCCTGACTGACCGCGACCGAGGCCACGACGCCGGGCATGGGCGCGCCGACATGGGTGTCATCGGCCGGATCGGCCTTGGGCCGCGCGGCGGCGCTGCCGGCCACCTTGCGGTTCGGCACGCGGATGGACCGCGGCTGGCCATTCAGTTCGAAGAATACCTTGACCTCGCCCTTTTCGTCGGTGTCGCTCAGCGCTTGCAGGCGGATCTCCAGGATCTTGCCCGGGTCGATCTCGACCGCGATCTCCTGACCCGGCTCCATCCCGTAGAAGAAGCTGCGCGTCGGCAGCGTCCGCACCGGCCCGTAGATGCGGTGACGGCCCATATAGTCGAGGAAGACCTTGGGATACATCAGATAGCCGCACAGATCCTCGTCGTCGACGGGCTTGCCCTCCATCTCGGCCTGGACTTTCGTCCGCGTTTCTTCCAGATCGACGGGGTCCAGATGCGCGCCGGGGCGGTCGGTGATGGGCGCTTCGCCCTTCAGCACCTTCTTCTGGATCCCCTCGGGCCAGCCGCCGGGGGGTTGGCCCAGATTGCCGCGCATCATGTCCACCACGGAATCGGGGAAGGACATGTCGCGTTCCGGATCCAGCACGTCGGCGGGGGTCAGGTTCTGTGACACCATCATCAGCGCCATGTCGCCTACCACCTTGGACGAGGGCGTGACCTTCACGATGTCGCCGAACATCCGGTTCACGTCGGCATAAGCCTGGGCCACCTCGTGCCAGCGATCCTCCAGCCCCATCGACCGCGCCTGGCTTTTCAGGTTGGTGAACTGGCCGCCCGGCATTTCGTGCAGATAGACCTCGGATGCGGGCGATTGCAGGCCGGATTCAAAGGCCGCGTAATTCTCGCGCACACGCTCCCAGTAGTTGCTGATGGACCGGATCGCGCCGATGTCCAGGCCGGTATCGCGGTCGGTGCCCGCCAGCGCCTCGACGACCGACCCGATGGTGGGCTGGCTGGTATTGCCCGACAATGCGTCCATCGCGCAATCAACCGCATCGACGCCCGCCGCGGCGGCAGCCAGGATCGTCGCGCCGCCCATGCCGCTTGTGTCATGGGTGTGGAAATGGACCGGCAGGCCGACCTCTTGCTTCAGCGCCTTGATCAGGATCGTCGCGGCGGCGGGTTTCAGCAGGCCCGCCATGTCCTTCAGCCCCAGCACGTGCGCGCCGGCAGATTTCAGATCTTTCGCCGTTTCTACATAATATTGCAGGTCATACTTGGACCGATCCGGGTCCAGCATGTTGCCGGTATAGCAGACCGTCCCCTCGCAGATCTTGCCGGTCTCGATCACCGCATCCATGGCGACGCGCATGTTCTCGACCCAGTTCAGACTATCGAAGACGCGGAACACGTCCACGCCCGATGCCGCAGCCTGACCAACGAAGAACTGCACCACATTGTCGGGATAATTGGTATAACCCACCCCGTTGCTGGCCCGCAGCAGCATCTGGGTCATCAGGTTGGGCATCTTGGCGCGGATGTCGCGCAGCCGCTGCCAGGGACATTCCTGCAAGAAGCGATAGGCCACGTCGAAGGTCGCACCGCCCCAGCATTCCACGCTGAAGAGCTGCGGCAGGTTGGCGGCATAGCTGGGCGCGATGCGGATCATGTCGATCGACCGCATCCGCGTGGCCAGCAGCGACTGGTGCCCGTCGCGCATGGTCGTGTCGGTGATCAGCAATTGCTTTTGCGCGGCCAACCAGTCGGCCACGGCCTGCGCGCCCTTTTCCTCCAGCAATTGCCTGGTGCCGGGGGCCGGATCGGCCAGCGGCGCTGGCGGAACCGGCGGATGAGCCTGCGCCGGCGGCAATGCCCGGCCTGCGGTCTCGGGATGCCCGTTCACGGTGATGTCGGCCAGATAGGTCAGGATCTTGGTCGCCCGGTCGCGCCGCTTCTTGAAGGTGAACAGATCATCGGTCGTGTCGATGAACTTGGTCGTATAGGTGTTGTCCAGAAAGGTCTGGTGTTTCAGCAGGTTGATGACGAAATCGATATTCGTGCTGACGCCGCGCACGCGGAATTCGCGCAGGGCCCGGTCCATCCGCCTGATCGCCTGTTCCGGCGTCTGCGCCCAGGCCGTGACCTTGACCAGCAGCGAATCGTAGTAGCGCGTGATCACGCCCCCAGCATAGGCGGTGCCGCCATCCAGCCGGATCCCCATGCCGGTGGCCGACCGATAGGCGGTGATGCGGCCGTAATCGGGGATGAAGTTGTTTTGCGGATCCTCGGTCGTGACCCGGCACTGCACCGCATGGCCCGACAGGGTGATGTCGGATTGCGAGGCGGCGCCGGTTGCCTCGGCCAGCGTCGATCCTTCCGCGATCTTGATCTGTGCCTGCACGATGTCGATGCCGGTCACCTCCTCGGTGACGGTATGTTCGACCTGGACCCGCGGATTGACCTCGATGAAATAGAACCGGTCGTCATCCATATCCATCAGGAACTCGACCGTGCCGGCGCATTCATAGCCGACCGCCTGCCCGATCTTCAGGGCCAGATTGCAGACCTCGTCGCGCTGCGCCTGGGTCAGATAGGGCGCGGGGGCACGTTCCACGACCTTCTGGTTGCGGCGTTGCACGGTACAGTCGCGTTCATACAGATGATACAGCCCGCCATGCGCGTCGCCCAGAAGCTGCACCTCGACATGGCGGGCGCGCAGGATCATCTTTTCCAGATAGCCCTCGCCATTGCCGAACGCCGCCTCGGCCTCGCGCCGGCCCTCGCGAACCTTGTCCACCAGTTCCTCGGGGCCGTTGATCGGGCGCATGCCGCGACCGCCGCCGCCCCAGGACGCCTTCAGCATCAGCGGATAGCCGATTTCGGCGGCCTCGCGCTTGATGGCGTCGAAATCCTCGCCCAGCACCCCGGTCGCGGGGATCACCGGCACCCCGGCCCCGATCGCCACGCGCCGGGCGCTGGCCTTGTCGCCAAGCGCGCGCATGGTTTCCGCCTTCGGGCCGATGAAGGTGATCCCGGCAGCCGCGCAGGCATCGACGAAATCGGGATTCTCGGACAGCAGCCCATAGCCCGGATGAATGGCATCCGCGCCGCATTCCCTGGCCACGCGGATGATCTCGGGGATGGACAGATAGGCCGCAACCGGGCCCAGCCCCTCGCCGATGCGATAGGCCTCGTCAGCCTTGAAGCGGTGCAGGCCCAGCTTGTCCTCTTCGGCGAAGACCGCGACCGTCCGCTTGCCCAATTCGTTCGCCGCCCGCATCACACGGATTGCGATCTCGCCACGGTTGGCCACCAGAATCTTGTTGAACATGCCGGTCCCCCTGTCATCGTCGGCAGCATCCTACCCATGCCGCACCGCAGCGCAAGCGTCGGCGTCCCGGCCGCTCCGAAGGTCGCAAATCGGCGCCTCTCCTTTCCTGGGCCGAAGCCAAGGGTTGCGGGTCATCGCCCGATCCGGATCGACCCTCGCCTCGACCGACAAATCCCGCCCTGATGATCCAGACAGGATCTTTCCGCGGCTGCTTGCATCTGCGTTCTGTATATGTTCTCGTAAGCCGGTTGCTTTTTCAACCCGCCTGACTATGTGATGCGACTGGTCGGTCAAGGGCTCGCTTCATGGAACAGAAGTTCATCGAGATTCGCGGCGCGCGCGAGCACAATCTGAAAGGCGTGGACATGGATATTCCGCGCGACCGGCTGGTGGTCATCACCGGGCTGTCGGGCAGCGGCAAGTCCAGCCTCGCCTTCGATACGATCTATGCCGAGGGTCAGCGCCGCTATGTCGAAAGCCTGTCGGCCTATGCCCGGCAGTTTCTGGACATGATGGGCAAGCCAGACGTGGATCACATCAGCGGCCTGTCCCCCGCGATCAGCATCGAACAGAAGACGACCTCGAAGAATCCCCGGTCAACTGTCGGAACCGTCACGGAAATATACGATTACCTGCGGCTTCTTTTTGCCCGCGCCGGCACCCCCTACAGCCCCGCCACCGGCCTGCCGATCGAGGCGCAGCAGGTCCAGGACATGGTCGACCGGATCATGGCAATGGAAGAAGGCACCCGCGCCTATCTGCTGGCGCCCATCGTGCGTGACCGCAAGGGCGAATATCGCAAGGAGTTTCTGGAACTTAGGAAGCAGGGCTTCCAGCGCGTCAAGGTCAACGGCGAATTCCATGACCTGGACGAGCCGCCGACCCTGGACAAGAAATTCCGCCAGAACATCGATGTGGTGGTGGACCGGATCGTCGTGCGCGAGGGCTTGGAAACCCGGCTGGCCGACAGCCTGCGCACCGCGCTGGATCTGGCCAGCGGCATCGCCGTGCTGGAAACCGCACCCGCCGAGGGCGATCCGCTCCGCATCACCTTCAGCGAAAATTTCGCCTGTCCGGTCAGTGGCTTCACCATTCCGGAAATCGAGCCGCGGCTGTTCAGCTTCAACGCGCCCTTCGGCGCCTGCCCGGTCTGCGACGGGTTGGGAGTCGAGCTGTTCTTCGACGAACGGCTTGTCGTGCCCGATGCCGGATTGTCGGTGGACAAGGGCGCGATTCTGCCCTGGGCCAAGTCGAAATCGGCCTATCTGACCCAGACCGTCAACGCGCTGGCCAGGCATTACGGCTTCGACAAGAAGACCGCGTGGAAGGATTTGCCCGACCATGTCCGGCAGATGTTCCTCTACGGATCGGGCGAAGACCAGATCAAGTTCCGTTTCGACGATGCCGGCCGGGTCTATGAAATCAGCCGCGTCTTCGAGGGTGTGATCCCGAACATGCAGCGTCGTCTTCGTGAATCCGACAGCCAATGGGTGCGCGAGGAATTCGAGCGGTATCAGAACAACCGTCCCTGCGGCGCCTGCAACGGCTATCGCCTGAAGCCCGAGGCCCTGGCCGTTAAGATCGCCGGCGACCATATCGGGCAGGTCGTGGAACGCTCGATCCAGGACGCGCTGGACTGGGTCGAGGACGCGCCGAAACATCTGTCGAAGCAGAAGAACGAGATCGCCGCCGCGATTCTGAAGGAGATTCGCGAACGCCTTGGTTTTCTTGTCAATGTCGGACTGAATTATCTGACGCTGTCACGCGCGGCGGGCACGCTGTCGGGCGGCGAATCACAGCGGATTCGGCTTGCCAGCCAGATCGGCAGCGGGTTGACCGGCGTATTGTATGTGTTGGACGAACCCAGCATCGGGCTGCATCAGCGCGACAATGACCGTCTGCTGCGCACGCTGATGAACCTGCGTGATCAGGGCAATTCGGTGCTGGTCGTGGAACATGACGAGGACGCGATCCGCCACGCCGATTACGTCTTCGACATGGGTCCGGGCGCGGGCGTGCATGGCGGCAGCGTCGTCAGCCAGGGCACGCCCGACCAGATCGCCGCCGATCCAGCCAGCCTGACCGGTCAATACCTGTCCGGCGCGCGCCAGATCGCGGTGCCGTCCGAACGCCGCAAGGGCAACGGCAAGAAGGTCACTGTGGTCCGGGCCACAGGCAACAACCTGCAGGATGTCACGGCGGAATTCCCGCTGGGCAAGTTCGTCTGTGTCTCGGGGGTCTCGGGCGGCGGAAAATCGACCCTGACGATCGAGACCTTGTTCAAGACCGCCAGCCTGCGCCTGAACGGGGCGCGCCAGACCCCGGCCCCCTGCGAGACGATCAAGGGGCTGGAACATCTGGACAAGGTCATCGACATCGACCAGCGCCCGATCGGCCGCACGCCCCGGTCGAACCCGGCCACCTATACCGGCGCCTTCACGCCCATCCGCGACTGGTTCGCCGGGCTGCCCGAATCCAAGGCCCGCGGCTACAAGCCCGGGCGCTTCAGCTTCAACGTCAAGGGCGGCCGCTGCGAGGCCTGTCAGGGCGACGGCGTCATCAAGATCGAGATGCATTTCCTGCCCGATGTCTATGTCGAATGCGAGACCTGCAAGGGCAAGCGATACAATCGCGAGACACTTGAAATTCAGTTCAAGGGCAAAAGCATAGCCGACGTTCTTGATATGACGGTTGAAGATGCGCAGACCTTCTTTGCTGCCGTTCCGTCGATCCGCGAAAAGATGGATGCATTGATGCAGGTGGGCCTTGGTTACATCAAGGTCGGCCAGCAGGCGACCACCCTGTCGGGGGGCGAGGCGCAGCGGGTCAAGCTGTCCAAGGAATTGTCGCGGCGTTCGACCGGGCGGACGCTTTATATCCTCGACGAGCCGACCACCGGCCTGCATTTCGAAGATGTGCGCAAGCTGCTGGAAGTGCTGCACGAACTGGTCGATCAGGGCAACACGGTGATCGTGATCGAGCATAACCTCGACGTGATCAAGACCGCCGACTGGATCATCGATATCGGCCCCGAAGGCGGCGATGGCGGCGGCCGGATCGTGGCGACCGGAACGCCCGAGGAGGTCGCCCGCATCGCGGACAGTCATACCGGCCACTACCTTGCCCCGATGCTGGAACCCGCCCGCATCCGCGCCGCTGAATGAGCCCGGTCGCATGGCAGAGGATCGAGGGCGCGGGCATCTTTGCCGCTGCCGTGGCGCTGGCCGGAATGACGCAATCGGGCTGGCCGCTCTGGCTCTGGCCGCTGGTTCTGCTGGCGCCGGATCTGTCCATGATAGGCTATCTGGCCGGGGCGCGGGTCGGGGCCGCGATCTATAACGCCGCGCATCTTTATGCCAACGGGCTGATCCTTGCGCTGCTGGGCCTGCTGACCGGGCAGACCGGGCTGATCGCGGCGGGTGCTGTCTGGATGGCGCATGTCGGGATCGACCGTGCGCTTGGCTATGGCTTGAAGTCGGTCACGCGCTTTCAGGACACCCATCTGGGCCTGATCGGGCGGAACGACGACGATGGGCGATAGGCCGCATCCCGTCCGCAAGTTTTCTGCCGAAAATCCGAAATACCCCCTTGCGCCTGCCGGCGCTCTTCCGTAAATCACCGCTCACCGAAGGGGATATACCTTCGACATGGATGCGGGCGTAGCTCAGGGGTAGAGCATAACCTTGCCAAGGTTAGGGTCGTGAGTTCGAATCTCATCGCCCGCTCCAGTTTCTAGACATCATCGCGTGGGATCAGCCTGTGGTGGCACTGGCCATCGCGGCCTTTCACAGGCGAAACCGCACAGGTGGCCGTCGGTTGATGGTTCATGACTGCCCGGCCAATCCTGACATCTCGCCCTTCTTCCGCAAGATGTCCGGCCCAGCCAGAGCGCGGCTGCCCGCGCCCTGCCCGACCAGACCGAACCGACAGCCCGACCGGCGCTAGCCGTCCACCCTGATCCGCGCGTTGGACGGATCATGGGGGCTGTCCTCGGTCACCTCGGCATCCCACAATTCGCGGAACATGCGGACCTTCAGCCTTGTTCCCGCCCGCGCCAGATCGGGGCGGACATAGCCCATGGCGATCGATTTTCCGAAGGCCACCGAATACCCGCCCGAGGTCAGTCGCCCCACCTTTCCGCCTTCCAGGAACAAGGCCTCGCGGCCCCAGGGATCGGCATCCTCGGGTCCGTCGATCAGCAGCGTCACGCAGGTGCTGCGGATACCCTGGGCCTGCATCGCGGCCTTGCCCCTGAAATCCTTGGACAGATCGACGAAACGGTCCAGCCCCGCCTCCAGCGGGGTCGCGTCTCGGCCCAGTTCCGTGCCGAAGGCGCGATAGGATTTCTCTTGCCGCAGCCAGTTCTGCGCCCGTGCGCCGACCAACCTCATTCCCGACGGCTCGCCGGCCTCGATCAGCCGGTCGAACAGGTGGTTCTGCATCTCGATCGGGTGGTGGAGTTCCCAGCCCAACTCGCCCGTATAGGCGACGCGGATCGCGTTGACCGGCACCATGCCCAGTTCGATCCGCCGCGCCGAAAGCCACGGAAACCGCTTGTTCGACAAGGCGGTTTCCGGCTGCGGATCACGGATCAGTCTTGACAGGATCTCGCGCGAGGCGGGACCGGCCAAGGCAAAGACGCCCCATTGCGTGGTGACGTCCTGAATGGCGACATGGGCGCCGCCTTGGGCCATGAAATCCCCGGCTGATTTCATCAGGTTGTCGCCGTCGTAATCGGCCCATGCGCCCGCCGAGACAAGGTAGTATTCGTCCTCGGCCAGCCGCACGATGGTATATTCGGTGCGCGTGGTGCCGGTTTCGGTCAACGCATAGGTCAGGTTGATCCGCCCGACCTTGGGCAGCCTGTTGGTGGTCAGCCAGTCGAGGAAGACGGTCGCGCCCGGCCCCTTGACGATGTGCTTGGCGAATGCCGTCGCGTCGATCAGGCCGGCAGCGCCGCGCAGGGCCTCGGCCTCGGCCTTGGCATATTGCCACCAGCCGCCGCGCCGAAAGCTGCGGGAAGCATGGTCGTCGAAACCCGCCGGCGCATAATAGTTCGGCCGCTCCCAGCCGTTTACCTGCCCGAATTGCGCGCCCCGCGCCTTTTGCCGGTCATAAGCGGGCGCGGTGCGCAAGGGCCGGCAGGCTTCGCGTTCCTCATCGGGATGGTGCAGGATGAAGACGTGGGAATAGGCTTCCTCGTTCTTGCGCGTCCCGTATTCGGTGGTCATCCATGATCCGAACCGGCGCGGATCGAGGCTGGCCATGTCGATCTCGGCCTCGCCCCCGGTCATCATCTGCGTCAGATAATGCCCGACCCCGCCCGCCGCCGTGATGCCGAAGCTGAAGCCTTCGGCAAGCCACATGTTGCGCAGGCCCGGCGCCGGTCCGACCAGCGGGTTGCCGTCCGGGGTGTAACAGATGGGTCCGTTGAAATCGTCCTTCAGGCCGACCTCTTCCGAGGACGGGATGCGGTGGATCATCGACATGTATTCCTGTTCGATCCGTTCCAGATCCAGCGGGAACAGATCGGCACGGAAGCTGTCGGGAACCTCATACGGGAAGCGCGCCGGCGCACCTTCCTCGTAAGGGCCCAGGATCCAGCCGCCGCGTTCCTCGCGGACATACCACTTGGCGTCGGCATCGCGCAGCACCGGATGTTCGGGATTGCCGTCGGCCCGCCATTTCAGCAGCGCCGGATCGGGCTCGGTCACGATGAACTGGTGTTCGACGGGGATGGCGGGGATCCGGATGCCCAGCAGCCGCGCGGTCCGCTGCGCATGGTTGCCCGTCGCGGTGACCACATGTTCGGCCCGGATCTCGAACACCTCGCCCGAGGGAACGAGATTGCCGCCCCTCTCGGCCATCCTCTCGCAAGTGACGATCCATTCCGATCCGGTCCAGCGATAGCCCTGCACCTGCAGTTTGCGTTCGATCGCGCAGCCGGCCATGCGCGCGCCCTTGGCCATGGCCTGGGTCACGTCGGCGGGGTTGATATAGCCGTCGGTCGGGTGGAACAGCGCGCCCTTCAGATCCTCGGTCCGGACCAGGGGCCAGCGATCCCCGATCTGGGCGGGGGTCAGGAATTCATGCTCGATCCCGATCGTCTCGGCAGTGGCGGAATACAGCATGTATTCGTCCATCCGCGCGTCGGTCTGCGCCATGCGAAGGTTGCCGCAGCGGGTGAAGCCCGCGTTCAGCCCGGTCTCGGCCTCCAGCCCGGCATACAACCTGACAGAATAATCGTGGATATGGCTGGTCGCGTAACCCATGTTGAACAGCGGCAGCAGGCCCGCCGCATGCCATGTGGATCCGGCCGTCAATTCGTCACGCTCGACCAGCAGCGTATCCCAGCCCGCCCGCGCCAGATGCAGTGCGATGCCGCAGCCCACGGCGCCACCGCCCACCACCAGAACCTTCACATGCGACTTCATCGGGGCCGACTCCTTCCGGGTTTGGGCTTTCTTGCTCCGTATCTGTCACAGCCCCCGGCGCCCGGCCCCATCGCCCCGACCTTTGGCGGCAAAAAACGACATGCTGCATCGCAGCACTTGTGCGAAACCGGCGCTTTCCATTAGGTTGAACCCTGTGGCCGGGGGGCGATGGAGGGCACGGATGCAGATCTGCCGCAGCAAGCAGGCCATTCGCGATTGCGTCGCCGATTGGCGGGGCCAGGGCCAGCGCGTGGCGCTGGTGGCGACGATGGGCGCGCTGCATCAGGGTCATATGCGCTTGCTGGACCACGCCCGCGACTGGCTGGACGCGCGGGACGGCGGCCGCATCGTCGTCTCGATCTTCGTCAATCCGACGCAATTCGAACAGAAGGCGGATCTGGAGAAATATCCGCGCGACGAGGAAAACGACCTGCGGCTTCTGCGTGAAAACGGCTGCGACGCCGTGTTCATGCCCCCGGTCGAGGACATTTACCGCCCCGGCGCACAGACCTTCGTCGAGGTCAGCGGCCTGTCCAGGATGCTGATGGGGCGCCTGCGGCCCGGCCATTTCCGCGGCATGACGACGATCGTGACCAAGCTGTTCAACATCATCGGACCCGACGCCTCGGCTTTCGGGGAAAAGGACTACCAGCAACTGACCATCGTGCGGCAGATGGTGGCCGATCTGGACATGCCGGTCGAAATCCTGCCGGTGCCGACGGTTCGCGAGGCCGACGGCCTTGCCATGTCATCGCGCAACCGCCGTCTGACGACCCGGGATCGCGCCGCCGCCCCGGTGCTGTCGCGCGCGCTGGACCGGGCCCGGGCGATGGTGGCCGAGGGCACGACCCCGCCTGCCCTGCGCCGCGAGATCCGACGCATCCTGCGCGCCGAACCCCGCGCCGACATCCGATCCGTGGACATTCGCGACGCGGCCGACCTGTCCCGCATCGACCGGATCGAGCGGCCGGTTGTCATCCTGCTGGCGGTCCGCTTCGGCGAGGTTCTGCTGATCGACCAGCGCATTGCCCAACCCTGAGGAAACCCATGTCCGCGCAAGCCCCGATTCACCGCATCACCGCCCCGCAGATCGCTGCGCGCAAGGGCCAGGTGCCCATTGTCGCGCTGACCGCCTATACCGCGCCAATGGCAGCGCTGGTCGATGACCATGCCGAGGTGATCCTGGTCGGCGACAGTCTTGGCATGGTGATCCACGGCCTGCCCTCGACCATCGGCGTCACGGTCGAGATGATGATCCTGCACGGCCAGGCGGTGATGCGCGGATCACAGAAGGCGATGGTGGTGATCGACATGCCCTTCGGCAGCTACGAGGAAAGCCCCGAACAGGCCTTTCGCAACGCCGCGCGCATCATGGCCGACACGGGCGCCGGCGCAATCAAGCTGGAAGGCGGCGTGCGCATGGCGGAAACGATCCGCTTTCTCGGCGAACGCGGCATCCCGGTCATGGGTCATGTCGGCCTGACACCACAAGCCACGCTGACGATGGGCGGCTTCAAGACCCAGGGCCGCGACCCCACCACATGGCCCGTCCATGTCGAGGATGCCCGCGCCGTGGCTCAGGCCGGCGCCTTTTCGCTGGTCGTCGAGGGGGTGGTCGAGGGGCTGGCCGACCAGATTACCGAGGCCGTGGCCATTCCCACCATGGGCATCGGCGCCTCGGCCCGCTGCGACGGCCAGATTCTGGTCCTGGACGACATGCTGGGCCTGTCGGGCCGGGTGCCGCGTTTCGTGAGGACATTCGGCGATCTGGGCCCCCGCGCCTCGAACGCCATCGCCGCCTATGCCGATGCCGTGCGCGAACGCAGCTTTCCGGGGCCGGACCAGACCTATCGCTGATCCGTCCTTCCGCATCGCCGGATCGGCTGATCGTCCCATGCTTGCTCGGCCAAGGTCCGCGCCGCCATGCCTCAGCGCTCGTCGAAATCGGCGGCCCGCGCCAGCGGAGACAGCAGGAGCGGCAGAAGAAGCAGCCCCCCAAGGCCCAGATAGATCGCCGAAAAGCTCATCTTCTCGGCCAGATAACCGATGGATCCCGGTGCCAGAAGGATGCCGGAATAGCCGGTGATCGTGACCACGGACAGACCGACCCCCGGCGCCAGCCCGGGCAGATTGCCGGCGGCCGAGAACATGATCGGCACCAGATTGGCGATCCCCAGACCGGCGACGAAGAAGCCCAGGATCGCCAGCCCGGAATTCGGCGCCAGCCCCGCCATGCCAAGCCCCGCGATCGCCGCAAGCGCACTGATCCGCAGGGTGCTGACCGCCCCCAGTCGCTGCCGGATCGCGTCACCCGCGAAACGCATCGCGGCCATCGCCGCGGCACAGGCCGCAAAGCCCCAGCCCGCCAGCGCCAGCGACGCCCCCATTTCGCGCTGCAGATAGACCGCGGCCCAGTCGAGGATCGCCCCTTCGGGCACCATGCTGAACAGCGCCATGATCCCGATCACATAGGGCAAGGGCGAACGCGGCAGCCGCAGAGGCGTCTTCCGCGTCCCCTCCGCCGGCGCATCCCGAAGCAGCCGGCGCTGCGCGAAGACCAGCACCGCGATGAACACAAGCGTCGCCAGGACCGCATGCGCCGCCTCGCCCAGCCGCGCCAGCACGACACCGCCGATCCCGGCGCCAAGAACGCCCCCAAGGCTCCAGAAACCGTGACAGGACGACATGATCGCGCGGCGCCGCGCGCGTTCGACCGCGACGGCATTGGCATTCATTGCCACGTCCATGCCGCCCAGCGTGCCGCCGAACAGACCGACCGCCAGGGCAACCAGGGCAAGATTGGGCGCCAGCGTGATCAGGATCAGCGTGGGCGCGGCCAGCCAGCCCGCAAGGCCGACCGCCGCGGCCGAGCCGCGCCGCGCCACCATCGCCCCGAAGACCGGCATCACCAGCAACGAGCCAAGTCCCAGGCACAGCACGACCAGCCCGGCCAGCGCCTCGCCGATGCCCAGACGCGCCATCAGCGCCGGCAATTTCGGCGCCCACGAACCGATCATCAGCCCGTTGGCAAAGAACAGGACCGATACCGCCGCGCGCGGCGGGCTGAGACGCAGACGCATCGCAAACCTCTTCTTCGATGTCCAAATACCCCGGGGGAATCCCCGGCACGGGGATGGGGGCAGCGCCCCCTACAGCATCGACGGCACGACCAGATCCGGCGGCCTGTGCCCGTCGGCGAAGGTCTTGATGTTGATGATCACCTTCTCACCCATCTCGGCCCGTCCCTCGACCGTGGCGCTGCCCATATGCGGCAGCAGCACCACATTCGGCAATTCGCGCAGGCGCGGGTTGATCTCGTGGCCGTGTTCGAACACATCCAGCCCCGCGCCCGCGATTTCGCCCGCGCGCAGCATCCGTGTCAGCGCATTCTCGTCGATCACTTCGCCGCGCGAGGTGTTCACCACGACAGCCGAGGGTTTCATCAGCTTCAGCCGCCGCGCGTTCAACAGATGGAAGGTCGAGGGCGTGTGCGGCGCGTTGACCGAAACGATGTCCATCCGCGCCAGCATCTGATCCAGGCTTTCCCACCAGGTGGCGTGCAGATCGTCCTCGATCTCGGGGCGCAGGCGACGGCGATTGTGGTAATGGACCTGCATCCCGAAGACATTGGCCCGCCGCGCCACGGCCTGACCGATCCGGCCCATGCCCAGGATGCCCAGCCTGCGCCCGCCAACCCGGCCGCCCAGATGCGCGGTGGGCGCCCATCCGCCCCAGCGGCCTGCCTGCATCTCGGCCAGCCCCTCGGGAATGCGACGGGTGACGGCCAGGATCAGCGCCATCGCCATGTCGGCGGTATCCTCGGTCACGACGCCCGGCGTGTTGCTGACAAGCACACCGCGCTGGCGGGCCGACATCACGTCCAGATGATCGATTCCGGCGCCGTAATTCGCGATCAGCTTCAATCTTTCGCCCGCCTGGGCCAGCATGTTGGCGTCGATCTGATCGGTCACCGTCGGCACCAGGACGTCGCAATCCTTCATCAGCGCGACCAGTTCGTCCCGTCCCAGCTTGCGGTCGTCCTCGCGCAGCGCCACGTCGAACAATTCGGTCATGCGGGTTTCGACGGCTTCGGGCAGACGGCGGGTGACAGCCACGCGCATTCTGGGTCGCGAGGGGGACTGGCCTGGCATGATAACCTCACTTTCTCGAAACCGTGTCGGCGGCCGCACTTCCAAAGCCCGGCGGCTTTTGGCAAACTGCCCGCGTTGAGGGGAAGGCACAAGTCCCCCGACGGCGACAAGCGACGGGACGGACGAGGCCGCGGCGGAATGCGGACGGGCCGGTTCCCTTCCGTCGGAGGCAGGGACGACCGCTGCGGCGGGTCTGTCGGACAGGAACGGACGGGACATGATGAAATTTCAAGGGGGCAAGGGCGGCGCGGCGCTGGTGCTGGCGCTGGTGCTGGCGATCGCGGCGCCGACGATCGGTGGCGGCGCGGCCAGGGCCGAGCCACCCGTGCCGGCGGATCCGCAACCGGCGCAGATCCGGCGTCTGGCGGATGCCGGCATCGTCCGGTCTCAGGATGGCGACGAGGCCGCGACCGACCGGGGCCCCGTGACCAACCTGCCGCTGCCGCGCTATGTCAGCCTGAAGGGCAGCGAAGGCAACGCCCGCCGCGGCCCCAGCCTGTCGCACCGGATCGACTGGGTGTTTCGCCATGCCGGGATGCCGCTGCGCGTGGTGGCCGAATTCGGACATTGGCGCCGGGTCGAGGACAAGGACGGTGCGGGCGGATGGGTCCACTACGCCATGCTCTCCGGTGTCCGCACGGCGCTTGTGACCGAGGACATGGTCCAGCTGCGCAGCCGGCCCAACCCGGACGCCGATGTCGTCGCCCGCGCCGAGGTCGGGGCCATCCTGCGGCTGGGCGAGTGCAATCCGACCTGGTGCCGCATCTCGGGCGGCGGCCAGCGTGGCTGGGTGCCTAAATCGGCAATCTGGGGCGTCGATCCCGACGAGATCCGGGACTGAGCCGCGACCGGGCGGCCCCGTTCGGCCCCCGGACCGCCAGCGGGCGTCGTCGCGGCCGCCGCGGTCTTCGATGATCCGCAGATTGCCGTCATCCGCCTGCGGCCGCGCGGACCGCGCAGATTCTGCGGATCGCGGTCGCCGCAGAATCCCGGACGCGGGTGGCAGCGTCCGTCGATCAGCGGCAGCTGCGCGCCCTGTCTTCCTGCATGCAGCCCGCAGGGATCCGGACCGACAGGAACAACGCGCCATGCCTGATCATCTTCCGCGTCTCCCTGTTGCCGGACGACGCGCTCAGATCAGCCCGCGCCCCCGCAACAAAGCATCCACACCCGGCATCCGGTCCCTGAAATCCAGCCATAGCCGGTCGGCGGGGGCCGAGCCGCCCTTTGACAGGATGGTCCGTTCCAGTTTCCGGGCGGTGTGCCTGTCGAAGATGTCGCCCGCCTCCTGAAAGGCGGCAAAGGCATCGGCGTCCATCACCTCGGACCACAGGTAGCTGTAATAGCCGCTGGCATAGCTGTCGCCGGCGAAGACATGGGCGAAATGCGGCGTCGCATGGCGCATCGGGATGGCGTCCGGGGCCTGCAGCCCCGCCAGCAGTTCGGCCTGCCGCGCCATCACGTCGTCGGGCGGCGCGCCGCGATGGAAGGCCAGGTCGACCAGCGCGCTTTCCAGATATTCGGTGGTCGAGAAGCCGGCATCGGCCCTGTCCGCCGCCAGCAATCGGTCGCGCAGGCCGGCGGGCAAGGGTTCGCCCGTCTCGTGGTGGCGGGCATGGGCATCCAGCACCTCGGGCTGTTCCAGCCAGTGTTCGTAAAGCTGGCTGGGCAATTCGACGAAATCCTGCGCGACAGAAGTGCCCGAGATCGAGGGCCAAGTCACTTCCGACAGGATGTGATGGGTCGCATGGCCGAATTCGTGGAACAGGGTATGCGCGTCATCCCATGACAGGAAGGCGGGCGCGCCCGCTTCCTCGGGCGGCGTGAAGTTGCAGACATTGACGACGATGGCGCGCTGGCCCGACCCGATCCGATGCTGGACCTGCAAGGACGAACACCACGCCCCCGACCGCTTGCCCGGCCGCGCGAAATAGTCGCCCAGAAAGATCGCCATCAGCCGGCCCTCGCGCGTGACTTTCCATGCCCGCACATCGGCTGACCAGAGCGGCGCGTCGACCGGCTGAAATTCCAGCCCGAAGAGGCGCCCGGCCACGTCGAAGACGGCGCCCAGCATCGCCTCCAGCGTCAGATACGGGCCGACCGTCGCGGCATCGACATCGTGTTCCCGCCGGCGCCGCCTTTGTGCATAGAGCCGCCAGTCCCAGGGCTCCAGCGCGCCGTTCACGCCGTCGTCACGCAGCATCGCGGTCAGCGCGGCCTCGTCCTCGGCGGCGCGCGCGCGGGCCGCCCGCCAGACCTGTCCCAGCAGATCCTGAACCCTGTCGGGCGTGGTGGCCATTTCCGGCTGAAGCTTGAAGGTCGCGAAATCCTCGTAGCCCAGCAATCGCGCGCGCTCATGGCGCAGCGCCAGGATCTCGGCGGCCAGCGGCAGGTTGTCGGTCGCGGTCCCGCCTGCGCCCTGCCCCGATCCGCGCGCGGTCCAGGCCCGGAACGCCACTTCACGCAATGTGCGCTCCTCGGCATGTTCGAGAAACGGCACGATCAGCGAGCGGTTCAGCGTCACGACCTGCCCGGCCAGGCCGCGCTCTCTGGCTGCCGCGCGCATTGCCCGGACCAGCCAGTCCGGCAGACCGCCAAGGCCGTGATCGGGCACCGGCAGCACGTAGTCGCGTTCGTCGGCCAGCACATTCTGGGAAAAATCCGTCGTCAGCACCGCCATCCGCGCCCGGATCGCCGCCATCCGGTCGCGGTCCGCGCCCTGCAGCCCGGCACCAGACCGGGTCAGGTCGCGCAAGGCCAGTTCGGTGATGCGCCGGTCCTCGGGGGCCAGATCCTGCGCGCTCGCGGCCACGGTGCTGACCCGCGCATAGAGGCGCGGATCCATGCTGGTGCGGCTGTTATACGCGGCCAGACGCGGTGCGAAATCGCGTTGCAGCGCCTCTCGCGCGGGGTTCGAATCTGTCGAGGAAAGCGTGTAGAAGATGGACAGCAGCCGGTTCAGCCCATCTTCCGCCGTCTCCATCGCGGCGACGGTATTGGCGAAATCGGCGGGATCGGGATTGGCCGCGATCGCCTCCATCGCCGCGCTGGCGGCGGCCAGTTCGCGGTCGAAGGCCGGAGCGAAATCGGAATCCCCGATCAGGTCGAAACGCGGCAAGCCCTGGGGGCCTGTCCAGCGGGTCAGTTCGGGATTCATCGCGGACCTCCTGTGCTGGAGCGAACCCTAGGTCAGGGACCGCCGGACTTCCAGACCCGCGCCAGCCGGCCTATGCTGCCCTGCAACCCCAGGCAGGAGTCCGCCATGATCGCCGTCATCTTCGAGGTCGAACCCAGGGGCGATGCTGAACGCGCCGATTATCTGGACATCGCCGCCGCGATGCGATCGCTGGTCGAGGAGATCGACGGCTTCATCTCGGTCGAACGTTTCCAGAGCCTGACCAATCCGGGCAAGATGCTGTCGCTGTCATTCTTCCGCGACGAGGCGGCGATCGAGCAATGGCGCAAGCTTGCGCGGCATCGCGCCGCGCAAGAGGCCGGCAGACACAGGCTGTTCGCCGATTATCGGCTGCGGATCGCGCATGTGATCCGAGATTACGGCATGAACGCGCGCGACCAGGCGCCAGAGGACAGCCGGGCCGCGAACGGATAGGGGTCTGGCCGGGCCGCCGCGATTCCGGCGCCGGGACGGCCCGGATCGCACCGAAATCTCAGCGCGCATCCTTGCAGACCGGGCAATCCTTGCGGCGCGCCGTGCGGATCGTCCGGGTCTCGCCATGAAGTCCGTCGAAGATCAGCATCCGGCCGCGCAGCGCATCGCCCGCACCGGTGATGGCCTTGATCGCCTCCAGCGCCATCAGGCTGCCGATCACGCCGGGCAGCGCGCCGACCACGCCGGCCTCGGCGCAGGCGGGGGCAAGTCCGGGCGCGGGTGCTGCGGGGAAAAGGCAGGTCAGGCAGGGGCCGCCGCGCGCGGGATCGTAAAGCGTGACCTGGCCTTCCCATTGCGCGATGGCGCCCGAGACCAGCGGGATCCGCGCAGCGGTCGCGGCCCGGTTGATCGCCTCGCGCGCGGCGAAGCTGTCGGTGCCGTCGACGATCAGGTCATGGTCCGCGAAAAGGGTGGTGTCTTCTTGCGTGATGCGGCGCGGCAGCGGCGTGACGGCGACATGCGGGTTCAGTGCCGTCATGGCTGCGGCGGCGGCCTGCACCTTGCCCTGCCCGCGCTGATCGCTGCGAAAGATCACCTGGCGTTGCAGGTTCGACAGGCTGACGCGATCATCATCGGCCAGCGTGATCCGCCCCACGCCCGCGGCCGCGAGATAAAGACAGACCGGCGCGCCCAATCCGCCCGCACCGACGACCAGCACCCGCGCCGCACGCAGCCGCATCTGACCCGGCCCGCCGATCTCGCGCAGGACGATGTGGCGGGCATAGCGTTCAAGCTCGGCGTCGCCGATATCGTCGTCCGGGGCGGGGGCGTTCAAGGGGGCGGGGGCGTCCAAGGGGGCGGGGGCGTCCAAGGGGGCAGCGCCGGGGGCGGGCCGGTCCAGCGGCGCGGCGGCGCGGGCGCGCAGGTGGCGCAGCCCGGCGCGATAGAGCAGGATCAGAGCCACGAGACCGCCGGCGAGCAGCCAGCCCCCCCGCGAGCCGCCGATCCGCGCGGCAAGCCCGCTGGCGGGGGCGATGGCGTGCAGCGCAACGATGCCCAGCCAGGCGCCGGCGATCATGGCAGTCGCCTGCCGACGTGGCATTTCGATGATCCATGCCAGAACGCCAAGTCCGACGATCAGCCACAGGCCCAGCATCAGCCCCGCCCGGTCGAGCCGAAGCCGCCCTGCCCGCGCGCGCTGTCGCCAAGCCCTGCGACCAGTTCGAAGGCAGCCTGCGGGGCCGGCGCGACAATCACCTGGGCGATGCGGTCGCCGTGGCCGACACGGAACGGCTCTTGTCCCAGATTGATCAGGATCACGCCCAGAGGCCCGCGATAATCGCAATCGATCGTGCCGGGCGCGTTGGGCAGCGCTATGCCGTGTTTCAGCGCAAGGCCCGAGCGTGCACGGATCTGCACCTCCCATCCCTGTGGAATTTCCAATGCCAGGCCGGTGGGGATCAGCGCCCGCTGGCCGGGCCCCAAGGTGATCCCCGACACGCGCGCCGGCGGCGGAAAATTCGCCCGCAGATCGGCACCCGCCGCGCCGGGCGTGGCATAGCCGGGCAGCGCCACACCGGGGTCGCCCTCGGGCAGGCGCATGATCCGGATGGTAGGAGTCTGGTGCATCCCGCGCCCCTTTCAAACGCAAGGGCCGCGCGGCTGGCGCCGGCGCGGCCCGTTTGCCGTGATCGCCACGGCGCGGATCAGCGCGGCGCGATCATCATGACCATCTGGCGACCTTCCAGCTTGGGCATGGCCTCGACCTTGCCCGCCTCGCCGACATCGTCGCGAACCCGGTTCAGAAGATCCAGCCCCAGATCCTGATGCGCCATCTCGCGGCCCCGGAAACGCAGCGTGACCTTGACCTTATCGCCGCCTTCGAGAAACTTCATCACGTTGCGCATCTTCACATCGTAATCATGGGTATCGGTTCCCGGGCGGAACTTCACCTCCTTGATGTCGATGATCTTCTGCTTCTTGCGGGCCTCGGCCTCGCGCTTTTGCTGTTCATACTTGAACTTGCCAAGATCCATGACCTTGCAGACCGGGGGGGTCGCGTTGGGCGAGATCTCGACCAGGTCCAGACCGCTCTCTCTTGCCATGTCCAGTCCGACCGAAGGCGAGACGACGCCGACATTTTCCCCTTCGGGACCGATCAGGCGGATTTCGGCGACGCGGATGCGTTCATTGACGCGGGGGCCGGTGTCGCGGGTGGGCGGTGCGTTATGCGGTCTGCGGGCTATGGCGATGCTCCTTTTATGGCCATGCGGGTGAGTGGCGTGAAAATAGGCTTCCCGCCGGCGCGATTCAACCGGATTTGATCCGGCAAGAGGCGCAAGAAGCCGCTTTTCGTGGCAGAATGACGGGCAGCGGCGGCTTTTCGGCTTGTCGCGCCTGTGTCATAGATCGGCGACAATGACGGGAAGGACAACGGCACGATGCGCAAAGCGGCTTTCGCGATCCTGATTCTTCTGCTGGTGGCGGCCGGCTGGTGGTGGATCACCTATCTGGACGAGGGTGCGACCGGCCCGGCCATCATCGGGTCCGCCCCACCCGATGTGAGGGTTCCCGTCGCTGAGGGTGTGACAGAACCGGTCAAGCTGCCCACGGCGACCCCCGACGCCACGCCGGAGACGGCTGGCGAGACGGCCCCGATCGCCGTCCAGCCCGCAACCGGATCCGACGGGACCGAGGTCGAGATTGGCCAACAGGCCGGCGACGCGGATGCCGAAACGGCCAGCGATGCCGCCGGGGCAGCCGCGGATGCAGCAGCCGATGCCGCAGCCATTGCCGCCGATGCCGCCGCCGAAGCGGTCCGGGCCTCGACCGATGCGGGCGTGGCGCCGGCCAGCG
>CERQ01002053.1_pt1 | contig 23405 bp, 21 predicted proteins | sample 530711 | NCBI WGS metagenome assembly CERQ01 (sample SAMEA2620882, study PRJEB7988) | marine metagenome | biome: marine biome (ENVO:00000447); feature: mesopelagic zone (ENVO:00000213); material: "saline water (ENVO:00002010), including plankton (ENVO:xxxxxxxx)" | depth 850 m | reverse complement strand
CGCCCTTCCTGCGCGCGGCGGGCGTCACGCCCAGCACCAGCGCCACCAAGTGCCGTTCGCTCGCCGATCTCGACGCCGAGGAGACGGCGCGAAACCTGCGCGAGGATGCCGAACGCCGCGCGCGGCTGGCCGCCGCCGCGAACGAACGCAGCCTTGCCGCCGAAAAGGCCGCACGCATCGCCGAACTGGAAGCGCTAGACGAGCGCGAGACGCTGATGGGCCTTGCCGGGCTGATGGTGGTGTTCGCGATGATGAGCGGGCTTGGCGCGGTCTATCTGCTCGACAACCGCCGCCGCGAACAGGCGCTGGCCGCGGGTGCCTTTGCCGGGTTCTCGCTGCTGGCGGCGCTGGCGGCATGGCTGGCGCGCCCGTCGGTCAGCGACGTGATCGCGCGCGGCGACGATGCGCAGCGCGCCGTGCTGACCAAGCGCAGCGACGCGCGCGTGCCCTCGCCCGATGTCGATCGCGGCCGCTTCCTGTGCCGTTTCCTGCCCGATCGCAGCCGCGTGACCGTGTCGAACAGCAATGACCTCGAACTGCAATGGAACCAGGACGGCTGCGTCAACGGGCGCACCCAGTACGGCCTGTCGTCCGATGGCTGGTCGCGGATCCTGGTGCCCGAGGGCGAGCAGACGATTTCGGTCTCGCGCTATGACCCTGCCAGGCGGATGCTGCGCACCGACCGCTATTTCCTCGACCTGAATACGATGAACGCCGCGAGGGAGGCCCGCGCGTCTTATCAGGCGCCCGCGTGCGGTGCAGGCGAGGATGCGGCGCGCGATCTTGGCGACCAGCAGGAGGCGATTCGCCAATTGCTGCCCGAAACCCCGAACGAGCGGCTGGTCTATCGCTGCGAACCCGCGGCCACGATCCCCGCCGAAGAGGAAACCGCCGGGGCCGAGAATAAGGCGAGCGGCGAAAACGGCTGAATCGCGCCGATTTGGCCGCCGATCCCCGGCTGGCGATCACGGCAGGCGGCATTACCCCGCAAAACACACCGCGCGCCGGTTGTCATAAGCCGGTTTCATTGCTAGGCGCGCCGCCGTGACGGACGCCCCTCGCGTGCCGGGCATTTGCGCTACTTAAAGATGGGGTAGCAATGATCCGGCAGGTGCGTTTCGGGGGTTTGGCCGTTTTCACGGCATGCATGAGGACAGGACAAGCGTGGAGAATACGGGCGGCATCACGGCCAGTCTTGCGGGGCGCTACGCCTCGGCACTGTTCGAACTGGCAGTGGACGAGAATCAGGTCACCGCGGTCGAGAACGACCTTGAGAAGCTGCGTTCGGCGATTGCCGAATCGGCCGACCTTGCCGCGCTGCTGAAAGACCCCGAGATCGGCCGCAAGCAGGCCGCCTCTGCCATGGCGGGCGTTGCCGATTATCTGCACCTCGCGCCGCTGACCAAGAATTTCCTGGGCGTGCTGGCGAAGAACCGCCGCCTGTCCAGCCTGCCCGACATGATCCGCGCGTTCGCCACCATCGCCGCCGCCCAGCGCGGCGAGGTGACCGCGAATGTCACCACCGCGCACCCGCTGAACGATACGCAGCTGAGCGCGCTGACCCAGAAACTGACCGCGCGCGAAGGCCGCGATGTAAAGATCCGTACCGAGGTCGATCCGTCGATCCTTGGCGGGCTGATCGTCAAGATCGGCAGCCGCCAGATCGACAGCTCGATCCGCACCCGTCTCAACACTCTCGCCCAGGCCATGAAGGGCTGACCTCACCTGTTCGCTTGAACTGGGGTCCTTAGTAAAAGGCACTTAGAACATGGAAATCCGCGCCGCAGAAATCTCGAAGGTCATCAAGGACCAGATTGCCAGCTTCGGCACCGAAGCACAGGTGAGCGAGGTCGGTTCCGTCCTCTCGGTGGGTGACGGCATCGCCCGCATCCACGGCCTCGACAAGGTGCAGGCCGGCGAGATGGTCGAATTCGCCGACGGCACGCAGGGCATGGCCCTGAACCTCGAAGCCGACAATGTCGGCGTCGTGATCTTCGGCTCGGACGCCGCCATCAAGGAAGGCACGCAGGTCAAGCGGACCGGCACCATCGTCGACGTGCCCGTTGGCAAGGGCCTGCTGGGCCGCGTCGTCGACGCGCTGGGCAATCCGATCGACGGCAAGGGCCCGATCGTCGCCGACAAGCGTTCGCGCGTCGAGGTCAAGGCGCCCGGCATCATCCCGCGCAAGTCGGTGCACGAACCCGTGCAGACCGGCCTCAAGGCCGTCGACGCCCTCGTCCCCGTCGGCCGCGGCCAGCGCGAGCTGATCATCGGCGACCGCCAGACCGGCAAGACCGCCGTCGCCATCGACACCTTCATCAACCAGAAGGAAGTCAACGCCGGAGACGACGAGAGCAAGAAGCTCTACTGCATCTATGTCGCCGTCGGTCAGAAGCGTTCGACCGTCGCGCAGATCGTGCGCGCGCTGGAAGAAAACGGCGCGATGGAATATTCCATCGTCGTCGCCGCCACCGCGTCGGAGCCTGCCCCGCTGCAGTTCCTCGCGCCCTATACCGGCTGCGCGATGGGCGAGTTTTTCCGCGACAACGGCATGCACGCCGTGATCGTGTATGACGATCTTTCCAAGCAGGCCGTCGCCTATCGCCAGATGTCGCTGCTGCTGCGCCGTCCTCCGGGCCGCGAGGCATACCCCGGCGACGTGTTCTACCTGCACAGCCGCCTGCTTGAGCGCGCGGCCAAGATGAACGAGGAAAACGGCGCCGGTTCGCTGACCGCGCTTCCCATCATCGAGACGCAGGCGGGCGACGTGTCGGCCTATATTCCGACCAACGTGATCTCGATCACCGACGGCCAGATCTTCCTTGAAACCGGCCTGTTCTTCCAGGGCATCCGCCCGGCCATCAACGTCGGCCTGTCGGTCAGCCGCGTCGGCGGCGCCGCGCAGACAAAGGCGATGAAGAAGGTCGCGGGCTCGATCAAGCTTGAGCTGGCGCAGTACCGCGAAATGGCGGCCTTTGCGCAGTTCGGTTCGGACCTCGACGCCTCGACGCAAAAGCTGCTGAACCGCGGCGCACGCCTGACCGAGCTGCTGAAGCAGCCGCAGTTCGCGCCGATGCCGTTCGAGGAGCAGGTCGTGTCGATCTTCGCGGGCACCAATGGCTATATCGACAGCGTCGCCGTCGACCGCGTGACCGAGTACGAGGCAGAGATGCTGTCGTTCATGCGTTCGCAGCATGCCGGGGTGCTGGAAGAGATCCGCACCACGCAGAAGTTCGAGGGCGAGACGAAGGACAAGACCGTCGCCGCGCTCGACGCTTTCGCCAAGCAGTTCGCCTGAGCCCCAAGAGAACACTAGCTAGGGAGCCGAAATGGCCTCGCTGAAGGAACTCAAGGGTCGGATCAACTCGGTCAAGTCGACCCAGAAGATCACCAAGGCCAAGCAGATGGTGGCCGCCGCAAAGCTGCGCAAGGCGCAGGCCGCGGCGGAAGCCGCGCGTCCCTATGCCGAAAGGCTGACGGGCGTGATGGCAAGCCTTGCCGGCAAGGTCGGCAAGAACGACCAGGCCCCGCGCCTGCTCGCGGGCACCGGATCGGATCAGAAGCACCTGCTGGTCGTCGCCAACTCGGACAAGGGTCTGGCGGGCGCGTTCAACTCGAACATCGTCAAGGCCGCGCTGGTCAAGGCGCGCGCCCTGATCGCGGACGGCAAGGACGTCGAATTCTACCTGATCGGCCGCAAGGGCCGTCCGGTGATCCGGCGCACCTTCCCCGACCGGATCGGCGTGCAGTTCGACACCACGCAGGTGCGCGAACCCGGCTTCAACGAGGCCGAGCAGATCGCGGACGAGCTGGTCGGCATGTACCAGGATGGCCGTTTCGACGTGGCGCATCTATTCTATTCGCGCTTCCAGTCGGCGCTGGCGCAGATCCCGACCGAGCAGCAGATCATTCCGGTCGCCGCGCCCGAAACCGCCGCGCCCGACAGCGACGCGGTGGTGGAGTACGAGCCCGGCGAGGAGGAAATCCTCGAGGCGCTGCTGCCCCGCTATCTGAAGACACAGATCTTCAAGGCGCTGCTTGAGAACAATGCGTCGGAACAGGGCGCGTCGATGACCGCGATGGACAACGCCACGCGCAACGCCGGCGACCTGATCCAGAAGCTGACCATCCAGTACAATCGCAGCCGCCAGGCCGCGATCACCACCGAACTCATCGAGATTATTGCTGGCGCGGAAGCGCTGTAAGTTAAAGGCAAGGAAACACCCATGGCCACCGCACCCTCGCTCGACTTTTCGGGCACTTCCAATGTCCCCGCACAGGGCAAGATCAGCCAGGTCATCGGCGCCGTCGTCGACGTCGTGTTCGAAGGCGAACTGCCCGCGATCCTCACCGCGCTCGAGACCGAGAACAATGGCAACCGCCTCGTCCTCGAAGTCGCTCAGCACCTTGGCGAGAACACCGTGCGCACCATCGCCATGGACGGCACCGACGGCCTGACCCGCGGCCAGCCGGTTTCGAACACCGGCAAGCAGATCTCGGTCCCGGTCGGCCCCAAGACGCTGGGCCGCATCATGAACGTCGTCGGCGAAGCCATCGACGAGATGGGCCCCGTCGGTTCGGACATGTATGCACCGATCCACGCCAAGGCCCCGGAATTCATCGACCAGTCGACCGAAGCGGCCATTCTGGTCACCGGCATCAAGGTCATCGACCTGCTCGCGCCCTATGCAAAGGGCGGCAAGATCGGCCTGTTCGGCGGCGCCGGCGTGGGCAAGACCGTGCTCATCCAGGAACTGATCAACAATATCGCGAAGGGCCATGGCGGCGTGTCCGTGTTCGCGGGCGTGGGTGAGCGTACCCGCGAGGGCAACGACCTCTATCACGAATTCCTCGACGCGGGCGTCATCGCCAAGGACGCCGATGGCAATGCGACCTCGGAAGGGTCGAAGGTTGCGCTCGTGTTCGGCCAGATGAACGAGCCCCCGGGCGCGCGTGCCCGCGTGGCGCTGTCGGGCCTGACCATGGCCGAATATTTCCGCGACCAGGAAGGGCAGGACGTGCTGTTCTTCGTCGACAACATCTTCCGCTTTACCCAGGCGGGTTCGGAAGTGTCGGCGCTGCTCGGCCGTATTCCCTCGGCCGTGGGCTATCAGCCGACCCTGTCGACCGACATGGGCGCGCTGCAGGAACGCATCACCTCGACCACCAAGGGTTCGATCACCTCGGTGCAGGCCATCTACGTGCCCGCCGACGACTTGACCGACCCTGCGCCGGCCACCTCGTTCGCTCACCTTGACGCGACGACCACGCTGAACCGCGCGATTTCGGAACTGGGCATCTATCCCGCGGTCGACCCGCTGGATTCGACCAGCCGCGTTCTGGAGCCCCGCGTCGTCGGCACCGAGCATTACGAAACCGCCCGCGCCGTTCAGGAGACGCTGCAGAAGTACAAGTCGCTGCAGGACATCATCGCCATTCTGGGCATGGACGAGCTGTCGGAAGAGGACAAGCTGACCGTCCAGCGCGCGCGCAAGATCCAGAAGTTCCTGTCGCAGCCGTTCCACGTCGCCGAGGTCTTCACCGGCATCCCGGGCAAGTTCGTCCAGCTGGAAGACACGGTGAAGTCGTTCAAGGCCGTGGTCGAAGGCGAATACGACCATTTGCCCGAAGCGGCCTTCTACATGGTCGGCGGCATCGACGAGGCGGTCGAGAAGGCCAAGAAGCTGGCCGAAGACGCCTAAGCACGATCGAGACGGGCGGAGGCCTCCGCTTCCGCCCCTCCTTCACGATTTTGACTGAAAGCTGAAACGATGGCGCTGCATTTCGAACTCGTAACCCCGGCCAAGCTGGTCCGCTCGGAAGACGTCCACATGGTGGAAGTCCCCGGCAGCGAGGGTGCGTTCGGTGTCCTTGAAGGCCACGCCCCCTTCATGTCGACCATCGCCGACGGCCAGATGCGCATCTACAAGACGGCGGGCGCATCGCCCGAGATCATCACCGTTTCGGGCGGTTTCGCCGAAGTGGGCGACAACGGGCTGACCGTGCTGGCCGAACACGTCGAGGACTGAACGCGGCGCGACTCTGGCGCCCGGCGCCGACCCGCCACGCTCCACAAGGCCCGCCGCCGCGCGGGCCTTTTCATTTGGTTCGCACCCTGTGGCTTTCGGGTCCGGTCTCCCGCGAAAGCCTTGTGGCCCCAGCAGCTTGGCCGAGGCCCCCGCAGGCGCGCCGCCCCCGCCCGCACGCCAGTCTTGACCGATGTAAGCCCCCGTTTTGTGGATAAGTCGCCGCCTCATCCCCACAAGTCCGCCCCGCTCCCTAAAGGCTGCGGCATAGTCAATTCGGCTGCCAAGGGGGCAAGAGCATGTCGAGATACAGTTTCCACCGATCGGGCAAGGACGCCTGGAGCAGTCCGCGTCCCTTCTCCGACGCGAACCTGCGCCGTCAGCGTTATGGCCGCATCCAGCCGATGGAAAAGCCGGGTCTGCTCGAACGTCTGCTGCGCCTCGCCTGAGGCGATCAGCGCCGCTTTTTCGTCGGCGCATGGAAATCGGGCGGCTTGCCCGCGATCCAGCGCAGGAATGCGGCGATGTCGGGATCGCGCCTGATCGCATCGACATCCCCGCCCAGCCGCCCAAGCTCCGCATTGGTAAAGCGCGCATGCAGCGTGCGGTGGCAGATTGGATGCACCCCTACCGTGACGCGCCCGCCCCGGCTCTTGGGCACCGGATGATGCTTCTCCACCCGCCGCCCCAGCGGCCGTGCGCAAAGCCAGCAAGCGGCGGTGTCCTCCACATCCGGTGCCATTCAGCGACCGCCGGCTTGCTGATGACAAGCCGCGCAGCCGGCTTGCCATGCCGGAACCCTTGACGCACGGTTTTGCCCGTGACGCAGCACGAGGACATCATGAGCGGCAAGACAGCACTTATTACCGGGGTCACCGGGCAGGATGGAGCCTATCTCGCACGGCTGCTGCTGCAAAAGAATTACATCGTTCATGGCGTGAAACGGCGTTCGTCTTCTTTCAACACCGGCAGGATCGAAGACATCTATGAGGACCCCCATACCCAGAACCAGACTTTCCAGCTGCACTATGGCGACTTGACCGACGCCACCAATCTGATCCGTATCGTCCAGGAAGTGCAACCCGACGAGATCTACAATCTGGCTGCGCAAAGTCACGTGCAGGTCAGCTTCGAGACCCCCGAATACACCGCCAACGCCGACGCCATGGGCACGTTGCGGCTGCTGGAGGCCATTCGCATATTGGGGCTGGAGAAGCGCACGCGATTCTACCAGGCATCGACCAGCGAACTTTATGGCCTTGCCCAGCAGGTGCCGCAGAGCGAGAGCACGCCCTTCTATCCGCGCTCGCCCTATGCGGTGGCCAAGCTCTACGCCTACTGGATCACGGTCAATTACCGCGAGGCCTATGGCATTCATGCCTCCAACGGGATCCTGTTCAACCACGAAAGCCCCCTACGCGGCGAAACCTTCGTCACACGCAAGATCACCCGCGCGGCGGCGGCCATCGCCCTGAACCGGCAGAGCAGGCTGTATATCGGCAATCTCGATGCGCGGCGCGACTGGGGTCATGCCCGCGAATATGCGCGCGGCATGTGGCAAATGGTCCAGCAGGACGAACCCGGCGATTATGTTCTGGCGACGGGGGAAACGACGTCGGTACGCGATTTCGTGCTCTGGGCATTCGAGGATGCGGGCATTCCGATCGAATTTCGCGGCGCGGGCGTCGATGAGAAGGGCTATTGCCGGAAAACCGGTCGTTGCCTGCTGGAAATCGACACGCGTTATTTCCGTCCGACCGAAGTCGATCTGCTGCTGGGCGATCCGTCAAAGGCGCAGCGCGAACTGGGATGGCGGCACGAGACGCCGGTGCGCGAGCTGGTGCGCGAAATGGTCGCGGCCGACATGCAGGTCATGCGCGAGGCGCCGATCTCGAAGGACAATACATGATTTTCCCGCTCAGCGGTCGGCGGATCTATGTCGCAGGCGATCGCGGCATGGTCGGACAGGCCTTGATACGCCGCCTGGCCAGAGAGGATTGCCAGATCCTGACCGCCCCGCGCTCGATCGACCTGCGCGAACAGGCGTCGGTTCGCGGCTGGTTTGCGGATAATGCGCCCGAAGCCGTTATCATAGCGGCAGCGCGTGTCGGCGGGATCAAGGCGAATGACAGCCGCCCGGCCGAATTCCTGTATGACAATCTCATGATCGAGGCCAATCTGATAGAGGCCGCCCGCCAGCAGCAGTGCGCCAAGCTGCTGTTCCTCGGCTCCTCGTGCATCTACCCCCGGATGGCACCGCAACCCATCGCCGAGGAAAGCCTGATGACCGGGCCGCTCGAGCCCACCAATCAATGGTATGCCGCTGCCAAGATCGCGGGAATCATGCTGTGCCAGGCCTATCGCCGGCAATATGGCTGCGACTTCATATCGGCCATGCCGACCAATCTGTACGGGCCGGGCGACAATTACGACCTCGACGGCAGCCACGTGATCCCCGCGCTGATCCGCAAGACCGCCGCTGCCCAGGCGGCGGGAGACGAAACCGTGGTCGTCTGGGGGACCGGCAAGCCGCTTCGCGAATTCATGCATGTCGACGATCTGGCCGATGCATGCGTATTCCTTCTCAGGAACTATTCGGACGAAAGCCATGTGAACGTGGGAAGCGGCCAGGAAATATCGATCGCCGATCTTGCCGCGCTGATCGCCGGGATCGCCGGTTTCGGCGGCAGGATGGAATTCGACACGACCAAGCCGGACGGCACGCCGCGCAAGATCATGGACGGCACCAGGCTGCAAGCGATGGGGTGGATGCCTTCCATTTCACTGCGTGACGGGCTGATCGATGCGCTGCGGGATTACCGTGCGCGCTTCGAATGAGGCGCGCGCGCGGTCCATGCGCCGCGCTCATGGTTAACGTTTTTTCAAGCCGAATTGCCCATACCCGCGCCATCGACTATTCTGCGCGGCAGGGGGAATGACATTGACGCGGCTTATCATCCAGATTCCGTGCCTGAACGAGGCGGAGGACCTGCCCGCGACTCTGGCCGCATTGCCGCGTGAGATTGCCGGAATCGATGCGATCGAAGTGCTGATTATCGACGACGGGTCGAATGACAATACGTCCGAGGTGGCCCGGCAGTGGGGCGTGCGTCACATCGTGCGGCACCGCCGCAATCGCGGGCTTGCCAATGCGTTTCAGTCCGGGCTCGACGCGTGCCTTGCCGCGGGCGCCGACATCATCGTGAACACCGATGCCGACGGACAATACGAGGGCGCCGACATCGCCGCGCTCGTCCAGCCGATCCTGCGGGGCGAGGCCGATATCGTCATCGGCGACCGGGGCGTGGGAAAGAACGCCCATTTCGGCCCGTTCAAGCGGCGGCTGCAAAGGATGGGCAGCGCCGTCGTGCGAAGGCTGTCGGGTACCGACATCACCGATGCGGTCAGCGGATTTCGCGCCATCAGCCGCGAAGCGGCGCAGCGCCTGACCATCACGACCGAGTTCAGCTATACCACCGACATGCTGATCCAGGCCGGGCGCAAGCGCATGGCGATCGTCAGCGTCCCGGTCCGCACCCATCCCGCAACGCGCCCCTCGCGCCTGTTCACCACCATCCCGCGGTTCATCGGGCAGACCGGCGTGACGATCGCGCGGGCCTATACGACCTATAACGCGCTGCGCGTTTTCGTCGGCACCGGTCTGCTTCTGACGCTGGCGGGCCTGCTGCCGATCCTGCGGTTCATGTGGTTCTATGTGAACGGCGATGGCAGCGGTCATATCCAGTCGCTCGTCATTGGCGGCTCTCTGCTGGTGCTGGGCGCACTGGTGGCGGTGATGGGCATGCTGGCAGATCTGATCACCGCCAATCGCAAGCTGCTGGAAGCGACATTGCACAAGGTCCGCAAGCTGGAGGCGCGATTGGCCGAGCAGGATCAAGGCACCGCCGTTCGCCCGCATGACGAACCGGAAGCCGAAACGAAGGCCGAGGACGCGGTCGCCGATATCGTGCCTCTTCCCGGTCTGTCCGGCCCTGCTTCCGCCCGCCGGAGCCGTTAAGCCATGACCGCTGCGGCCCTGCCGGCCGGGGCCCCGACCATGGCCACGCGGCCCGACGCACAAAGCGCCGTATGGCCGGCTGCCGCCATCGCGCTGCTGCTGGTTGCACAAGCGGTGATGGTGCACACGCGCGCCATCAACTGGGACGAATTCTTCTATTACGACGAGGTGGCCCGCTTCGCCGACGGCCATCTGGCCCGGGCTCTCCAGTCGATCCACGTCCGGATCTTCAGCTGGCTTCCGGCGCGCTTCTCCGACACCATCGATGCGATCATCGCGGGCCGCACGGTGATGCTGGGTTTCGAGATGGTGATCCTTGGCTCCATCTTCGCGGTGGCGCGCCGTTTCGCCGATACGGCCGGAGCGCTGCTGTGCGCCTTGTCGTACCTGTCGGCAGCCTATGTGCTGCAGCACGGGTTTTCCTTCCGCGCCGATCCGGCTGCGACCGCTGCGTTGATGGCATCGCTTGCGCTGTTGATCTGGATGCCCCTGCATGGACCGCGCTTCTGGATCATGGCGGCTGCCGGAGCGGCGCTGGCGGCATTGGCGGCCATGTTCACGATCAAGGCGATTTTCTACGCCCCGCCCTTTGCCGGCATCGCCCTGCTTCGCTGGCGCGGTGAGACCCGGGCGGGATCCGCGCTCATCCGGCTGGCCCTGTTCGCCGTCATGACCCTGGCTGCGTTTGCGGCTTTCTATGCCTTGCACGCAAGCGGCGTCACCGGCGCAGCGGGCGATCCGTCTGGCGGCGTGGCGAAGGCCAATGCCGCATCGTCGCATTTGCTGGCAGACGGCATGAACCGCATGTTCTTTCTTGGGATGCCCAATAATCTGGGCATGATCCTGAAAGGCTGGATCCTGACCCCCGGGCTGACGGCGCTGGCGGTTGCGACACCTTTTGTCCTGGCGCGCAAGGGCCGCTTCACGAGCCCGCAACGCATCGCCCTGGCAAGCCTGTGGCTACCCGTCCTCACATTCGCTTTCTACGAGAACACCGCGAGCTATTTCTTCGTCTTCATGCTCGCGCCGCTGTGCGTCGCCGCCACTGCGGCCATCACCCCGTTGCGCGATCGGGTTCCGGTCGCCCTGATCGCCGCTGCCCTTGTCGCTCCGTCCATGGCAATCCTCGCGGATGAGCGCGCAGATGTACTTGCCAATCAGCGCGCGCTGATCGGTGAGGTGCATCGCATTTTCCCGGAGCCGGTCGCCTATTTCGATCACCCCGGAATGCTGGCCGGCTTTCCCAAGCGCAACGGTTTCATGACGCCATGGGGCATGAAGGGCTATGTCGCCAATGGAGTGCCCGCATATGCGGCCGCCATGGAGCGAGAGCCCGTTCCGCTGCTGCTGACGAACTGGTGGCTGTTCGGTGCGCTTGACGATCCCGAGAACGACATTTTCCTGCCGGCCGATACGGCCGCGCTGCGCGAGAACTATGTTCACGTGACGGGCGCCATCTTTGTCGCGGGCCGCGACATCGCTGCGGGCGATCCGCCGCGTGTCACGCATTTCCTGGTGCCCGGTGCCTACACCGTTATTGGCGGACCGGTCGAATTCGACGGCCGGGTCAGACAGGCTGGAGAAATCGTGGACGTCGAGCGCGGCGAGTATCGCCTCGCGCCTGCAGGGCAAACCGATGCGCGGCTGATCTGGGGCCGACATCCCGATTTGCCGCCACGCGACCGACTGGAGGGAGCCCTATGGACTCGCTTTTGACCAGCGGCCCCCGGCGCCCCGCCGCAGGACGCACGCTGCCCTCCCTCGGCAGCGTCCACGTGGGCGCCGCCTCAATCATCCTGCTGCTCGCCCTGCAATGCACGCTGATCTTCAGCAGGGCGATCAATTGGGACGAGTTCTTCTTCTACGGCCAGGTCGCGCAATTTGGGCGCGGCGAATTGGAGACCCCGCTCCAGACCCTTCACGTCCATGGCTTCCGCTGGCTTGTGGATATGCCAGGCAGCGCGATCGATCATATCCTGACCGCGCGTCTGGCGATGTTCGTCTGCGAATGCGTGACGATCGTGTGCATTTATGCACTGGCGCGGCGCTTCGCGGACCGGCTGACCTCCGTACTGGCTGCGCTCGGCTACATCTCGGCGGGCTATGTGCTGCAGCACGGCATGTCGTTCCGCGTCGATCCGCCGGTCACGGCCACGCTGATGGTCGCGCTTGCCCTCCTCGCCCGCGCATCGCTTGGCTGGTGGAGCGCCGCCCTGATCGGGGCGCTGATCGGCATGGCGGGCATGATTACGATCAAGGCGGTGCTGTTCGCACCTGCATTTGCCGGTCTGGCATGGATGCGCTGGGCCGATGCAGGCCGCACCCGCGCCGCCGCGCTGAGGATCGCGGGCATTGCGGTGGCCGCGCTGGCCGTGTTCCTTGCGCTCTATGTCTGGCACTCCGGCCAGATCGCCGGCCCCGTTCATCCCGATCCTGCGCTGGTTTCCGCCCATGCCGATGCCGATGCCGGTGCCGGTGCCGATGCGCGCGGCACGCAGGCGCGGGCTGCCGCCGTACTGAACCGCTCTGCCAGTGACATGTTCTTTGTCGGCCTGCCGCCATATTGGCCGATGATCGTAAAAGCCGCCAGTCTGGCGCCGCTCCTCGCGGTGCTGATCCTTGCCGGTCCCGTCACCATCGCGCGCAGCGCATTGTCGGCGCATGAAAAATGCGCATTGGCGGGATTATGGCTGCCGGTGCTGACGCTTGCCTTCTATCGCAATACGGCAGGCTATTATTACGTCTTTTTGCTGCCGCCGCTGGCGGTGGCGGTCACTTGCGGACTGCGCGGAACCATCGCGCGCTTCGGCGCCGTCCCGGTCATGGCGATCATGCTGGTGATCGCGCTGGCCACTTGGGTCACCGACGACCGCCAGGTCCTGCCCAGGCAGCGTGCCGTTTCGGACGCCGTGCAGAAGATGTTCCCGCAAGGAACCGCATATTTCGATCACAGCGGGATGATCCCGGCCTTTCGCAAGGTCAACGGCTTCATGACGCCGTGGGGCATGGAACAATACCGCCGCGCGGGCAGCAGCAGCTATCGCGCAGCGATGGAGCGGCAGGCGATTCCGCTGCTGATAGAGAACGACACCATGGTCACCGCCGCATTGAAGGGCGATCATGCCGCCGTCCTTCTGCCCGAGGATTCCCGCGCCTGGCGCGGCAATTACGTGAACTATTGGGGAACGGTGTGGCTTGCGGGCAAAACGGTGCCAGCGGGGACCGGGGAAGCATCGGAATTTCTGGTGCCGGGCCAATATCGCGCGGAAGGCGAAGGTCTCGTGCTCGATGGCGTTGCGCTTGCCGAAGGCGAAACCGTCGATGTCGGGCGGGGCATGCATAATCTTGCCAATCGCGGCTCCCGGCCCGCGCGACTGGTCTGGGCCGCCACCGCGCAGTCCCCGCAGGATCCTCCCCCCACGGGCGATCTGTGGATCGGCTATTGATCCTGCCATGGCTGACGACGTGCGCAACTCGCTGGTTCTCATCACCCGCAAATGGCAACCCGCGATCGGCGGCATGGAAACATGGTCGATGCGGATGGCAGAAGCGCTTGGCAGCTTTGCCGCGGTAGAGGTCATTGCCCTGCCGGGCCGGCGAAACGGGATGCCGCCGCATGCTGCCAGCCTGCTTGCCTTTCCCTTCACGGTCCTGGCACGCCTGCTCTCGCTGCGCCAGGCGCCCAAGGCGGCTCTGCTGGGCGACATGGCGATCTGGCCGCTGGCCTTGCCGGCAAGATTGCGCGGCATCCGGCGGATCGCGATTGCGGCGCATGGGACCGACGTATCCTATCACCGCCGCGGCGGGATCAGGGGCAAGCTTTACGGCGCCTATCTGCGTCTGGGCTCGCGCATGCTGGGCAGCGCCACCGTCATTGCCAATTCCCGCGCCACCGCCGAAGTGTTGAACGAAACCGGGTGGCACGACGCGCATGTCGTGCCGCTGGCGACCGATATTACCGCGCCTCCTCCGGACGGCCGGCATAACGGACGGCTACTGTTCGCGGGGCGCCTGATCGAACGCAAGGGCTGCGGCTGGTTCATCCGCGAGGTGCTGCCGCTCTTGCCTGAAAGCATCGGCCTCGACATCGCCGGTACAGGCTGGAGCACGGCCGAGCGCGCCCTGCTGAACCATCCGCGCGTCCGCTTCCTCGGCCCCCTCCACGGCGATGCACTGGTGCGCGCCTATCGCGAGGCGCTGGCCGTGGTGGTACCGAACATACCGGTGGAAAACGGCGAATTCGAAGGGTTCGGCCTGATCGCTCCCGAAGCGGCAGCGGCGGGCGGAATGGTGCTGGCCGCCGATTGCGACGGACTGCGCGACGCCGTCATCGACGGGGTGACGGGGCATTTGCTTCCTTCTGCCGACGCCGCGTGCTGGATGAACGCCATCATGGCAGCCGATGGCACGCCCCCCGGCATTCGGGCGAAACGACTTGCCGGTTTTCAGGGGGAGGCGTCGCGTTTCTTCGACTGGCAGCGCGCCGCCCGGCAGACACTGACGGCTATCGCCTAGGGCGCGCCGTTCCACTGGTCCTGGTTGCGCAGGGCCAGATTATCGGCCTTTCGCGCCGCGAAACGACTGGCCAGGATGCGGTGAAAAAAACCCATCATCCCGGCCGCTGGCCACAGCTTGTAGGCAATGCGCTCACCAAGGGACCAGCTTACGGCGGAACGATCGCTGCGCCGATCCGAGGGGAAGCAATACAGGTCGCGGTGATAGAGGATCGGCCCCGCTGCCGCGATCCTGTGAACGATTTCGTGATCTTCCAGCACGAAAGGCCAGCGCCGCGCATCGAAGCCGCCGCAGTCCAGCAGTTTCGTGCGGTGAAATGTCTGGCCGTAACCTCCCGAATGGCACTTGCGCGGAAGGGCGTGTGCGAACAGACGAAGCTTGGAATGCCTCCAGCCGCCCACGCCTTTTGCCGGCAGACCGAAGGCGATGGCACAGGACGCATCCGGCCTGTCCTCGAACAATCCGAGCAAGGTGGCCACATAATGCGGCGGGTAGACCGTGTCGGCATCGACGGTAGCGACATAGCGTCCCGTGGCAGCCATGGTCCCGGTGCGCAGGGCATGGATCTTGCCAGGCTGCGGCTCTGTCAGCAGGCGCACCTCGATGTCGGACACATGGGACAGGGCGGCCCTGACCGCCGCGACGCTGCCATCGGTCGAGCCATTATCGACAAGAACGAGGGAAAACCGCCGGTCCGTCTGTGCCGCAAGGCTGGCGAGCGTGCGCCCGATCCAGCGCTCTTCGTTATAGAAGCACAAGACGATGGTCAGCGGCTCGGTCACGCGGCCGACGCTCGCGACCCGATACGGGACTTGACCTGCTTGAAAGGCCGATAGACCATCCAGAACACCCGGTTCACGGCCCGTCCCGCGGCATTTCTCGCATGCTGGGCCTGCAACCTGCGATCCTCACTCAGCCGATGTGACACCGATGGCCAGTCGGTACGCGTGCTGACCCCCGTGGCCGGCATGATCGCGACGACCCGGTCAAAGGCAAGCAGCCTTGCGCCGGCATTACGGGCCCGCAGCAGCCATTCGTAATCCATCGCCACCCGGTAGGTCGCGTCAAACCCGCCAATCTTCTCGTAAAGCGCGCGCGACACGAACATTCCCTGATGCGGACAGGTCATCTTGAAATCGCTCAAGAAGCTCAGCGGTCTCGCCTTGCGCAGAACGCGCCGGTCACCGAAGTCGAGAATGACGTCGAAGGCCGCCACATCGATGCGTCCATGGCGCCCCCTGTCGACCAGCTCGCCCGCGACGCGGCCAAGAGCGCCATTGTCCACGAAGACATCTTCCGCTTGCAGGACGAGTATATAGTCGCCGCTGGCCATGGCGATCCCCTTGTTCAGCGCGTCGCCAATGCCCTCGTCAGGCTCGCTGATCCAGCGAACACGATCGCCCATCTCCTCGAGATATGCGCGAGTGCCATCGCTCGATCCGCCGTCGATCACGATATGCTCGACAGCGGAATGATCCTGAGCGGCAACACTTTCGACAGTTCTGCGCAGCCCGTCCAGCGCATTGAAGCTGGCTGTGACGATGGTGAAAACTGGTTGCTCGGCATTCGGCATCAATCCGACCCCCTTATCAGGCGGTCATAAAGTTCGACATGCTTCGCGACAATGCGGGCCGGAGAAAAGCTTGCAAACGCCTCGCGGCGCATATTCTCTCTCGATGCCGGGTCGGTCGGCCCGGCATGGCGCACGATCGCCCGCGCCATCGCGGCGCAGTCCCACGGCCGGACAAGGCTTCCCGCGTCCCGTGTTGCGATGATCTCGCTGGCAGCGCCCATATCGAACGCCACGACCGGCGTCCCGCATGCGACGGCCTCCAGCGTGGTATTGCCGAAGGTTTCCTGACGCGATGGATTCACGAAGACATTCGCGGCCCCATAGGCAGCCGCCAGCCTTTCCGTATCGTCGATGAACCCTAGGCTTCGACGCTCCATCCCGTGTACCGCTGCCCGGTCACCCCTTCCCCCAAAGGTGAGCAACAGATGTCCGGCCCGCTCCGCATCGGACATGTGCCCGATTGCATCCAGCAGCAAATCAAAGCCCTTGCGCGGATCGGCCACCCCGAACTGCGCGCCGAAGAGGACGATCCTGCGGCGGTCGTCAATATTCAGCATTGCCCTCGCCCGGTCACGCGCCATGACGGGAAAGGCGTCGAAATCGATCGTATTCCCAATGACGGAGGCCGGCATGCGGCCGCCTATTTCGCTTGACCGCGCATGTTCCAGGGTCGCCATGCTGGGACAGATCAGATGGGGTCGCCAGTCCTGCCAGGCACGCATCTTCCGTTTCCGGTTAAACGCCTCGAGGTCGGGAAGATTGGCGGAAGCGGTGCCGGACCTTGGAATGGCGGCCGACGGATAATGTTCCACTCCGCTGAAAGGCCAGTGGTCGTGACACGTCCACGCAGCGGGCAATTCCGGTTCGGCCAGCTCGGGGACGGAGATCACCTCGCCGCCCACCCAGTGCCAATGGATCAAATCGGGAGAGAAACGCTCCGCCGCCGACGCAAGTCCCGTTCGCACCGATGCAAGCGTCCGCATGGCGTCCGGATCGGTTCGGGAGAATGTGCGAAGCAGCCGCTTTGTCACGGCGCGCGTCAGACGGATCCGCGAGCGCAGGAAAGGTGACCCGAACTGGTGAACCCATTGTTCGTGGCCGGTCTTGCGGACCACCAGCATCTGCGCATCGATCCCGGCCTCGCGCTGAGCCAGAACAAGTCGACGCGCGGCGATGGCGGCTCCGCCATCGCGATCGGACTGGTTGACGTGGAGAATGCGCAATTTGCCTGTCCGTCAGCGTCGGCAAAGATCCGATTTCGAAAACAGCAAGTTCTGAAACGCAAATATCTCGCGCAATACCAGCGCCTCTGTACTGATATCCACCAGTTTGCCACCCGGCAGGATGCGGTAGACCCTGTAGCCTGAAAGCATTTCGCACAGATCTTCGAGGAAGGTCTTGCTCAATGCATTCATCTCGTTGAACTCGATCTGGATGTGATGAATTTCGAAACCGGTGGTGAGCAGATCGCCCAAGCCGCGCAATACATCCGCTTCGCGCCCCTCGACATCGATCTTCAACCAGAAGACGCTCTCTATTCGCTCTTCGCGTATGTAGCGGTCGAGGCGGATGACCGGCACTTGGGTCGCCTTGGCAACCCCGCCGTGGATGCGTTCGATCACATCGCCCTGCAGCGTGGCATGGCCCGATCCGGCCGCCCCGGCATGGTCGAACAGAGTTGCCGTTCCCTCTACCGATCCTACCGCGGCGCGAACGCAGCGAACATCGTCACCGGACATCGCGGCCTGCAATTCTGCAAAGGCTTGCGGAGAAGGTTCGAAGCTGTGCAGGTTTACCTGCGGCGCAATCGACCTGACCGATCGTGAGTATTTTCCGACATTGGCACCGACGTCGAGAACGATTGCTCCGGAAGGGGCCGACGCGACAAAGCGTCTTAGAATCGCGGTTTCTCCTTGAAGATCGTCGGTTTCCCAGTTCAGAACGCCCATCCCCCTCAGCGAGAGGTTATAGAGCAGCCGGTGCACCTTGTAGAAGACAGGCCGCGCAAACGCCCTTGCATAGAGCCGGAATAGGGGTTGGAGGTTCACGCGATATCCTTTGGCTTCGTAGCGACTACCCGCACTAGCTGGAAATCATTAACCATTATTTATTGCACCCGCTCTAGCCCCTCGGTGAAGGAGCAGCTTTCCGAGAAAATGGGGATCGACCTGAAACAACGCCTGCGAAATTTCGGCTGGCTGGGGGCCGACGAGGTCGTGCGTCTGGGCACGGGTTTCCTCGTTACGCTCATGCTTGCCCGCTATCTCGGGGCAGATGGATTCGGGGCCTATGGCTATGTGCTCGGCATCGTGGCGCTGTTCACGCCGATCACGCTGTCTGGCCTCGACCAATATGTTACGAAACATATGCTGGAGGATCGCGAGAACGTCGGCGAGGTGCTTTGCACATCCATGGCGCTTCGCCTTCCGGCCGGGCTTGTCGCAGCCGGACTTGCGATCGCGACCATGATCGCCTTGCCGCAGCCGGCGGGAACCTCGCTCGAACTGGTGCTGATCGCTTCGATCACGCTCTTGACATTGCCGCTTCAGACGCCATCGCTTTTCTTCAAGGCGGCGGAGCGGCCAAAACGCATCGCCCTGCCCCGCGTGATCGTGACCGTCGCGACAACCGCGGCATTCGCGGTGCTGATCACGCTCGGTGGCGGACTTGCGGACTTTCTCACGCTGCGTGCTGGCGAAGCGGTCCTGCTGGGGATCGCGGCGGTCGCCATGATGGTCCCGTTCCGACGGCATATCGGCCATCTTCGCCTTGACCCCGGCCTGTTTCGCGATCTTCTCGTCACCGGGTTTCCGCTGATGCTCGCGGGGATCGGCACGGTCATCTACATGCGGATCGATCAGGTCATGCTGGGACAGTTCGCCAGCATCGGCGAGCTGGGGCGCTATACGCTGGCCGTCCGGATCGCCGACAGCGCCCTCTTCGTGCCGATGGCACTGCAGGCGGCCTTTTTCCCCGCTATCGTCAAGGCGTACAAATCGGGAAGCGCGCAATATCAGGCCGAGCTTAAATCCTATTTCAGCGTCATGTCGCTGGCGATGGCTTTGGTGGCAATGGGGGTTGTTATCGCAGGCGGGGGGATCATCTGGCTCTTCATGGATCCGTCCTTTGCGCGCGCATTGCCGATGATCGCGATACTGGCGCTTGCGCTGCCATTCGTCGGCCTTGGCGTGGCCAGGACCAGTCATCTGACCATCCATGGCTGGTTCTGGACGGCACCCGCGGCCACCGCACTTGGCGCGGCCGTGAACGTTGCTCTTAACCTGCTGCTGATCCCCGTTTACGGCGGCACCGGCGCCGCGGTCGCGACGGTCGTATCCTATGCCGTTGCGGGGCTTGGAACATGCTTCGTCTTTCCCTGGCTGAGCGACATAGGCGTTACCATGCTTTCCTCGCTCAACCCGCTGATCGCGATCAGGACGCTCCTGTCACATCGTCGCAACCGCCCGGACTTACCGTGATGACCGCGCCGCCCTTATCCTCTTCGCCATCATCGCTGCATCCGGCCCCGATCGCGCTTTTCTGCTATGCACGCCCCGAACACACGCGCCGGACGATCGAGGCGCTCGCGCGTAACCCGCTTGCGGACCAAAGCGAGCTGATCGTTTTTCAGGATGGCTCGCGAGGCGAAGTTGACCGGGAAGACCATCTTGCGACGACCCATATCATAGAGCGCGTGAGGGGATTCCGGTCCGTTCGCATCGTAAAACGATCCGGGAACATGGGTCTGGCCGATAACATCATCGACGGCGTCTCGCAGGTCGTCTCGGCGCATGGCCGGATAATCGTGGTGGAAGACGATCTGCTGACCGCGCCTTCCTTTCTCACTTTCCTCAATGCCGCGCTTGATCGATATGCTGACGAAAAGAGAGTATGGCATGTGTCGGGCTGGAGCTACCCGATCCGCGGCGACGGGCTCGGCGATTGCTATTTCCAGACGGTCATGAACTGTTGGGGGTGGGCGACCTGGGCCGATCGGTGGGCGCATTTCAGTCGCGAACCCGAACAGGCCGCGCGTCGATTCGATCGTTCCAGCAGGCATTCGTTCAACCTTGATGGTGCCCATGATTTCCACGCGCAGATTTGCCATAACGCGAGCGGACGGCTGAAAAGCTGGGCCATCTTCTGGTATGAAACGATCTTCCGGAACGACGGTCTATGCCTGAACCCGGCACAATCGCTGGTGTTCAATATCGGGCATGACGGGTCTGGCGAAAATTGCCGGGGCGACATCGAGCAGGCCATGCTTCCCGACGGCGTAACCGGCTATCGCTTTCCCGACAGGATCGAGGAAAGCGCAACCGCGAAGAACCGCATCTCTGCCCATCTGCGGCAGAGCCTGTCAGCGAAGGCGCGAAACCGCATGCGCAGGATTCTTGCGCGATGGCAGGGCTGGCGATCTCCGGCCGATCGTCCTTAAGCATAAATCAAGGTTTCGAATTTATTCACCAAACCCTGTCAGCAATTGGTGAACGGCAACGCGCCATTCGTGCCAGATGCGCGCGGCGTGACTTGATGCAGGGATTGGTTAGATGAACGCTTTCGGCCGGAAGAACGGAATGGGCGGCATGGGGCAGCGCCCCGCATTCGGGGTCGCCCGGCCGATGAAGGGCGGCAGCGAACCGCTGCGCACCACGCCTCCGCCCCCGCCCGGGATGGAAGAACAGTTCCCGCCGCTGCCCGAACACAAGCCCGACGCCAATGACGAGGCGCTGGCACGGCTGGCGGAACGCTCGAACGCGGTGAACGAGCCCGACAAGGGCCCCGAGGGGTTCGAGGCGAGCGTCCACAAGATCAAGGAACAGGTGCTTCCGCGCCTGCTGGAACGCGTCGACCCCGAGGCTGCCGCCACGCTCACCAAGGAAGAGCTGTCGGAAGAATTCCGCCCGATCATCATGGAGGTGCTGCAGGAGCTGAAGATCACGCTCAACCGGCGCGAGCAGTTCGCGCTGGAAAAGGTGCTGGTCGACGAGCTGCTGGGTTTCGGCCCGCTGGAAGAGCTGCTGAACGATCCCGACATCTCGGACATCATGGTCAACGGGCCGCAGCAGACCTATGTCGAAAAGAAGGGCAAGCTGCAGCTGGCCCGCATCCAGTTCCGCGACGAGAATCACCTGTTCCAGATCGCGCAGCGCATCGTGAACCAGGTCGGCCGCCGCGTCGACCAGACCACGCCGCTGGCCGACGCCCGCCTCAAGGACGGCAGCCGCGTCAACGTGATCGTGCCGCCGCTGTCGCTGAAAGGCACGGCGATCTCGATTCGTAAGTTTTCCGAAAAGCCCATCACCATCGACATGCTGCGCGACTTCGGTTCGATGTCGGACCAGATGGCGACCGCGCTCAAGATCGCGGGCGCCAGCCGGATGAACATCGTCATTTCGGGCGGTACGGGTTCGGGTAAGACGACCATGCTCAACGCCCTGTCCAAGATGATCGACCCGGGCGAACGCGTGCTGACGATCGAGGACGCGGCCGAGCTTCGGCTGCAGCAGCCGCACTGGCTGCCGCTGGAAACGCGTCCGCCGAACCTGGAAGGCGAAGGCGCGATCACCATCGGCGACCTTGTGAAGAACGCCCTGCGCATGCGTCCCGACCGCATCATCCTGGGCGAAATCCGCGGCGCGGAATGTTTCGACCTGCTGGCCGCCATGAACACGGGCCACGACGGTTCGATGTGTACGCTCCACTCCAACAGCCCGCGCGAATGCCTTGGCCGTATGGAGAACATGATCCTGATGGGCGACATCAAGATCCCCAAGGCCGCGATTTCCAAGCAGATCGCCGATTCGGTCGATCTAATCGTGCAGGTAAAGCGCCTGCGCGACGGTTCGCGCCGTACCACCCAGATCACCGAGGTGATCGGCATGGAAGGCGACGTCATCGTCACGCAGGACCTGTTCAAGTTCGAATATCTGGACGAGGGCGAGGACGGCAAGATCATCGGCGAGCACCGCTCGACCGGGCTGCGCCCCTATACGCTGGAAAAGGCGCGGCAATACGGGTTCGACCAGGCCTATCTGCAGGCCTGTCTGTAAAGGCAGGCGTTCGCTTAAAAACAGGGCGTCAGGGCGACATCCACGTCAGCACGGCCAGCGCGCCGGTCACCACGGCGACCAGCAGCGCGGCCATGAACACCGCGGTCCACGGCATGCAGCCGACCGCGTCGGGCGCCGCCCTGCGCGCGCGGCGCCAGTCGCCCAGCCACGCGATCGCGGCCACCGTCACCGCAGCCGCCGCCCACACGGTCCAATGGCCCGCATCGCTTGCCGTCAGCCATTCGATCAATTCGCCCGTCCTTCGCGTGTCTGTCTGACCCCTGCCCATGCTGCAGCGCAAAAACGCGCTTGATCGCACAGGCGTCACGGCTCCATAGGGCCGCATGGCAAAGACCCCAAGTCCTGCCGCCGCACCGGTCGGCGAAGCTGCGGAAAACACCCGCGCCGCCGGTACGGAGCAGCCGGCCATGGTGCTGGCGCGGCAGCGGCCGACGCTGGCGCTGGTCCTGCGGCTGGGCGCGGCGCTGACGCTGGCGACGATGTTCGCCCTGGTAAAGCTGGCTTCCGAGCATGGGATCGCGCTTTCGCACATGCTGCTGATCCGGCAGGCCGCCTCGATCCCGATCCTGTGCCTGTGGCTGGCGCTGACGTCCGGTTTCGGCGTGATGCGGACGCAGCGGCTGGGCGGACATTTCATGCGGTCGCTTTATGGCGTGACTGGGATGGTGCTGAACTTCCTCGCGCCGATCCTGCTGCCGCTTGCGGTCTCGACGACCTTCAGCTTCACCGCGCCGATCTTTGCCGTGATCCTGTCCGCGCTGGTATTGCGCGAGCATGTCGGACGCTGGCGCTGGGCTGCGGTGCTGCTGGGGTTCGCGGGCGTGCTGGTCGTCGCCAGCCCCGCGGGCGGCGCGGAGATTCCCATGACCGGCGCGCTGGTGGCGATTGGCGCGGCCTTCATGGTGGCGCTGGTGTCGATCCAGATCCGCGACCTTGCACAGACCGAGAACAGCGTGGTCATCGTGCTTTATTTCTCGCTCTTCACCGTGCCGTTGCTGTTCGTCTGGTCGCTGTTCGACGGGTGGACCAGCGATCCGGCGGATATCGCCCTGCTGATCGGCATCGGCGTCGCGGGCACGCTGGCGCAGGTGCTGCTGACGCTGGCACTGCGGTTCGGGCAGGTCGCCAGCGTGATCGTGATGGATTACGTCTCGCTGATCGCCGCCTCGTACTACGGCTGGTACCTGTTCAACAATCTG
>CERQ01009101.1_pt1 | contig 23469 bp, 21 predicted proteins | sample 530711 | NCBI WGS metagenome assembly CERQ01 (sample SAMEA2620882, study PRJEB7988) | marine metagenome | biome: marine biome (ENVO:00000447); feature: mesopelagic zone (ENVO:00000213); material: "saline water (ENVO:00002010), including plankton (ENVO:xxxxxxxx)" | depth 850 m | reverse complement strand
TTCACATTGTAATCGATCACCCGCTTTACCGGGACTAGCGCTTTCATGGCTTGGACACTCCCATCGATAGCTTATGCGGCAAATTCCTTAGCCAGACGTGCCGCAACAATTAACTGGCAATTTGGGCAATGCTTACCATTACGTCAAGCAAAGGATGCATGCGTAATGCATCGTCGGCAGTCGGCCCGATGCAGGGAAGGGCGGACGGACATAAGAAGAAGGGGGCACGCAGGCCCCCTTCCGAACACATTCACTTGAAATCGAATCAGGCCGCCTTTTTCACTTCGGCCACGATCTTTTGCGCCGCGTCGCCAAGATCGTCGGCAGGCACGATCGGCAGGCCCGAATTGGCGAGGATTTCCTTGCCCTTCTCGACATTCGTGCCTTCGAGACGGACGACGAGGGGAACCTGCAGGTTCACTTCCTTGGCCGCCGCGACGATACCATCGGCGATGATGTCGCACTTCATGATGCCGCCGAAGATGTTGACAAGGATGCCCTCGACCGCAGGATCCGAAAGAATGATCTTGAACGCCGCGGTCACCTTCTCGGTCGTGGCGCCGCCGCCGACGTCGAGGAAGTTGGCCGGGAACGCCCCGTTCAGCTTGATGATGTCCATCGTCGCCATGGCGAGACCGGCGCCGTTCACCATGCAGCCAATATTGCCGTCGAGCTTGATGTAGGCGAGGTCGTATTCCGAAGCCTCGACTTCCGCCGGGTCCTCTTCCGTGATGTCGCGCAGTTCGGCGACATCGGGATGACGGAACATCGCATTGCCGTCGAAGCTCATCTTGGTGTCGAGCACCAGCAGATTGCCATCCTTGGTCTCGACCAGCGGATTGATCTCGAGCATCTCGCAATCGAGCGCGAGGAAGGCTTCGTAAAGCTGCTTCGACAGCTTCTGGGCCTGCTTGTTGAGATCGCCCTGCAGCTTCAGCGCGAAGGCCACGGCGCGGCCATGGTGAGGCTGGAAGCCCGAGGCCGGGTCGATGGTGATCGTGGTGATCTTTTCGGGAGTCGAATGGGCGACTTCCTCGATGTCCATGCCGCCTTCGGTCGAGACGATCAGCGCGATACGGCCGGTTGCGCGGTCGACCAGCATCGACAGGTAATATTCCTCGGCAATGTCGACGCCATCCGTGACGTACAGGCGGTTGACCTGCTTGCCCGCGTCACCCGTCTGCACGGTGACGAGCGTATTGCCCAGCATGTCCTCTGCATCGGCCTTCACATCATCGATGCTCTTGGCAAGGCGGACGCCGCCCTTTGCGTCGGGGCCCAGTTCCTTGAACTTGCCCTTGCCGCGGCCGCCGGCGTGGATCTGCGCCTTTACGACATACAGCGGTCCCGGTAGCTTCTTGGCCGCCTCGACCGCTTCCTCGACCGTCAGGGCCGCATAGCCGGTGGGAACGCCGACGCCGTATTTGGCCAGCAGTTCCTTTGCCTGGTATTCGTGGATGTTCATCGAAATTATCCTCGCCAATGCCTGTGCGGCACGTGCGCCGCTGTAGGAAGGGTTCGCTTGCCACGCGTCTAAGCATAGCCGCGCCGACTTGAAAAGGCCGCTTTATGCCTAAAAAGGGGTGCCAGGCGCAATGTTGCCAGACTTTGCGAAGCATTAGCAATCCATGTCGGTGTCATCTTCATTCGCACCTGCTGCCATGCTGTGCCAAAAGAGCGATCGCATGCTTGATTACACCCGATTCGACGCGATCATGCGCGAGGCCGCAAATATCGCGATGGCCGAGTTTCCGGGCGCAGGCAATGAAACGACGGCCTGGCACAAGGATGACGACACTCCGGTTTGCGCGGCCGATCTTGCGGTCAATCGCTTTCTGGCTGGGGCGCTTCGGGAATTGTTGCCTTCTGCAGGTTGGCTTTCGGAGGAAACCGCCGACAATCCCGACCGAGTCGGCGGCGGCCTGTTGTGGCTGGTCGATCCGATCGACGGAACGCGCGATTTCCTGCGCGGGCGTTCGGGGTGGGCGGTTTCGGTTGCCCTTATCAGCAACGGACGCCCCCTGATCGCGCGGCTAGCGGCGCCGGCCCGCAACGAGTTGTGGGCCGCCGAGGCCGGGCGTGGTGCACGGCGCAATGGCCTGGCTTTGCATGCAAGTTCCCGCGATGCGCTGGAGGGCGCGCGCATTCCTGCCGATAATGCCCACCCGCTATCGCCGCTCGTCGCCGTTCCAAAGCCCAATTCGATTGCCTTGCGTATAGCATTGGTGGCCAGCGGAGAGGCCGATCTGGCGGCAAGCACCCGGCTGGGTTTCGAATGGGACATCGGTGCCGCAGCACTGATAGCGCGCGAGGCGGGGGCTGTGGTCACCGACGCGGTCGGCCAGCCGCTGGTCTTCAACAAGCCCGATCCCCGCGCCAAGGGCGTTCTTGCGAGCGCACCGATGATCCATCTCGAGGCGAGCCAATGGCTGCATGGCCGCGACGCGCAATTGCGCAGCCGCCCGGCATAGGAAAAGGGCTCCGGCGATCGCAATCGCCGAAGCCCCCATTTCTCATCTGGCAATCCGATCAGTTGCCCTGTGCGGCCTGCACGTCCTGCTGGCTGATCGGAAGGATCTTGATTTCAACCCGGCGATTCATCGCGCGGCCTTCCTCGGTGTCGTTGCTGGCGACGAAATAGTTGGGATCTTCGCCAAAGCCCTTGGTCGCGATGCGCGACGAGGGAACACCGCGATAGCTGAGATAGTTGGCAACCGCCTGGGCACGCTGCTGCGACAGCTGAAGGTTATACGCATCGGTCCCGGTGTTGTCGGTAAAGCCGTACACGTCGATCAGGCTGTCCGGATAGTTGACCAGCGACTGCGCGATACCGTCCAGCGTGTTGCGGAAGCTGGGCGAGATCTCGCTGCTGTTGACCGGGAAGGTGACGCCATTGGGCAGGTTCAAATTGATGTAGTCGCCTTCCTGCTCGACCTCGACGCCGGTACCGGCGGTCACTTCCTTCAGCTCCTTGATCTGCTGGTCCATCTTGTACCCGACGACGCCGCCCGCAGCGCCGCCGATGCCGGCACCGATGATGCGTGCGGTCTTGCCGCCGATGATGTCGCCCAGCAGATAGCCAAGGCCTGCGCCGCCTGCGGTGCCGATCGCGGTGCGCGAAACCTTGCGCTCACCCGTGTTGGGGTCGGTGACACAAGCCGAAAGGCTTACCAGCGATGTTGCGACAAGCGCGGTAGCGAAAAAACGGTTCTTCATGGGATTGCGGTCCTCTTCTCTGTTGCGTCCGCTTATCGCATCACTCCTCGATCCCGGTGCGACAGCGGATCAGCCACTGCGATAAACGCGTGATATGACAGCTGCGTTCCCGTTCACCCTTGCCGCGATGCAACGCTATTGCTTGCGGGCGGGACATGATTGCCGCTAATCGCCGGTCTCCGCAATCCGTCTCAACTCCATGCCGAGATTTCCTTGTCTCCTTTCCCCTGGTCCGACCTTGTTATCATAGCGGGGCTGATCGTATTGAATGGCCTGTTCTCGATGTCCGAACTGGCCATCGTGTCGGCGCGGCCCGCACGGCTGCGCAAGATGGCCGAAGATGGAAGCAAGGGTGCGAAAGCGGCACTGGCGCTGGCCGCCGATTCGGGCAAATTCCTGTCGACCGTGCAGATCGGCATCACGCTGATCGGGATCGTCGCTGGCGCCTATTCCGGGGCCAGCCTGGGCCAGCCGGTGGGCGAACGCCTCGCGGCGCTGGGGATTGACGCCGAACTTGCCGACGAGCTGGGATTTGCGGTGGTGATCGTGCTCACCACCTATTTCTCGCTGACGGTTGGCGAGCTCGCGCCCAAACAGATCGCCTTGCGAGGCCGGGAAAAGATCGCCTCGCTTGCTGCCCCGCCGATGTCGATCTTGGCCAGAGTCGCAGCGCCCGTCGTATGGCTGCTGGACAAGAGCACAGATGGCTTGCTGCGACTTATCGGTATACGCCAGCAGCGCGATGCGGGCGTGACCGCCGACGAGCTTCACCTGATCATCAGCGAGGCGACCCGGTCGGGTGCGATCGAGAAAACCGAACAATCGATCATGGCCGAGGTTCTGCGTCTTGCCGAACGGCCCGTACGCGAATTAATGACCCCCCGGACCGAGATCGACTGGCTGGAACGCCGCGCCACGGTCGAGGAGATGCGCAAGATCATCGAAAAGTCACCCCACTCGCTTTTGCCCGTGGCGCAGGGATCGGTCGATGACGTGATCGGGGTGGTCAAGGTGCGCGACCTGCTGGCCGTGCTGCTTAAGGGGCGCAAGCCGCAGATGACGCGCCTGATCAAGAAGGCCGAGATCCTGCCCGACCAGATCGACGCGCTCGACGCCTTGCGCATCATGCAGCGCGGCGATGTGGCAATGGCCTTCGTCCATGACGAATACGGCCACTTCGAAGGGATCGTCACGCCGGCGGATCTGCTGGCCGCGCTGGTCGGCAGCTTTGTGTCGCATTCCGACGAAGGCGACGATCCGCTGCTGGTCGAGCGCGAGAACGGATCACTGCTGGTGTCGGGCGCGCTGCCTGCCGACCGCATGGCGGACCGGCTGGGCATCGATCTGCCCGAACCGCGCGATTTCGCGACCGCGGCGGGCTATGTGCTGTGGGTGCTGAAAAAGCTGCCGATCGAGGGCGAGAGCTTCGTCGAGCAGGGCTGGCGGTTCGAGATCGTCGACATGGACGGCCGCCGGATCGACAAGCTGCTGGTCGAGAGCGTCGGCGGCGCGGCGAGGCCCGCCGCCGAAGCGCAAGCCTGACTTAGCCGGGAATGACGGTCTGCGAATCGCGGCCGTCGCCTTCGGGCGCTGCCACGATGTCGCGGGTGAGCTGTCCCTTTTCGACCGTATTGGTATCGGGATCGCCGACTGCCGAGCGGATCGCCGGATCGGCGGTGCCCGCATTGCTGACGGCGCTGGTCTCGACGCCGCTGCGCGGGGCGGGGCCGCCGAACAGCGCGTCCATCGCCTGCTGGCTGGCACCCGGCGTTTGCGGACGCGGCGCACCCGGTTCGGGCGGGGTCAGCGCGAAATCGGGCGGCACGGCCAGCGGCGCCTGACGCGACACGGCCATCTCATCCGGACGATCGCGATTGAACAGGTTCAGGCCGCCGCCGCAGCCGGCCAGCATGGCCAGCGCGGGCAGGGCGAGAAGGGCGGGCTTGATACGCATCGTCAATTACTCCGTGGCCGAATGGGCCGAAACTTGTGCGGTTCTGTCCTTGCCGGGCGCGGGGCCATTTTCGGGGCCGGACTCGTCGCCGTTCTTGTCGCGTATGAACAGCGTGCGGGCAAGCAGCAAGACCACGCCGAGGGTTATCGCCACGTCGGCCAGGTTGAACACGGCAAAGGGCCGCCAGTCGCCGATATGGAAATCCGCATAGTCGATCACATGGGTCAGGCGGAACCGGTCGATAAGATTGCCGACCGCCCCGCCCAGAATCAGCCCCAGCGCGAGGATGTCGCCCCGCTTCTTTTCAAAGAACATCCAGACCAGCACGCCCAGCGAGATCAGGCTGGTGACCGCGAACAGGGCGATCCGGCTTTCAAGGCTTTCGGCCGCGAACATGCCATAGGACACGCCGGGATTGGTCGCATAGCGCAGATCGAAGAAGGATAGCACCTCGATCACTTGCCGCTCGTACAGGTTCACGGGACCCAGCAGGATCGCCTTCACCGCCTGGTCGAGCGCGACGATGACCGCCGCGACGATCAGGCCCAGCCGCCGGTCGGCATTGAAGCGCGAACCGAGACTCATGCCGCCTCCATCGACGATACCACGCTCTCGCAGCGGTCGCAGGCATCGCCGTCTTCCGCCACTTCGGGCAGGTGACGCCAGCAGCGGCCGCACTTGGCCATGTCGGTCGGGGTTACGATCACGCTTTCGCCCTGCCCGCGCGTCACTGTCGCTGTGATGAACAGCTCTGCGAGGTCGTCGTCGGAGAAGCCCGCCGGAACGGCCCCCTCGGGCACGGTGACTTCGGCGGCGAGGCTTGAGCGGATGGTCTTTTCGCGGCGGAACGGTTCGATCGCCTCGTTCACATCCTCCCGCAGGTCGCGCAGCTTTGCCCATACGGCCTTGTCGGCGCGAAGCGGTTCGGCAAGCGCGATTTTGGGCCATTCCAGCAGATGGACGCTCCCCTCATCGGGATAGCGCGTGCTCCAGACTTCCTCTGCCGTGAACACCAGCACCGGCGCGGTATAGCGGACCAGCGCCTGGAACAATATGTCGAGCGTGGCGCGATAGGCCCGGCGCTTCGCATCTGCCGGATCGTCGCAATAGAGGCAGTCCTTGCGAATATCGAAGAAGAACGCCGACAGGTCTTCGTTGCAGAAATCGACCAGCGCGCGGGTATAGGCGTTGAAGTCGAAATCATTGACGCACCGATGCAGTTTGGCGTCTAGATCGCTCAGCAGCGTCAGCACATAGCGCTCAAGCTCAGGAAAATCGGCGATTTCGGGCGCGTCGCTGCCGTCATAACCGTCGAGCGCGCCCAGCAGATAGCGGAACGTGTTGCGCAGCTTGCGATACTGGTCCGCGACGCCCTTCAGGATCTCGGGGCCAATGCGGTGATCCTCGGTATAGTCGACCGACAATGCCCACAGGCGGATGATGTCCGCACCGAAATCGCGCATCACGTCCAGCGGGCTGATCGTATTGCCCAGCGACTTGGACATTTTCATGCCCTTCGGATCCATGGTGAAGCCATGGGTCAGCACCGCGTCATAGGGCGCACGGCCCCGCGTGCCGCAGCTTTCCAGCAGCGAGGACTGGAACCAGCCGCGATGCTGGTCGCTGCCCTCCAGATAAAGGTCCGCGGGCCATTTCAGTTCGGGCCACTTGCCGCTTTCCAGCACGAAAGCGTGGGTGCTGCCCGAATCGAACCAGACGTCGAGAATGTCGGTGACCCGCTCGTAATCGTCGAGATTATAGTCGGTGCCGAGCAGTTCTGCGGCGTTCTCCTCGTCCCAGCCGTCGACGCCCTGTTCGCGGATCTTGGCGACGATGCGTTCGTTGACGGCAGGATCGACCAGATATTCGCCGGTCTTGCGGTGGACGAACAGCGTGATCGGCACGCCCCATGCACGCTGGCGCGAGAGGACCCAGTCGGGACGTCCGGCGACCATCGAACCGATACGGTTACGGCCTTTTTCCGGAACGAACCGCGTACTGGCAATCGCATGTAGCGCAGCCTCGCGCAGGGTGCCTTTCGGTTCTGGCAGGCCGCCCTCGTTTTCCCAGCGCTGTTCGGCGCGGTTGTCGGCGATCTCCACCATGCCGGGTCTGTCCATCGACACGAACCATTGCGGCGTGCAGCGGAAAATGACCTTGGCCTTGGACCGCCAGCTATGTGGATAAGAGTGTTGATAGTCCGTGGATGCGCTGAGGAGAGCGCCAACCTCGCGCAAGTCGGAGCAGATCGGACCGTCGGGCGCGTTGAACTTGGGATTGATGACCGACATGTTGCGTTCGTCATCACGGCCCAGCCACGGCCAGTCCTCGCGGTAGCGGCCATCGCCTTCGACCACGAATTTCGGATTGATGCCGTTCGCCTTGCAGAGGTCGAAATCGTCCTCGCCATGATCGGGCGCCATGTGGACAAGGCCGGTGCCGCTGTCGGTGGTGACGAAGTCGCCCGCCAGCATGGGGCGCAGCTCGGCATAGAACCCGCCGAGGTGGTGCATCGGGTGGCGGACCTTGGTGCCGGATAGGTCGGCGCCCAATCCGCGCCAGACGATGTCGGTCGACTTGTCGGGCGTGCTGTCGAACAGGCGGGCGAACACGCTTTTCGCGAGCGTGGGCTCGCTTCCGATCAGGATGACGCGGCCATCGACCTTGTAGGCGACATATTCGATGTCCGGCCCATAGGCCAAAGCCTGGTTGACCGGGATCGTCCAAGGCGTCGTCGTCCAAATCACCGCATGCGCGCCGACCAGTTCCGCAACCGGCGACTCCGCGATCTCGAATGCCACGTCGATCTGGGTCGAGGTGATGTCCTCGTATTCTACCTCGGCATCGGCCAGCGCGGTCTTTTCGACCGGCGACCACATCACCGGCTTGGCGCCGCGATAAAGCTGGCCGCTGGTGGCGAACTTCAGCAATTCCGAAACGATGGTCGCCTCGGCATCAGGGTCCATAGTCAGATACGGCTTGTCCCAGTCGCCATTGATGCCTAGCCGCTTCAACTGCTCGCGCTGTACGTCCACCCAATGCGCGGCATAGGCGCGGCATTCGGCGCGGAATTCCTTTTGCGGAACCTCGTCCTTGTTCTTCTTCTTCTTGCGGTACTGCTCTTCCACCTTCCATTCGATCGGAAGGCCGTGGCAGTCCCAGCCGGGCACATAGGGCGCGTCCTTGCCCAGCAGTGTCTGGGTGCGGACCACCATGTCCTTCAGCACATGGTTCAGCGCATGGCCGATATGCATGTCGCCATTGGCATAGGGCGGGCCGTCGTGCAGCACGAAGGTCTCGCGCCCCTTACGCGCCTCACGCAGCTGGGCGTAAATATCCTGTTCCTGCCAGCGCGCCAGAATCGCGGGCTCCTTGGCAGGGAGTCCGGCTTTCATGGGGAAATCGGTCTTCGGCAGGAAAACCGTGTCTTTGAAATCGCGCTTGTCAGTCATAACCGCCGCGCACTAGCCCGAAGCCGCCTCGGTTGAAAGAGCGGGAATGCGGCGGGGCCGATAATTCAGCCCTCGATATCGGTCAGTAACCGCCGCGCTTCGTCGCAGTCGCGCGCAATCTGGTCCTTCAGCGCGTCAAGCGTATCGTATTTCTCTTCGGGCCGGATGAAGCGGCAAAGCGCGACTTCGATGGTCTGGCCATAGAGATCGCCCTGAAAGTCGAAGAAGAACGGCTCCAGCAATTCGGTCGGCGGATCGAAGCTGGGCCGCACGCCCAGATTCGCCGCGCCTTTCAGCAAGGGGCCGCCCGCCATCGGGCCGGTCAGCACGCGGCCGGTGACGGCATAGATCCCGAACCTGGGGCGCAGATAGGGTCCCATCAGCAGGTTCGCGGTGGGAAAGCCGATGCTGCGCCCCAGCTTAGCGCCATGGATCACCTCGCCGCGAATGGCGAAGGGGCGGGTCAGCAGGCGGGCGGCCTCGACGGGATTGCCCTCGACCAGCGACTTGCGGATGCGGGTCGAGGACACGACCTCTCCGCCTTCTTCCACTGCCGACACTATTCGCGTCGCAACGCCCAGCGCCGCGCAGCGATCGCGGAGCATGTCGATGCTGCCGCGCCGGCCCTTGCCGAAGGTGAAATCGTGGCCGGTGACGACGCCGCCCGCGCCAAGCCTTTCCACCAGGATGCGATCGATGAAATCCTCTGCCGAGGTTTCGGCCAATGCCCGGTCGAAACCGAAGACGAGCATGGCGCTGGCGCCGAGCCCTGCGAAAAGCTCCTCGCGCTGATCCAGCGAAGTCAGGCGAAACGGCGGAACATCGGGCGCGAAATAGCGCACGGGATGCGGATCGAAGGTCGCCACGATCAGCGGCACGTTATTTCTGGCAAGTTCGCGGGCCTGCGCGATGACCTGCTGGTGGCCGCGGTGCACGCCGTCGAAATTGCCCAGCGCAATCACGGCACCGCGCAAACCCTGTGGCATCGGGTCTTGGGAGGACAGGCGAATCATCGAACGCGAGGGTCTAGTCGGGCCTGCTGTCAGCCTCAAGCCGCAGCGGATCAGGTCCGGCGGCGCAGGGTGACGAAACTATAGGCGGGGCGATTACCCTCGGCAGGGCAGTCGGTGCGGCCCACTTCCTCCCATTCGTCGGCAGGCGGTGGGGGCATGGTGACATCGCCGTCGTAATCCCGGTGGATCTCGGTCATCTCGATCCGGCGGGCGAGCGGCAGGGCTTGCCGGAAGACATCGGCGCCGCCGATCACCGCGATCCGCGCGGCATTGGCCAGATGGATCGCGCTGTCGAAATCATGCGCAACCTCGGCATCCTCGCCGTTCCATTCGGGATCGCGGGTCAGCACGATATGGCGGCGGCCCGGCAGCACGCCCGGAAGCGAATCATATGTCGCGCGGCCCATGATCATCGGCGTCCCCATGGTCAGCCGCTTGAAATGCGCCAGATCGGCCGGAATATGCCAGGGCAGGCGTCCGTTCTGCCCGATCACGCCATTCTGCGCGCGCGCGAAGACGAGGAAGAGTTCGGGTCCCGTCATCGCGGCATTCCTTCCATGTTCAGCCGTGCCCGTCCGTCAGCAGCCGGGTCACATGGCCCATCTTGCGGCCGGGATTGATTTCTCCCTTGCCGTAGAGATGCAGATGATTGGCGGGATCCTGCAGCAGGCTCAGCCAGTCATTGGCCTGGTCCCCGATCAGATTGTCCATGCGCACCGCGGGCACGATTGTGTCGGTCAGCCCCAGCGGCAGGCCGCAAATCGCGCGGATATGGTTCTCGAACTGGCTGGTCCGCGCGCCCTCGATCGTCCAGTGGCCCGAATTGTGCACCCGCGGGGCCATTTCGTTGAAGACCGGCCCATCGGCGGTCGCAAAGAATTCCAGCGTCAGTACGCCGACATAGCCCAGCGCCTCGGCGACCTTGCCCGCCAGTTCGCGTGCTGCCGGGACCTGTGCCGCGACGTCTGCGCCTGCCGGAACGGTGGAGCGCGACAGGATGCCTGAGCTGTGATCGTTCTGTGCGCTGTCCCAGAAGCGGATCTCGCCGTCGAGTCCGCGCACGAGGATCACCGAGAACTCAGCCGCAAAATTCACGAAGCCTTCGTAGATCAGCGCATTGCCCGACAATGTCAGGTCCTCGGCATCGCGCGGCGACATGATCCGCCACTGCCCCTTGCCGTCATAGCCGTCGCGCCGGGTCTTGAGGATGCCCGGCGTCCCGATGGCATCCAGCGCGGCGGTAAAACCGGCTTCGTCATCGACGGGCGCGAAGGGGGCGGGAGTGCCGCCCAGGCCTTCGACGAAACGCTTTTCGGCCAGCCGGTCCTGCGCGATTTCCAGCGCCTTTACCGGGGCCCGCAGCGGGACCTTGCCAAGAGAGGAGAGCGGCTCGACGGGCACGTTCTCGAACTCGTAAGTGACGACATCGCAGCGCGCCGCGAATTCGGCCAGCTTGCTGGCATCCTCATAGGGGGCGCTGGTCGATTCGGCGGCGACATCGGCGGCCACCCCTTCGGCCTCGGGCGCGTAGATGTGGCAGCGATAGCCAAGCTGCGCCGCCGCCATCGCCAGCATCCGGCCAAGCTGGCCGCCGCCCAGGATTCCGATGGTGCTGCCGGGAGGGAGGGGTGCGCTCGTCATCAGCCTTGGTTATTGTCCACGGGACGTTCTGCCACGGAGGCCGTCTGCTCCGCGCGATATGCCTTCAGCCGCTCTGCCAGCGCTTCGTCGCCGGTGGCAAGGATCGACGCGGCCAATAACCCCGCATTTTTCGCCCCCGCTTCGCCGATGGCCAGCGTGCCGACCGGAACGCCGCCGGGCATCTGCACGATCGACAGCAGCGAATCCTGCCCCGACAGCGCTTTCGACTGCACCGGCACGCCCAGAACGGGCAGATGCGTCATCGCCGCGATCATGCCGGGCAGATGCGCCGCGCCGCCTGCACCCGCGACGATCACCTTGAAACCCTCGTCCGCGGCGCCCTCTGCAAAGGCGACCATGCGCGCCGGGGTGCGGTGCGCCGACACGATGCGGCAATCATGCGCCACGCCCAGCGCGTCCAGCGCGTCGGCCGCGTGTTTCATGGTCGGCCAGTCGGACTGGCTGCCCATCACGATGGCGACCCGTGGCTTCATCGATCAGCCTTCCGACAGATAGGCCCGCTCACCCGACGGCGCGCCGTCCTTGAACGGATAGACGATGGGCTGGCCGGTCGGGATTTCGAGGCCGGTGATGTCATCGTCGGAAATGCCCGACAGATGCTTGACCAGGGCGCGCAGCGAATTGCCGTGGGCCGAGACGATGACCGTCTCGCCCTTTTTCAGCTGCGGCACGATTTCGGCTTCGTAGAACGGCAGGACGCGGGCGATGGTGTCCTTAAGGCTCTCGGTCAGCGGCACGTCGATGCCGGCATAGCGCGGATCGTTGCCCGGATCGTACTGGCTGCCCTTTTCGATCGGCGGCGGCGGGGTGTCGAAGCTGCGGCGCCAGATATGCACCTGGTCCTCGCCGTGCTTTTCGGCGGTCTCGGCCTTGTTCAGACCGGTGAGGCCGCCATAGTGACGCTCGTTCAGCAGCCAGTTCTTGGTCTCGGGGATCCACGAGCGGCCTGCATTGTCGAGCGCGATGTGCAAGGTGCGGATCGCGCGGGTCTGGAGCGAGGTGAAGGCCACCGTCGGCAGCACGCCCTTTTCCAGCATGAGCTTGCCCGCCGCGACTGCCTCTGCCTCACCCTTTTCGGTGAGGTCGACGTCCCACCAGCCGGTGAAGCGGTTTTCCAGGTTCCATTGCGACTGGCCGTGGCGAACGAGGATGAGCGTGGCTTCGGTCATGCTTTTGGCGCTTCCCTGAAAAAACTTGGCCTGAAAAAACTGGGCCTAAAAACTGGACCCGAAAGGCTGGGCATTATGAAAGTTTGCCAAGCCCCTAACCGGCAGGGGGCGGTTTGAAAAGGGCATCCTGAAACGGGTGGGAGCCTGTCTCGCGGCAGAACGGTTGAGGAATAGCGGCAGGGCGGGTGCGGTTCGGGCGCGAAAAGTGACAAAGGTGACAGGTCCTACACAGGCTGTAACCCTGATCAAACCCTCGGAAATGCTGGGCATGGCGGCGAAAGGTGACACGCCGGGGGTGCGGAGAAAAACGGACGGTTTGAAAGAGCTGGCGGCGATGGGCTGCCGGGCGGGAGACTGGCCCAGTGCGGCGGTGTAGGACAGTAAAAGCTGCCCGGGACTATCGGAGCACGCGTTACTAGCGGAGTACGCGTGATTATCTGAGGACTCTGGGCCCCGCGCCGCCTTCGGCCCATTTGTCGCCTGCATTGTAGAGCGCGCATCTTTTCAGGCTGAGGCAGCCGCAGCCGATGCAGCCGTCCAGATCCTCGCGTATTTTTTCCAGCCGCGCGATCTGGTCGTCGATGCGCGTGCGGATCGCGCCGCTGATGCGCGCCCAGTCCTGCGCATTGGGGGTGCGGCCATGCGGCAGGCACGCCATCGCCTCGGCAATCTCACCAAGCGAGAGGCCGAGGCGCTGCGCGATCAGGATGAAGCTGAGGCGGCGGATGTCGGCGCGCAGGAAACGGCGCTGGTTGCCGCCGGTTCGCAGTGCTTCGACCAGCCCCTTCTCTTCGTAAAAGCGGATGGCCGACACGGACAGGCCGGTGCGCTGGGCGAGTTCGCCGATGGAAAGCAGATCGTTCGGATTCATCGATCAGAGTGATAGGCAAATCGGACCTTGATCTCAAGTAAGCTTGAGGTCGCAGGATGGCGGCATCCGAAACGCAAAACAAGGAGGCCATCATGGCAAAAGGCAGATTGGAGCACGTCAATATCTCGGTCAGCGACGCGGATCGCACCGCGCGATTCCTGGAGGGGCTGACCGGCTGGCACCGGCGCTGGGAAGGCCCGGCGATGAACGGCGGCTACACGATCCATCTGGGCGACGATGAGGCCTATCTGGCGATCTATTCCAATCCGCAAGTGACGGGCGGGTTCGCCAAGGGTGCACCGATGAACCATATCGGCATTGCGGTCGACGATCTGGACGCCGCCGAAGCGCTGGTGGTGGCCGAGGGTTTCGAGCCGTTCAACCACGGCGCATATGATCCGGGACCGCAGAGTTTCTATTTTTTCGACCGCGACGGAATCGAGTTCGAGGTGGTGCAGTACCAGCAGCCGCCCGCGAATTAGAGCGAGCATTGCGCAGCAAGCGGAGCGCCAATTCGCCAGAGGCGGCGCAGCGGCCGCCAAGAACTCCTCAGAGTCGCGCGGGCCATCAGGTGCGCGCGTGTCGTTCGACGTCACAGCCGCGGCTTTGCCGTGGCTGGGGGCCGGTGCGTCGGGGTGTGGCAGACGGGCTTTGAACCTATGCGCGGCCAATCCACTTAACACCTTGGCAAGACCTGACCCGTTACAGCGATCATATCGCCAAAGCGGAACTATGCCTTGAGACTGCGAAATCGCCCTTGGAAACCGCTTTTAGCGTTCACCTTCCTTACAATTGGTGCGGCGGCCTATGGGGGCAATCTTCTAGACGGAACCGTTGAACTTCGACGTTATGGCGAACTGAATATCGTCGAAACGCCAGTCAGGTTCTGTCTCTTTGTCCTGGCGTATATCGGCTTTTGCGCATTCCTCATGCTTGGCTGGGTTGCACTATGGTTCGACTGGAATCGGGATTACTTGCCGCCGTATAAGCCGCCCATAGATGATCCGACCAAGCGTAGTTCTATGTGAAGCAGTTAGGCTTGGGATCGGGAAGTTCGAAGCCGGGTCTGGATGCACAAGCGCAACCATTGTCATCCCCGCGAAAGCGGGGATCCAGAGCGAAGTGGCTCCACGACCGACTGGATTCCCGCCTGCGCGGGAATGACGAACGTGGCGGCAAGAACCTCGCCTAGTGTCGCCAGCAGACCTCCGCTTCCAGCCGAAACCGGACGCCCTCCCTTAATCCACGAACAACAACGCCGGCGTCTCCAGCAGCCGCTTCAGTTCCTGCACGAACAGCGCCGCTTCATAGCCGTCGACGATGCGGTGGTCGAAGCTGGACGAGATGTTCATCACCTTTCGCGTCACGATCTCGCCGTTCACGCGGGTCAGCTTATCGGTGATCTTGTTCGGGCCGACGATCGCGGTTTCGGGCGAGTTGATGATCGGCGTGGTGGTGACGCCGCCGATCGGGCCCAGCGAGGTGATGGTGATGGTCGATCCGCTGAGTTCGTCGCGGCTGGCCTTGCCGTCGCGGGTGGCGGCGGAGAGGCGGGCGATTTCCTCGGCGCAGTTCCACAGATCCATCGATTCCGCGTTTTTCAGCACCGGGACCGCGAGGCCCTTTTCGGTGGCGGTGGCGATGCCGCAATGGACGGGTGCATGCTGGCGCAGGACGCCGGCTTCGTCGTCGTAATGCGCATTGCAATGCGGGAAGTCGGGCAGCGCCTTGACCAAAGCGCGCACGAAGAAGGGCAGGATCGTCAGCTTGGGCTGGCCGTCCTTGCGTGCAGCGTTGAGCGCGCTGCGCGTATTCTCAAGCTCGGTGACGTCCACTTCCTCGACATAGGTGATGTGCGGGATGCGGCGCCACGCGTCCTCCATGCGCTGCGCGATCTTGCGGCGCAGGCCCACCACCTCGATCTCGTCCACGCCGGAGCGGGTGGCATAGCGGTCGTCTCCGCCCGAGAGATAGCGGTCGATGTCCTCGGGCGTGATGCGCCCGTTGCGGCCGGTTCCTTTCAGGCGCTCAAGCTCGATGCCCAGCTTGGCGGCGCGGCGGCGCGTGGCGGGCGCGGCCAGCGGGAAGCCGGCAGGTGCGGTACTGCTTGGCGCGGGAGCGGATTTCGGCGCAGAAGCGGGTTTGGGTGCGGGGGCCGGTTCGGGCGCGGGTTCGGCCTTGGGCGCAGGCGCAGGCGCAGGCGCCGGAGCCGGAGCCGCGGTGGGCGCTGGCGCGGGCTTTTCCTCGGCAGGGGCGGGGGCGTCGCCAGTGGCGTTGCCTTCTCCCTCGACCTCAAGCTCGACCAGCACCGAGCCGACGGGCTTCATTTCGCCCACCTTGCCGTGCAGCGCGAGGATCTTGCCGCCGACCGGGGTGGTCATGTCGACGGTGGCCTTGTCGGTCATCACGTCGCACAGCGGGTCGTCCTCGGCGATCTCGTCGCCGACCTTGATGTGCCATTCGACGATCTCGGCCTCGGCCACGCCTTCGCCGATGTCGGGCAGGCGGAAATGATAGCGTCCCATCAGCGGTACTCCACGGCGGATTTCAGGGCTTCGGCAAGGCGGATGGGGCCGGGGAAATAGTCCCATTCGAACGCATGCGGATAGGGCATGTCATAGCCGCAGATGCGCTGGATCGGGCTGCGCAGATGGTCGAAGCAGCGTTCCTGCACCAGCGCCGACAACTCGCCGCCGAACCCGCCAAAGCGCGAGGCTTCGTGCAGGATGAGGCAGCGGCCCGTCTTCTTCACCGAACGCACGATGGTGTCGATGTCGAGCGGGACGATGGAGCGCAGGTCGATCAGTTCCGCATCCACGCCGCTGTCGTCGATCCCCGCCTTGGCGACATGGACCATCGTGCCATAGGCCAGCACGGTCGCCTCGCGGCCTTCGCGCAGGATCGCGGCCTTGCCCAGCGGAACCTCGTAATGGCCCAGCGGAACCTCGGCATAGGGGTCGCCAGAATTGGCCCAGGTCTTCAGCTCCTCGTCGGGCCGTCCGAAGAAGGGGCCGTTGTACAGGCGCTTGGGTTCGAGGAAGACGACCGGGTCGTTGCTCTCGATGCTGGCGATCAGCAGGCCCTTGGCGTCATAGGGGTTCGACGGGATGACCGTCTTGAGGCCCGTGACATGGGCGAAGATCGCCTCAGGGCTCTGGCTGTGGGTCTGGCCGCCGAAGATGCCGCCGCCATAGGGCGTGCGCACCGTGATCGGGGCCCAGAACTCGCCGCCCGAGCGATAGCGCAGGCGCGCGGCCTCGCTCACCAGCTGGTCGTAGGCGGGCAGGATATAGTCGGCGAACTGGATTTCGGGCACCGGGCGCAGGCCATAGGCGCCCATGCCGATGGCGCTGCCGATGATGCCGCCTTCGGTCAGGGGCGCGTCGAAGCAGCGTTTCAGGCCGTATTTCTTCTGCAATCCTTCGGTCACGCGGAAGACGCCGCCGAAATAGCCGACATCCTCGCCGAAGATCAGAACGTCGTCGTCGCGGCCCAGCATCACGTCCAGCGCGCTGTTGAGCGCCTGGATCATGTTCATCTTCTTGGTGCCGGTCTCGGCGAAACCCTCGTCGAGGGCGGCGTCGTTCACGGAAGGCTGGTTCTCTACCATGTCAGTTGCTCCCTCCGCGCTCTCTGGCGGCGCGGAGCTGGTGCAGTTCGGCGCGCTGTTCCTTCAGGCGCCAGTCCATGTCCTCGAACACGTCGACGAACATCTCGTCGATGGGCGGCTTGGACTGGCCCAGCGTGCCGATGGCTTCGGCCTCCTTGACCGCGACGCGGACCTTCTCCTTCAGCTCTTCGGCCAGTGCCGCATGCTTGTCCTCGTCCCATGCGCCCAGCGCGATGAGGTGGTCCTTCAGCCGTTCTACGGGGTCGCCCAGCGGCCAATGGTTCGCCTCGTCCTTGGGGCGATAGCGGCTGGGATCGTCGGAGGTGGAGTGCCCCTCGGCCCGGTAGGTGTAGAATTCGATCAAGGTCGGGCCATTGTTGGTGCGCGCGCGTTCCGCCGCCCACTGGGTCGCGCCCCACACGGCGAGGAAATCGTTGCCGTCCACCTTCAGGCCGGGGAAGCCATAGGCCAGCGCCTTGGCCGCGAAGGGCAGGCGTTCGGGCGCAGCGAAACCGGCGAAGCTGGAAATGGCATACTGGTTGTTGGTGACGCACAGGATCGCGGGCGCGCGGAAGGCGGCGGCGAAAGTCATCGCCTCGTGGAAATCGCCTTCCGCCGTGGTGCCGTCGCCAACATAGGCGAGGCTGATCTTGGTGTCGTTCTTGTAGGCCGACGCCATCGCCCAGCCCACCGCGTGGACGAAACGCACGCCCAGATTGCCCGAGATCGAGTAGAAATCGTAATCGCGGGCCGAGAACAGGATCGGCAGCTGCTTGCCCGCCAGCGGATCCTCTGCATTGCTGAAGATCTGGTTGCACATGGTCGTCAGCGGATAGTTGCGCGCATGCAGCCAGGCCGAGGCGCGATAGGTGGGGAAGAACATGTCCCCCTTGTCCAGCGCCAGCGACTGCGCGGCGGCGATCGCCTCTTCGCCGGTCGATTTCATGTAGAAGCTGGTCTTGCCCTGCCGGTGCGCGCGGAACAGCCGGTCGTCGAAGGCGCGCGTCAGCATCATCGCGCGCAGCCCCTTGATCAGCGTATCTGGCGACAGCTTGGGGTCCCACGGGCCGACGGCCTTGTGGTCGTCGTCCAGCACGCGGATAAGCTCATACGGCAGGTCGCGCATGTTGGATTCGTGTTCGGCGATGTCGGGACGGCGCACCGCGCCCGCCTTGCCGCGATTGACGTGGCGGAAATCGACCTCGGTATCCGGACGCGACGGCGGTTCGGGGATATGGAGTTCGAGCCGTGGCAGGTTCGGCTTGGCGCCCGGCGGCGGCGCGGGGCGATCTTCGGGCGCGGTCGTGTCTGTCACATTATCCTCTCTCAGCGGATCCGCTCATCTTCGTGCTCGAAAAAGCCGGGGAACGAAATTTTATAACTGAGCAATTATATTACCACAGAGTCGCGGGCAATTCAATCGGCATGGATGCGATTGAAGCCGGTCATCGATGAAGCGCATGGGCGGCGGGGCTGTTCCGCGGGCAAGCCGGTTTTTCAGGCCCCGGCCTGGACCCGCAATTCAAAACGCGCGCCGCGCACCGTGGGCGCGAGGCGCAATTCCATGCCGTGGCGCTGCGCGATGGCCCGCGCCAGCGCAAGACCCAGCCCCGCGCCCTTGGAATGGCCGTTCGGATCGCCCGATCCGTTCTGGACGCGGCCAAAGCGTTCGAAGATCGTCTCGCGATATTCGGGCGGAACGCCGGGCCCGTTATCGGCCACGGCAATCAGCGGATGCCCTTTCGCATCGCGTTTCACGATCAGCGTGACGCGCCCGCCCGGCGGCACATATTTGAACGCATTGTCGAGCAGGTTGATGACGAGCCGGGTGATCTGGATCTCGTCCCCCTGCATGGTGACGCCCTCCTCGGCCTCCAGCCGGAAGTCGTGGCCCGTATCCTCGGCGCTGGCGGTGTAGAGATCGGCGATATTGGCGGCGAGCGCGCTGAGGTCCACTTCGGCAAGGCCCTGCGGATTGCCGCGCTGCGCCTCGCTATGCGCAATATCGAGCAGCGATTCGAGCGTGGCGACGACATGGCGGATCTCTCCGCGCGCGGCGATCAGCCGTTCGATCGTCTCGGCGTCGGGCCCGCCGCTTGACGCACCGCTGCCGGACCCGGCCTGTTCCTGCGCTTGGATCGCGCGCACCAGCCGGTTGTCGAGATGCATCAGCGGGGTCCGCATCTCATGCGCGATCTGGTCGGTGGTATCGCGCTGCGAGCGGGCCAGCCGGTCGAGCCGGGTCAGCGCGGCGCTGGAATGGCGGGTCAGCTCGGCAATTTCGTCCATGCGTGCCTGCCGTGTGTCCAGTGCGGCGAGGCGGTCCGGTTCGGGATCGCGGAACGCGGCATTGATGACCCGCACCCGCGACGACAGGCGGCGCGCGGTGATATAGCCCGCGACGCCGACCGCCATCACCACGAACAGCCCGCCCGCCACGAAGGACAGGCCGATCTGGTTGAGCTGGATCATCGTCCATCCGGTCTCGCGCGCCGCCAGCAGCCGCATGTCCGGCGCCAGATCGACCGCGCGGGCAAAGGCGGGACGCCCGCCCGGCAGCATGATGTCGCCCGACTGGCCGCCACGCGCTGGAAAGGTGGGCCACTGGGTCATGTCGCCCGCCAGCCTGCGCCCCTGTGCATCGACCAGCAGGAAATGCGTGCCGGTGCCGGGCGGGCTAGCAAGGTCGGCGCTTTCCTGAATATGCGCGACCAGTTCGGTCTGGCCCCGCGCGTCCAGGATGTCGGCCATATGGCGGATATCGGCATCGACGTTCCAGCGAACCGTCGCCTGCGACATCCTCTCGAACTTGGTGGTGACCAGCCAGCCGAGCACCAGCACGACCGCGATCGACACCGCGATGGCCCATGCCACCAGCCGGGTGAAGATCGAATCGAGCAGTGAAACCCGTTGCAAGCGCGCCCCTTTACGTTGGCGCGGCCCCTAGCGGCCGTCGAGCAGACGGTAGCCGGTCCCCCAGATCGTTTCCAGCGCGGGCGTGGCGAAACCGTCTTCCAGCTTGCGACGGAGGCGGCCGATATTCACGTCGACCACGTTGGTCTGCGGATCGAAGCCCATCTTCCACACGTCGCGCAGCAGCATCTCACGCGTGACGACGTCGCCGGCATTTTCGATCATGTAGCGGAAAAGTTCGAACTCCTTGGGGCTGAGCGCGAGATGCTTGCCCGCGCGAAAGGCGGTGCGCGCCTTTACATGACATTCGAACGCGCCGTGGATGATCACCGCGCTATGCGTATGGCCCGAGGCGCGGCGATGCAGCGCGCGCAGGCGGGCGAGCAGTTCGGTCGCCTCGAACGGCTTGGCCAGATAATCGTCGGCGCCCGCGTCCAGCCCTTCGGCGCGGTCGATCGTGCGGCCCAGCGCCGAGAGCATCAGCAGCGGCGTGCCGATGCCGCTGTCGCGCAATTGGCGCACCACGGTCAGCCCGTCGAAATCGGGCAGCATGCGGTCGAGGATGATGACGTCGAATTCGCCGACGCCCGCCTGCCGCAGCCCTTCCGAACCGGTCGGCGCCCAGGTCACGCGGTCGCCGGTGGCGCGCATCAGTTCCTGAAGATCGGCGGCGGTGCGGCTGTCATCCTCTATATGCAGGATGTCGAGACCGTTCTTAGCCATGCGTACCCCGGTCCTTTCCACGCCGCGTGCCATCATCGTCATGCAGGCGCCCCTTCGGTTACAGCCTAGTCCTTCCGACAGGTGCAGAATATCGCCTTTATCCCGCCAGCAACCGCACAACTGCTGACAGAAAGCTAACACTGGCCGTCATGCAGAAGGGCGTCCCGAAATGGAGCATCGCCATTCGTACCTATTGTAATTGCGAATGAGACTGGATTGCAACAACTCTCGCATGGGGTCAGGCGGAAAGATGGCGCGCCAGTATGGCGTCCAGCCGCACCAGCATGTCACGGTCGCGGGCGTCGGGCGCGGTGATGATCGCATGATCGAGCGCGGTGTCGATCGGCGAGGGACTGCGCGCGGCGGGCAGCGCGGCGACGAAGCGTTCGACCGTGCGGCGCGCCAGGTCGCCGTTCGCCCGCATCTGCGCGACGACTTCTGCGATATCGACCGATTCGTCCTCGCTGCGCCAGCAGTCGTAGTCGGTCACCATGCCGATCAGCGCATAGGGCAGCTCGGCCTCGCGGGCGAGGCGGGCTTCGGGCATGGCGGTCATGCCGATCACGTCCGTGCCCCATTGGCGGTAGAGGCGGCTTTCGGCGCGGGTCGAGAATTGCGGCCCTTCCATCGCCAGATAGGTGCCGCCGCGTGCGACCGGCCCGCCCGCGGCCTCGACCGCGTCGGCGGCCATGGCGGACAGGCGCGCGCAGACCGGGTCGGCCATCGAGACATGGGCGGTCAGGCCGGGGCCGAAGAAGCTGGATACGCGCGCGAAGGTGCGGTCGATGAACTGGTCCACCGCGACGAAATGGCCGGGCGGCAGATGTTCCTGCAGCGAACCGATGGCCGAGATCGCGAGGATGTCGGTGCAGCCGCAGCGCTTCAGCGCGTCGATATTGGCGCGCATGTTGATGTCGCCGGGCGGAATGCGGTGGCCGCGACCGTGCCGGGGCAGGAAGCGCAGCCTGACATCGCCGATCCGGCCGAACAGGATCTCGTCAGACGGCTTGCCGAAGGGAGAGCTGACCGGCAGCCATTCCGCATCCTCCAGCGCATCGAGCTGGTAGAGGCCGGAGCCCCCGATGATCCCGATTGTCCATTGGCTTTCCATGGCGCGCACTCATAGGGCCGGGCGGGCAGGCTGGACAAGCGGCTGTTTTCGCGCTTGGAGCGCAGGCGATGAGCCGCTGGGACGAACATCTGCAGGAGAGGCTGGCCGATCTGGCCGCGAAGGGGCGTCGCAGGGTGCTGCGTCCCGCGGCGCTGCATCCCCGTGGGCGGCTGCACCGGGACGGGCGCGAGGCGGTCGATTTCTCGAGCAATGATTATCTGGGGCTGGCCCTGCATCCGCTGCTGGCCGAGCGGGCGGCGGATTATGCGGGGCGGCTGGGCGCGGGATCGGGTGCGTCGCGGCTGGTGACGGGGACGCTGGAAGCGCATCTGGCACTGGAGGCGCGCGTGGCGGCGCTGAAAGGGACCGAGGCGGCGATGGTGCTGGCGAGCGGCTGGCAGGCCAATGCCGCGCTGGTGCCCGCTCTGGTCAAGGCTGTGCCGGGCGCGGCGGTGTTCACCGACCGGCTGGTTCATGCCAGCATTCATCACGGCTGCGCGGCAGCAGGCGTGCGCGAGATTCGGTTCCGGCACAACGATCTGGCGCATCTGGAGGAGCTGCTTGCCCACCATGCGGACGCACCGGCGCGCATCATCCTGACCGAGAGCGTGTTTTCGATGGATGGCGACCGCGCGGACGTGGCGGCGCTGGGCGCGCTGGCCCGGCGGCACGACGCACTGCTGGTGGTGGACGAGGCGCATGCGACCGGCGTGCTGGGACCGCAGGGCGCGGGGCTGACGCATGGCGTCGCGGGCGTCGACATCGCCATGGGCACGTTCAGCAAGGCGCTGGGCGGCTTTGGCGGATATCTCGCCTGTTCGGCGGTGATGCGCGACTGGCTGGTGAATGCGGCGGGGGGCTTCGTGTTCTCGACCGCTCTGCCGCCCGCGGTGCTGGGCGCGGCGGATGCGGCGCTGGATCTGATGCCGCAGATGGACACGCAGCGCGCGCATCTGGCGGCGCTGGGCGAGCGGCTGCGGGACGGGCTGACGCGGCTGGGGATATGGGACGGCGGATCGACCACGCAGATCGTCCCCGCGATCATTGGGGGCGAGGAGGACGCGCTGCACCTGTCGGCTGTGCTGGAAGAGCGCGGCATGGTGGCCGCCGCCATTCGCCCGCCGACGGTGCCGCCGGGTACCAGCCGCCTGCGCATCGCCTTGCGCGCCAGCCACTCGGAAGGCGATGTCGACGCATTGCTGGCCGCGCTGGAGGAGGCGGGGTGAAGCTGGTCTTCGTCCATGGCTGGGGGTTTGACGCGCGGGTCTGGGACGCGGTGATCGCGTGCCTGCCGAATGACGATATCGTGCGCCTTGATCTGGGCTACTTCGGTGAGCGGCTGTGGACCGTGGTCGAGGGGCCGTGCCTTGCGATCACGCATAGTTTCGGCACGATGGCGCTGCTGGCGGATCCGCCTGCGGGTTGCCGGGGGCTGGTCGCGATCAACGGGTTCGACCGGTTCACCCAGACCACGGACCGCCCCGGCGTGCCGCGCCGCCTGCTCGACCGGATGGTGGCGCGGATGGAAGCCGATCCCGGTGCGGTGCTGGGCGAGTTTCATGCGCGGCTGGGCAGCGCGGTGCCGGGCGGCGCGCCGCATCTGGACCCGCTGCTGCGCGATCTGACCGCGATGCGCGATGGCGACCGGCGCACCGCCCTCGCGGATTGGGGCCGTCCGGTGGCGGCGCTGGACGGGGCGGAGGATCCGCTGCTGACGGCCCCGGTGCGGCAGGCGCAATTCGCCTGCGCGGCGGGTCTTGCGCGCGAGACGGTAG